>VMHT01220399.1_pt1 | contig 13124 bp, 30 predicted proteins | sample 4693611 | NCBI WGS metagenome assembly VMHT01 (sample SAMN12280063, study PRJNA550983) | marine metagenome | isolation source: seawater sampled from same location over 5 years 0.02-0.2 micron viral filtrate | place: USA: collected off the coast of southern California halfway between the port... ... | reverse complement strand
TGCAATATCGTACTTATTTATCCTTCTTCTCTCGTCATTTAGAGCCTGAAAGATACTTCTATTCATAGCAACGTCTTCTACAGTGGATGACATACAGTGATATTTCTGATGCAATTCTAGGATTATATCCACAACTCCTTTCTTACCAAGTATCTCACCAGTCTCTGGATTCTTAGAACCAATAGTGGGGATACTTCGGTGTCTCTCATATTCTAATACATATAATTCATTATTAGTATCAATAGCAATAACCATTATTACTGAGAAATCACTATGCTTAGTATCTATGTCTGTTGCAGGGTCGCAACCAATGAATGTATTGACAGGAATATCATTATTATCCTTAACAATATAATTAATACCATCTTCATTTTTGAAGTAACCTTCCCAGTATCTGATGTGCTCTCTTCTCCAGATAGCATCTTCTTCACTCATAACCTCCATCATATATTCTTGGTAAAACTTCTGAGGTTGTCCAGAATCTGCGTAAAATCTTTTCTTTTCTTGTATTTTCTTTAAAGGAAAAAATGATTCCCACAATGGAGTATTCTCATCAATTAATGCCTTATAAGTTATTACTTTCCATGAAAATTTCTTATTATCTTTTTTAGATTTTTCGTGATTAGTTATAAGATTATTAATAAAAGAATCGTAATGAACAGGAGTACCATTAACACGCAACCTACCAGTGTGAGGCTCAATAGCAGGATAAACAACCGCAGTAACCAAATTAGCATTTTTATCTCTGGCCTCTTTTGTGATTGTATTTGCTTCGTGTTCGAAGTCATCGAGTACGATGAGGTCGTATCTTTTGTGGAGCTTTGCACCTCCTCTGATTCCCGCAACATTGCTTTTACTAATAAGTTTACATCCATTTGATAACTCTATATCTTCTTCTGTCCACTTCCTGCCTCTCATTGTCCCAAAGTAGTATTTAATTTTATCATTAAACTCTAAATGATGTTTAATATAATCCATATTACCTACACTAAGTTTTTGTGTAGCAGATACCCATGCATAAAATAAGAAATTTTCCTTTGTTGCAAATACAAAGTCTTTAATGATTGATGCTTTTGTAAGCACGGTCTTACCATGACCACGTGGTATAATAATAGCAGTTTGTTTTACATTTGGATTATCAATAGCGTCTGCTACTTCATAATGAAAGAAAGGAGTCTCACTTCGCATGAAATCATCTGGAAGAAATAATTTACCAAATGATATAAGGTCTTTATGAGCTAATCTAAGTGCTTCTTCAGCTTTCGTTATGTTCTGGTTGTTTATATTTGCCATCTAAATGCTCTTTAAATTTATCTTCATTATCTTCCATTTCAATATAATCATTGAATAATGTTTCTAATGTTCTTACCCTTTGTATTATAAATTGGGTAGTCATCGACAATTCTTCTATTGACCTTCTTAAATCATGCTTACTATATGTCTTTTTTTTCTTCATTTTTTAAATTCCTTCTTCTTCTCTCCATGATACTCATAAGCATGCCCATTGATTTTTAATAAATCATTGAGACTGCTCTCTTCTCCTTTAAGGAATATCTCACCAAGAACTCTTCCATACTTACCAGTACCGTGAGACTTTAAAGTGAATTTCCCATCATCTGAATTTTTTAGTTTGTCTTTGGTATATGCCTTAGCTTCCAGACCTTTTACTTTTTCTTCTTTATTCCTCGTTCTTGACTCCCAAGTATCTACACCTACGAACCTTATACGTTTCTTTACGAAAGTATTGAACCCTAAATCTATCAATGCATCGCAAGTATCTCCATCTACGACTCTATCTAACTTAGCATTATATACGAATTTATCTAATTTTCCCAACAGTGGATACCCTCCTTTTTAAATTCTATAGTAGTCCAACCAGTTCTTACAATAGGATAAAAAGAATATCTGGCATAATCAGCATACCTGAGAAATGAACCTCCTCTTATATACCACCTACGTCTTAATTCTTCTGTATTGTCATCTCCTATCACTAGACTATCCATAGGTTTTACATATAATTGATGATTATGACCTAGGAAGAATACATCTCCCTCACTATATACAGCTGCCATCTTATCTAATTCTAAATCACCATTCTTACCACCTGACTTTCCATGTCCCGAAACAAGATTATAAGACCTTCCCCCTACTGTTATTTTTGTATAACCGGGCATCCTATAATAAGGGACTCCTAACTCTTTTGCTAAAACCTTACAAACATCAAAGTCTAGAATATTAAAAGAACGTATGTAATCGTGATTCCCACCTCGTATAAATAAACACTTATCTTTTATAGTATCTACTAATCTTATAAATTCCAAGTACTGGTCTTCAGGAGAAATATCCTGACCCCTCTGATTGATTTTATAATTAGGAGGAATTAATTCTAATAAATCGCCATTCCCAAACCATCTAGCATTATCGTCTTCTTCTATGACCTTAACTGCATCTTCAAATTTTGCAAAGTCATGCTCCACCGCTCCTACATGAACATCAGTAAGTCCATGTACTCTTAATACTTTATCTCCATCCACTTCTAATATATCCCCCGGTTCGACATGTCTCAATTCTTGCGAATCTGAAACATTTATTTGCATATTAAAATACCTTTCACAATTAGAGCATTTAAATTCTTGTGACCTATTCCCGCTTTGTAAAAGCCTTATTCCATTTCTTTTTGTTTTTAATGAACCGCATTTAGGGCATTTCATTACCAACCTCTCCGCTAAGTTTATTTTGTTCTCTAGTGGCCCCTTCAATTTCATCAGAACTAAATCCTTGAAATACTCCAAGAAGACCTGTCTCTTTTTGTTTTATTATATTACCTGAAGTTCCGACAATCTTACCTAACTCTTTAGTAGATTGTAAAATAATATTATCGTCTTCACTAAAATCTGCAAGATTTTTTAATTTACTAAGGACATACTCATGGTCTACCCCCAACCCCTTAGCTACATCAAGCACTGATTTCTCTATTTCTTTCATTACCCTCTCCTGTTTAAGTAGTATTGTAGCCTTTTTTCTAGCTTTCTGATTAGACATTTCATTATATGCAGTTTTATAAGCATCTATAGCTCCCAAACCTACAACAATATTAGTAGCAAATTCCTTTTCTTTATTAGTTATCTCTTTTCTTTTATATACACGATTAGAAGTGTTCTTTATTTTAGTGGAAAATGTATATCTATTTGGATGATTATCGAAGTCTGTATCCATTTTAACATTGGGGCGATTCAGGAAACTCCCAACTATAGTCCTTACCCAACCTTTTGCGAATTTATAATTCTTCCTATCTGAATGATGTTGTACGTTATTCGATACTTTTATTAGTTGCACTATTCTGTCATCATCAGAATACACCCAATCCCCCTCATTTGCATTTCTCCAATCTGGATGAACTACTGTATTTGGGTACTCTTCTCTAAATTCATCTATATCTTCATAGACGAAATGTTCTACACCTTTAATCGCTCTTTTTTCTGGCATTTAGTCTTTCTTGGATTTTTAAATCACTTATCTGTAGTACAAGATTGTCAATTAATGAACTGACATTTTTATGTATCATAAATACATCTCCATCTATTTCTAATGGAATCATCTCTTCTGAAAGGTTTTTCAACACAGCCTCTTGAGTTTTAACTGGGAGACCCGTTAGTTCTTCTATTAAATCGGCCATAGCTATTTTTTTATACATACCTTTTATTTTCCCTTGCCCTACCACCCTTTAATTTAAACTATATGTCAAGTTTGCCCAAGTTATATTTACTAGAAAAATTGCAGTATTTTGATACTCTTCCTTATTATTGATAGTACCCCCTATCGGGGGGATTCCGAAATTAGAATTTTCGTTATTTTTCATTTAGTTTATGATATAATTTTTGAACTAACAGGAGATTAAAATAGTATGACTTGGAAAGAAAATCCAACACATAATCATGAGGATGATGTAAAAGATACCGAACAAGTCGCTGACAAGCTTGGTGAAGTGATGGGGCAAGAGCCTGATATGTTTCTGGCTAACGCAATCATCTCTTTAGAGGGCAAGTCTATGGCTGCAAAGCGTACCAAGGCTAGGGAATTAGCATCTCAAGCTAGGTTGTACGAGACTCAAGCTAACATATCTGGAGACAGATACAACTTGAAGAAGTGGAATCAGGTGGCTTTTGCGTTGAAGACGCTTAAATAATTTGATATGATGGACGGGGCTCAGGTGATAGCGAGCCCCATTACCCTCTTTCTTTTTATTTATCTTCTTTATTTATGTTATTATATGTATATACGCATGAATAAGTATTTAATTGCCTGAGTTGGTGCATTATGAAGTGCATCAGAGAACTCCATTATATTTAGTGATATTATCTTCCGTATATGTATCAACTTGGGCATTAACTGTGTATTATCTTGGGAAGGTTAAGAGAATATAAAAATAAAATAGTTTTCTCTAACCAACCTAGGAGGTTCTCATGAAGAATCACAAATCATCAATCACCTTTGTTGCTGAGTCTGGTGACTATTTATTAGTCGTGAGAGACAACAGCTCTTTTTGGTATAGAACAAAGAAGGGTTCTGTAGAAACGGAACAACAACTTTCTTTTGTTCGTATTATCAAATTTACAATTGATTGGATAAGTAAGCACAAGTCCTGTGCTATTGTTCCTATTGATTGATGTGGTTGAACCTGAGTAAGTTGTTAAACTGCTCAAAAATTTGAAAGAGGTATGGTGATAAAGTACACATCTTTACTGTAAGTGATATAATTCTCTAGAACGATTACACAAGATAGATACAGAGAGCTTGCAGACATATCTCTTTTAATTTAACCATTAATTAGTAAGGAGTCAGCAATGAGTAAGAATAGTTTTACATATGGCAATATAGATTCAATGAACAGTACACATCAGTTCGTGAATAAAGTTAATAGTTCAATTTCCAAAGAACAGTTAAGGAGTCAAGAATAAGATTTATTTTACCACTCGAGTAGAATTAAAGACCGTTCATTGAATGGACTTTTTATCTGCCGATACCCGCATCCAACAGTCGTTGAAATCATACATACGATGAGGTGTAAGACGGGAACTTTTAACCATGGAGTTATCAAATGACCATATTATCAAATAAGTACATCGATAAAGGTTCTATTTATTATGTAGTGTCTTTATTTTTATTGAGAAGAAGATTTAGTTTTATAATCTCAGTAAAGCCAAATTTGTGTGTTTATTATAGAGTGTCAGACCATTACGGAAAATGCCCGATGTATGATAATCTATCAATAGCATATCAAGGAAGGATAGGATAATGACTAAGAATCGGAGATTGACCAACTTGGCAACAGAAATGGTTATGTTTGATGAAGATGTCGTTCACAACCTAGAAAAAATGATACCATTAATAGATAGTATGAAAACATCATTTGACCATGTTCGGGGAGATGTTGAATCTAGAGAGATAATGGTTTTAACATTAACAAGGGCAATTCAAATCATAAAGGAGAAATAAATTCATTTACCAAATATCAGATTGTTTTGGTGGTGGCTATAAAAATACAAAATACCACTATTACTACATATTAGCAGATTCACTCTATGATGCAGAGCGAATATTTGAAAAAGAAACGGGCTATACATTTGACTACTCATCATGTGATTGTTGTGGTCTAGATTTTTGGGTGTCTGAAGTAGATGAGATACCTAATCATAGTGGAAAAAGAAAAATTGGAGAAGATGTAAAAGTTCGTGTAATTATATAAATCACAGGGCACTGTTATATATCCACAGCTACAATGTAAGATATATCGGACTCCGCAATCTGTTGCAGTGCCCTTTAATTGAAGGGGGGCTCCCGTCCATCATACTCATGCTCACTAACGAGCACTATTTGGTGAGCATTGCTCCCCTTCATAATTTTAAACAACAGCGAGGTCAGTAATGAGTATCATGTTTAAAGATATTAAAGAAACAAAAAGACAATGTAAAGAATGTGGTAAGTCTAAACTACATAATGAGTTTGCTACAGCTTCGTGGAAAACTTTATCAGATGGCACAAGAAAGCATTACAGAAGAAGATATTGTCAGAAATGTTATTATGTCAGGGTTAATAAGCGTAGATACTCTGAAATAAAGAAATGGTATTATTCTTACAAATCTAAAATAAGTTGCACTGATTGTGGCTATGATAGATTCCCAAGAGCTTTAGAGTTTCATCATAAGGATGATAATAAAAAAGCAAATGTGTCTGACATGATTGGAGATTTGTATTCAATCAAGACAATCTTAAAAGAAATCAAGAAATGTATCGTTCTTTGCGTGAGATGTCATGCTGAGAGACATGATACTACCAACTATCAAGGAGTATAATAATGGAAAGAGTTACACAAAAAAGCAAAGTTATGTCACATCTTCAGTCGGGTCAGTCTATTACTCCCATTGATGCATTAGAAAGATATGGGTGTTTTAGGTTAGCTGCTATAATTCATAATTTAAAGAATGACTATGGAATGAATATCAAGACAGAGCTGATTAAGAATAGGTATGGCACAAAGTATGGTAAATATACATTAGTAAAAATGCCAGAGACAGAACATGATGCATCTCAATTAAAAGATGAAGACGAAGATAAAGTAAGACTTTTATTGAAAATATATGGATACGAAAGTGTTGTCTTTAAGAATAGTCTTGACAAAAAGTCTAGGTATATTAGGATTGCATATTGGAGACCCATATCTAAAGAAGATTTGGCGCAAATTCATATCCATAGTAATTTACACCTAGAAGAGGTTCGGATTTATGATGATGATTGTGGACATAAGTATTGGTATAACATTAAACAAAAACAGGATATGGGAGAGTAGAAATGAAAAACATATCAAAAGACAAACCAGTAAAAACATATCGCCTAGAAAAAGTATCTATTAAGGAAATTGTAGATAAATATCCAGATAAAGTCGTTGATGCATATACTGAGGGTAAAAATGCTGTGTTGGTATTAGATAATATGAGAATAAAGTTTACTAACCTAGATTAAGGACAAATATGGTTAAAAATAAAAAAGTCTCTGCATTTCACATAGCACATAATTATGAGAAGTTTATTCATAACGGTATAACATTTTGGGCTCGAGACAAGGAAGATGCTAAGAAGTATATAAAAAAAGTATCAAATCTATAAAAATATAGAGGTGTAAAAATATTAACTATCGGAAGGTAGATGAGTTTTCCAATGGTTGGCTTTGGTAGATATACCTTCACCTCTATTTAAATTAATGGGAGTGACTAATGGGTATGTATTGGACTTGCTGTGTATGTGAGAAACAAGTAGAAGAACATCAGTATGATAGTGATGAAAGAATGTGTGAATATTGTCTAGAAGAACAAGAATCAGACGATTTTGAATTTAACTTCAAAAAGAATGAAGAAAGAAAAAGAAAGAAAATCGATAATGACAAATTTTGGAGAGATGAAGTATATCTATATCTTGAAAAACTAAGAGAATCTGGCGAAACTAATATGTTTGGAGCGGGAGTGTATGTTCAAAGGCATTTTGGACTACCTAAAGACAAAGCAAGAAAGTATCTAGCAGATTGGATGAGCCAATATAATGAAGGAGCATAAGAATGATAATGTTTGACTTAGCAGAATGGATAGCAAACCTATTAGTATTAGGTATTGCGGTTTTAATGTGGGCTATTGGTCTTTTTATAATAGCTATGTTAATATCAATAGCAAAGAAATGGATAGATAGTCTATTGAAAATAAATAAATTAGAAGGAGATGAATGATGTTTAGATACTACTGGGAAGCTTTGTTTAGTGTAGAATACTTTCCATATTGGGAATTTACTATGTTGATGATGTTATCAATGTTGTTAAGTGTATTATGGAGATTGCATAAAATAAAAAGTACAATAGATGAAATTAATACAACTGTCAACTATTTACTTACTAATCATATAGAAGGAGAATAACATGGGATTCGATTTATATGGATTAAATCCAAAGGGAGATATTCCTAAGCCTGTGATTACAGACTGGCAAGATAAAAAACAAACAGAAGATTATTTTGCTTACCAAGACAATACACCCGGTTCATACTTTAGAGCTAATGTATGGTATTGGAGACCATTATGGCAATATGTAACTGTTGCTTGTGATGATATACTTACAGAGAAAGATATGGAAAGAGGCGATTACAATGATGGACATATAATATCTAAAACTAAAGCAAATCGTATTGCATCAAGGTTAAGGAAACTAGATAAAAATGGTTCTATAATGAAATATGAATCAAAATACAAAGAACATCTAAGGTCTCTGCCAAAAGAAGATTGTAGTGTATGTGAAGGAACAGGATTTAGAGAAGATGAAATAGGAAGAGAAGCAAGGGAAAAAGATGAAGAATATAAATGTAATGGATGTTATGGTAAAGGCAAAAGAGATAACTTTAATACTGGTTATCCATTTGAATCAGATGTTGTAATTAGATTTGCAGAGTTTTGTGAAGAATCAGGTGGATTTGAAATTTGCTGACCCGCAAAAGAATATAAGCTGGTAGTGGTGGCACGTGCATATGCTTGCGATAACTGAGGGACAAAAGATACTCCCTGCAAGGATGTTGTAACTATCCACGCCAGCTTATATTTCGATTGACTTTAAACCTTGATATTATTAACTTTAGGACACATTTAAGGAGAGATAAATGGATATTGAATCAATATATGGTGCTTATTTAAAACACCAAGAAACACTAAGGGAAAGAGACAGGCATGTCTTTCATGCATCATCAGCAGGTAGTTGTTATAGAAAGCAAATGTATTCTTATTATGACTACCCATCGGACTCAAAAGATGATAAATCATACAGACTACTAAGATTGGGGACTCTTGTCCATAAAGATATGGAAGAAGCTTTATCAATGTATGAAGATAAACTTGCTGATATTCAAAATGAAGATATTCCGATACAAAGAAGTATTCATATTGAAGAAAAAATTAAGATTGAAGAATTAGATGTAGTTGGTACTTTTGATGGTGGAGAAAGGATAGACGATGGCACAAGTATAGAGTTTAATTTATATGATTATAAAACAGCAGCTGCTTATAAGTGGACTACTAAGTTTGGTAGAGTTAAGAATAGAGTTGCCAGTACTGATACAAATTATAAACTTCAATTAGGTACTTATGCTTTAGCAGTAAAGTACAAGTATCAGCCAGATAGAGTTAATATGTATCTTGTATGGTACAATAAAAATACATCACAAATGAGAGAACAGATAGTCAGTAATGAATGGATAGATAAAGCTCTTGAGTATTGGAAAGAAATGTTTGAGATGAAAGAAGATATGGGTAAGGGTTTTGAAGAAGAATTATTACCTGAAGTCTCTTTTGGAGTGCCTGTTCAAGATTGGGAATGTAGATACTGTCAGTATTATAGTATTTGTCCTAGCACATTAGCTGATAAAAAACCAAGATATTAATAAGGAGAAACAATGAGCAATAGTAATGAAGTAATAGTAGTTGACCAACAAATGTTAGAAGCTACTGATACAATAAGATTAGCAATAACAGAGAAACATAAAAAAGTATCAAGAATAGCAACACCTAAACCATTTATTAAGAAGAAGATGGGATTAGACTATGTAGAATTTTCCTACATGAGAGATGTTGCAGATAAAGAATTTCCCGGCTGGTCGTGGACAATAGAAAAGACTGAAGTATTAGGTAGTGAAGCTTTTGTTGTTCAAGGTAGACTGACTTGGTATGATGAAGGTATTTGGAGAAAAGCAGATATGGTAGCTGCTCATAGAATACAAAAGAAACGTGGTACTAATGAATTTGTAGATATAGGTAACGATGTTAAGGCCTCTAATACAGATTGTATTAAGAAAGCATTTAATATGTACTTGAATATTGCAGATGATGTGTACAGAAATCAAGTTGAAGACCTTGAATTAAGTGATGAGCAAAAGAATGAGATACTTGTATTGGCTGGAGATGTTAGTGAAGAAAGAATGGAACAAGTGCATGATTTAATTAAAGAACAAGCAATTAACACTGCAAACTTTAACTCATCTATGAGAAAATTAGACAGAGAACTTTTAAAGAAATCAGAAATAGAATCGGAGAAAAAATGAAAACATTAAACAATAACTATGGAGAGATTCATTCACTTTTAACAGAAGAAGAATGTTATACAGTGGGAACTAATGACGGAAAAGAATTTAGAAGAGTGGTGTATAAAGGCACTAAACTTTTAAATGGAAAACCAATGATGGTATTTAATACAGAAGACAATAGTCGACTAACAATTAATCCATCATTTCATACATTTACAATAAAAGAGATTCCATTGCCTCAACCAGAGGACTTTGGAAACATTAACAACAAAAGGAGAGACTAATGGGAAAAATCTCACAAAAAGATACGCAGGAATTAGTAGAAAGCGGTATCTTATCAAAGAAAGCACTTTCTGAAATGACAAATAAAGGGCTTGTATCTAAGAACAAAAATGCTGTTCGCAGGTTTATGAAAACTGCTGATGGTAAATTTGTAGAGCCAAGTTTGTATTTTCGTGGGGCAAAAGGAACTACTCCATCTAAGAAGATGACAGAGTTCACCACAGAATATGAAAAGCTTTTAGATAAATACACAACAACAAAAACAAACAATAAATAGGAGTAGTAATGGCAAAAGCACTTGACGCTATCTTTGACCCTTCACAACAATGGGTTCCAATTCAAGAAGGTACATACCCAGCTCACATAGCATCTTTAACAACTAAAGAAGTTAATACAAGAGCTGGAGAAGCTATCATTGTCAATATGACATACAAAGTAGCACCTGAAGTAGTTGATGTAAAACAACCAGTTTGGGAAATGGATGGTTATAAATACAAGAGAGACCAGAAAGGAGAAAGGATACCAGTATTTAATGGTGGAGGTTCTCAGTCTGAAGTAAGTTGTTCTCACTTGAAAGATAAGACTCTCTATGATAACGGGTTCTTTGTATTCACTGATACTTCATCTGCTAGTAAGAATAGTAGGTACTTTCAATTGCTTGAGAATCTTGAAATCACTTGTGAAGACGATAAAGGAATTAAGAAATTAGTTCTCATTGAAGAAGAAGACGTTGTTGGTAAGCCAGTAATGGTTACAACTAAGAAACAAGAGTATGTCACTAAAGAAACTAGAGACCTACCAGTAGACCAACAGGAAAAACGTTCTACATTTAAAGTAAACAGTGTGGCTCTATGGGAAGGTGGAGATGTTCTTACTCAAGATGAGATAGAAGACGACGTTCCTTTCTAGGTGAAAAAAGGGCTTTTATTACATAGGTCAATGAAAGTAAATTAGAGGCGAGGGTAGTTGGATAGCGTATTGCTTATCTCTCTCTCGTCTCTTCCTAAGTTCTCCGAAAGGCTACCCTCAAATTTTTAAATATTTAAAGGAGAGACAATGCAAGAATCAACAGCAACCATAAAACTAACTAAATCAGAAATAGACTGGACTATTATAGCCCTTGTTTATTCGCAACAATCAGCTGAACATTTTTCACAATGGGACGATGCTAATATGTATGAAAGAATAAGGAAGGACTTTACTAAAATATCAAATGATATAATTGAAGGAGAAAAGAATCTTGAAGCCGAAAACAAAAATGAAGAAGAAAATAGGACAGGCAGAAAAGCTTGCGAAGAGTGCTCTGATTGATAAACCAGTATGGCAACCATCAAATGGATTTAAGTATATAAAGGATGTTGCTGTTGGGGAATTAGTCGATACTAATAGTGGGCTTCGAGCCGTTGTTATAGAGACAAATGAAGTATCAACCTCAGTGTTGGTAATAAATGCTGACAAACACCCAGTTGGAGATAGAAATTTTTATCTTGGTAAGCATAGGTGGGGAAATGAAACTGAAGTTAAAATAATAGGAGATTAATATGCAGGATTTTGCAGATTTATTAAGACATAGTATAGACCTTGAAGATAAGATAAAATGGTTAGAAAATGGATTAAAAGAGATTGCTAATGGAAGAGATGATATGAATGGAGTATATATTAAGCAACAAGCTCAATCTATATTAGATGGAGAACCAACAACAGCTGATGAACATAATTGTATGATACAATACAGAGATACAGGAGATGAAAATGATTATGGTGAAACTAGAAATGCTCAACACTTTTCAGCATCAACAGAGAAATTTAAGAGTAGTTAAAAATGGGCAGTCATAAATCTATGGATGCTAAGTCAGCAGACAACAATATAAAATATTGTAAAAAATGTAATAAATGTTGGGAAATTTTATTAATGAATAATTTTAGAAAAAAAGATAGAAAGATTATTTTTTATGAAGACTTCCCTTACTATGGAAAAACTAAAGAAACATGCGACTCATGCAAAGGGAGAGAAAAATGAGTAAAATGAGCTGGATAAGTTATTTGTGCGAGAACAATCTAAAGGATGAATTAATTAAAGAAGTTGGAGTTGATTTTGCAAATGGATTTTTAGAAGCACACAATCAAATGAGAAATAGAAAAAATGAACCTGCCTTTAAAGTATTAAATAAGATACACGACAATATGCAGAAGGAGGTACATGATGCAAAAGTGTCCAGCGTGCGGATACAATCAAAAAAATAACCCAAGAATGGGTGCTGACATGAATAGGATTTTAAAGTCGAAGAATAAAAAGACAACAAAAATCTTAAATAAAATAGCATCTATTATAATGAGAAATGTGCCATCTGAAACTAGATTAAATTATTATCAATTTTTATATGGTACTCAATCAATAGAAGATAATGTATTGGAATGGGCTATTGAAACCTATTATCAGTCTCGACATTTTGAGCATGGTAAAGGGTTTGCTTATTTAAGAAGCATAGCTCAGAATAGGGATAAAAATGTAGATACATTAAGAAAAAACGAGAGACAGAGACTTGGCTCTACACCACCTGTCTACGAAGGAGAACAATAATGGCTAAAAGAGGAAGACCGAAAGGTTCTAAAAATAAGAAAAAGAAAAATATTCCAAATAACTTTAGAGGAGCAGAAGATAAGTTCTGGTCTAAGATAGTTAAAGGAATTAGGAAATTCTTACAATCACCATTCAAATAACACAAAAGGAGAGAGA
>VMHT01091853.1_pt1 | contig 13124 bp, 6 predicted proteins | sample 4693611 | NCBI WGS metagenome assembly VMHT01 (sample SAMN12280063, study PRJNA550983) | marine metagenome | isolation source: seawater sampled from same location over 5 years 0.02-0.2 micron viral filtrate | place: USA: collected off the coast of southern California halfway between the port... ... | reverse complement strand
CGGCAGAGACCCAATGGGGCACACCATGATTCTCCGCCATCTTCCTGGTTATCTCGTTGTATTTCTTCTGGTTGCGCCAGCTTGGTTCATGATGCATGCGGAAGCCCAAGGAGGGAACATCAACACGTTCTCAGACGGAAGCGCCGAGACAACCGTCACTGTTTCCGGTGGCCAACACAGCGCGATCGGGTTTGAATTGGAACGAAACACCACGATCAGTACGGCGTCGTTTTTCATTAAACCGTCCAACGGAGGCGCCTCTCCTGGCGCCCTTGAGTTGGACGCAAATCAAGACGGGACGCCGGAGTGGTCGTTTAACAGCACGGGCTACGGCAATTTTGGGCAGCAAACCGTCTTTGCGACAGGAAACGCCACCGAATACCTGGCCATCAATCCCAATCAAGGAGCGGTCGCCACCCCCGATTCACCGCCGTTCTTCCTGCCCTCTGGCGCCTCGATTTCCAGCGGGACCATCGACGTTGGATTTTCGCCGACGCTGACCGGCGGCTTCTTCCAAACGGGCTACATTCACGCTGTTGACAAGGGGGATATCAACAACGACAGTAACGTGGACTTTGTTCTGCTCTCACGAACGGCCGCCATCAACGCCAGCAACGCAGCGACGCCTCCAACCGTCGCAGCGGCGTTCATGGTTGCATCCTACGACAACGTTTCGGGACTCACCATGACGGCGTGGCAAACCACGTGCACCAACGCCACACGCGTGATGACGGCCGACCTCAACGGTGACAACCACGACGACGTGATCGGTTACGCACCCGCTGACGACCAACTGTGCATCCATTTTACCAACAGAACGAGCGGAGGGTTTGAACCTCAAGTCAACGTTACGCACGACTCGAGCATCGTTGATTTGGACTTTGACGATTTCACAGGCAACGGCCTTGACGAAATGGTTTCCATCCGCAGCGGCGGACAACTTCACGTCGATCAGTTCAGCAACCGGACCAACACGTTCACCAATCGAGATTCTGTCACCATCTACGTCCCCGGTAGCGTCAACACCATTACGCTGACCCACATGTACCTTGCCCGATTCGACGGGACGCTCAACAACCCCAGCGTGCTCGCTGCACAGTCTTCCGGGGAAGCCCACCAATTGTGGTGGAGGACCTCAAACAACAACATCGGCGTCTCCGCGAGCACCGTTTCCGGTGTGTCTCAGGGTGCGGTCATCGGCGACTTTGACGGCGACCAAGACCTCGACCTTGTGGCCTCGACGTCCACCGGCTACACCTCCATTGAGCGTGACGGCATTTGGTGGGACACCGACACTCACAACCAACTTCTCATGTTGACCAACGCTTCGATCCTGGACTACGATCTGGACTCAGCAGCCCATTTGTTGGTCCCCGATCGAGGAAACTCCGACGGCAACCCGGGCACCCTCACCGGCAACCTGACGGCCTACGGGTTCTGGAGTTGGGGCAACACTCAGAACCGTGTGGCGAACTCCGCTACCGAAGTGTTCGAACCTTGGACGGCGCCTCGATCGATTCACTTCGGCGACATGGACGGCGATGGATCAATCGAACAATTGATGCTTGTTGGCGAAGGTTCGCAGTACGGGATTTTCATCTCCGCTTACCACAAGGTCGGGTACGACATTGACCGGGACGGCGCTGTGGACGTCGAGGCCGGTGGTTACGCTGGAAACGGCAGCAACGGGCTGGCCCCGCTGACGGTTGAAGACACGACGGGAGAATTGACCTCAACCCTCAACCTCTTCACGCCCGGTCTTGACTACACCTCGGACAGCTACGGCATACAGATGGCCTCGGTCAATCTCTCCATGCACTCCATCACCGAAGGGACGTTCGCCTTCAGCAATCTTGACCTCTACTACACGGCCAATTTCTTGGTGAGTGCCAACCCAACCATAAGCAGCAGTCTCAGCAATGTATTGAATCAACAGATGACGGCAGGGTCTGGGTCCTTTGTCGTGCCGTTTGATTTCAGCACAACGCTCAACGGCAGTTTTGTGATTTACAGCCCCAACATCGTGTACTCTGAGGGCGCGCCCAACATTGCGCTCCCGCCCGACCCCGTGCTGATCCTCGTCGACAACGAACCGGACCGAGTGGTGTTTGAATGGCAATCGATCACAGAATTCGGAGATGACCTTCTCGAGTTTGTTGTTTACCGTGAAGCTCCGGGCCAGTCGGTGGACGTGCAGAACCCTTACGACTCAACCTTTGCAAACCAGACCCTTGACATGGCGGTGCAGCCGGGTCAAACATGGACCTATTGGGTCCAAAGCGTCCATGATTTCGGCGTCACGAGCAATCTCTCATCCCCGTTGACGGTAACCGTTCCCTACCCTGCGCCCAAGTCGTTCGTACCCAACCTAACAGCCATTGACGTTCCCGACGACGATGGCGGAGCTCTAAGCGTGTCGTGGAGTGCAGGCGACCCGTCCATCGTAGAGCACCGGATCTTTGTGTTCACCACCGACTTTACCGATGTTTCAGAGCTCACCACCGGTTTGGAGGCAAACGACACCGCTACCTCGCTCTACGTAGCAGAGGACAGCACTGGATCGCCTCTGATCGACGGTACGGGGTACTACATCGCGGCCATCGGGCTGGATGTCTACGGCAATGCATCCACCAACGTCACGGCGTTTGGGCCCGTTTACCCTCGAAACGATTCGGCGCTCCCCACCACCCTTGACGTCAACTACACCGACTTCACAGGTAACGAATACGACGTACTCGTGCTCGCTCGAACCAAAGGACTGAGCGCCGTTGCTCATCTCCATCAAGACGGCATGCCCGTCGCCAATGCTACGCTTACGCTCTCCATTGCTGACGATCAAGATTCCTACACGGTGGACGCAATGACCAACGAGACGGGTCACGCCTTGGTTGATTTGACGCTGCTCTCGGACCTGGGGCCCATCGAAGCGCTGGGCGACATCTCCCTCACGTTCCGTTACGACGGTAAGTACGACGACCCTCTGACTCAGCCGCTGGACGCCACAACCGATACGCAAGCAGCGTTCGGAACGGTGTTGGTCGATCTTGATCGCACCACCTCCCTTCCTCTCGATGAGGACCAGATGTTCGACATCACCTTGGGCGTTGCCGCAGAGGACGTTCTTCAAAGCGCATATCTTGCAAACATGGCGGTTGATTGGACGGTGCTCGACGCCGACGGCACAGAGATCAGCAACGGATCGGCCCAAGCCGGCGGCAACGAGTTGCCAATTTCCGGGGAAGGGATCTACGACGGCATTCTCGTACTGGTGATCGACAACGACCCCCCAACGTACTACATCCCCGGGTTCACCGCCGTTTACGAGTTTGAATCCGAACCCAGCGCGCAGGACAACGAAACCAACACGACCGATGACGTGGACGAACCGGACGAACCGGCGTTCCCCGACATCGCTCTCCCCGCAACGGTGGATTGCGGAACAGCAACCTACGAATGGGACAGCAACGCCACGGACGTAGGCATCACCTGCACGGTTACAAACCCAAACCCCTTCGACGCAACGGTTGGGTTTGCATGGAAGGTTATTCCCGGTACGCCAGCCTCTGTTGAAGTTGTTTGGAACGAGGCCAACGGTCCCTCGGTGTCGGTCGAAGCCAACGGGAGCGTTGACCTCACTTTCTCTCTGGTCCGCAACGCCCCCACCGAGGGCATGTTCCCTGGTCTTCAGGGCGAAGGTTACATCGTCCAGCTCACCTGTCTTGACGTCGGAGACAACGTCTGCGATTCGATGATTGAAGACATGGCGACCACCGAGGGGGAACTTCTCTGGACGCTTGGGGAGATGCCCGTTCAGGAGATTGAACCGGCCCCCGCTGCCGATGAGGCGTCCAACGCCATGACGCCGGTGCTTGTGAGCATCGGCCTTGTCATTGCTTTGGTGGCCGGCATTGGGGGTGTGCTCTACCTTCGCGGCCGCGATGATACGGACTTTATCGACGACGACGATGAAGACGATTACTACGAACAAGCCATGGCTGCGCCCGAAACCACCGGTCGTCCACAATCGATTGACTTCGTCTCTTCCAAGTCCCTTGATGAACTCAAAGAATCGGGTAAATCCCTCCACAGCGATGCACCTGAAGGATTGGCCACATCACCCTCGCTGACCAGCAGCGCTGATGCGTTTGAGTTCGGGGCTACCGCCGAGGACGCCGTCGCTGAGGAAGAAACTTGGGAAGAAGACGCGGTCGAGGACGACGGCATAACCGTCGATGAAAGCGGCACGGAATGGTGGGAAGACGAGGACGGCACCTGGTGGTACCGGGAAGAAGGCTGGGAAGACTGGGCCGTCTGGGAAGACTGATGTACCCGAGAGCCTTTTTACGCCGCTTTGATTGGGATGAAACCGAGATGAGGCCAATGGATGCGAACATGCAGTCCTATTCTCTGGTGCTGCACCAAGACGCTGACCCTCGAACGGGCGGTGTTGCCGTTTGTGGATTTACAACGGCGGGCATGGTGGGCGTCATCGCCGCATCTCACATCATCAAGACCCTTCGAATGCGGCAACTTGGGACGGTCATGCACAAAGATTTCCCAGCGGTGGCGCTGATTCACGACGAGGTCCCCAAACATCCTGTTCGTGTGTACCAGGGCGACGGCCTTGGCGTGTTTACGTCGGAGATTCAATTCGGAAACGAGACGGACATTCCGTTTGCTTCCACCGTGCTCGAGTGGTTCACCAAAGGAGGGTTTGACCGCCTCATCATCATCGACGGTCTGACCCGACCGGAGAAGGAATTGAGCAACGGTGAGTTGTTCGGTGTTGGGTCCACCTCCGTTGCTCGAGACCGACTGAAGCGCCTTGACATCGAACCTATCCAGCAGGGCATCGTCTCTGGCATAACGGGTTTCTTGCTGGGTGAGGGGGACCGTCTTGGCATTGACATTACGGCCTTGTTGTCCGAGGCCAGCCCGATGTACCCCGATGCACGCGCTGCGGCGCTTGCTGTCGAGGCCGTCAGCGATCTTACCGGCGTGGAGATTCCACTGACCGAACTTCTGGAAAACGCCCGCTCCATTGAAGACAGCGTTCGGGAGATCATCGAAAACGCATCGCAAATGCTGCCCGCTCCAAGCGACGAGAACGTGACCGACATCGACCCGTCGTTTGGGTAGTCCCCGAGGTTAAACCGGTCGTGCGTGGGGGAAATGCATGGGAAAGAAAATCGGCGTAAAGTGGCGCCTTTCCGATACGAAACCTCAGCACGGAAAGGTCGTTCTCATCACCGGGGCCAACTCGGGCATTGGGTTTGAAATGGCGTTGGAATTTGCTGGGAAAGGGGCGGAAGTTGTTCTTGCGTGTCGCAACCAAGCCAAAGCCACAGAGGCGAAGAAACGAATCCTGGCCGAGCATCCCGGCGCAAACGTCCGTGCCCTGGACTTGGACCTCGCCGATTTGAACGCGTTGAAGCGGGCAGCGAGGACGTTCATGGCCACCACCTCGCATCTCGATGTTCTCATCAACAACGCAGGCGTGATGATTCCACCCAAGAGCACCACCGCCGACGGTTTTGAATTGCAGGTTGGCACCAATCATTTGGGGCATTTCGCGTTTACCGCGCATCTTCTCCCCCATCTGGATAAAGCCGATGACCCCCGTATCGTCACGGTCTCCAGCATCGCTCACACGATGGGTCGGCTGAACCTCCAGAACATGCACGGGGAAGGAAAACGCTACGACAAGTGGGGTCAATACGGGCGAAGTAAACTGGCGAACTTGATGTTCGCCCTGGAGCTGGACCGTCGATTGAAAGCAGCAGGCTCCCGCATCGTTTCGCTCTGCGGCCATCCCGGGTATGCGAACACTTCACTTCAACGCCATTCGATGATGTGGCGTTTCTTCAACAACATGGCACTCTCCGCCCCCCGGGGTGCAGCACCGATTGTCTACGCTGCGACCGAGCCCGATGCATTGAACCACCCCTACTGGGGACCGGTGGGCCCGCTTGAGGCGTGGGGTTGGACCGGGCGAGCAAGGATGAGCAAGGCGGCGATGAACGAAGAGGATGCAAAGCGCCTTTGGACGTGGTCCGAAGACCAGATCGGCTTTGCGTTTGACGTGCCATCGATGTTGGCTCAGTCCTGACATCGCTCGCGGACGCACTGCAGAACAACATCATGAGGTGCGTCGGTCACCAGGAAAGGGTCAATGTCAGGAACGCGAGCGGCGCCGTACCCCAACGTTCTGATCTCGTCAAACAACGCCTCCATCTTTGGTGCTTGACCGGTGCCCGCCATGTTGGGAAGGTCGTCCATGTGGTAGAGTGTGTGATTTCGACTCATCAGATCAGCTGCGTCGGCGATGTATCTGACGCTGCGTCGCAACTCCCGTTTTGCATACTCGCTGTCATCACTGCTCCAATCCAAGCCGACGTCACGATGGCGCTCCAACCGATCTTCGTCGGGAAAGCACAGGTCGATCGTGCGGTCTTCGGTGAGGCGCTCAGCGATTGTTTTGTCCCACAGTGGGCCAATCCACATGGGCCCGCTCGCTCGCTCAACTTGCTCCGAGTCTGGGTGATGGACAAACCGGTAGGTCCCCCCCTGTTCTCGTACTCGCCAGCCCATTGAAGACAGCACGTCGGAGGCTCCGTCTCGACTGCGGCGCACCTTAACGCTGACCCGAACATGATGGCCGTCAAACAGTGCGAGCACCGGCTCAATGCACCGATCGTGACGGGCGGCCGTCGTTGCGACAAGACCCATCAAAACTCGAACAGCGTCGTCGTGGGCGTAGCTGTCAACGATTCCCTTCGCTCCGTATCGGCGCTGTTGTGAGGAGGGACTCGACCCCGTCAGGGCTGCGGTGTCGGTGGCCGTCACCTCAAGGAAGGCCACCCGAGAAAGGCCTTGGACGGCTGCGTCGAGGAAATTCACGGGCGAACCAAACGGGTCCAGGTCCACCCACTGATAGGCGGCCTCCATCAGCGCAATACGAGCGTCGTTTTGCATGACAAAGACGCCGTTGTGCATGGTCCCAGACGGTGCGCGTGTGTAGCGGTCGTCCTCCAGCGCATGGTCGATTTCGGTGTCCGGAGGGTATCGGTCATGCGTGGTCGTTAACCAGTTCAGGGCGGTTTCATCGAGGTCGTTGGCTGAAACACGGAGCCGACCTTGATGCACCGCAGGAATCTCATTTCGCCAGCGGCGAACGCGGACGCCGGTTGCGCACAGGGCATCGAGCGCACGGATATCATGACCCGGTTTAACCAGCCAGTCGTGCTCCAACGCATCGGCCAACAACAGAACCGACCGTGTTCGAGCGGGCGCCATGGCGGGGTTGAGAAATCCGGGGCCGGTTCGTTTGGCCGGGCCTCGCGGCATGTGCGTTGGACGATCCTGATCGCCCCTCAAGTGGACCAGCGTTTTGCCTTCCATCCACAGATGTCCGGCGTTCTCAACGGATGAGAGGTCGTCGGCCATGTCCCCACCACGCGTCACTCCCTCATGACCGCACCGATGGTGTCGGTGTCAGTAATGCGAGAACACGACGCCTTCCTCGGCGTGCACCACACGGTGGCCATCGTCGTTGACGTGGCCCACGACCGCTGCTCCCGGCATGCGTTCTTGAAGCCATTTGAGGATGGTCTCGGCCTGACCTGCATCGACAGCGATGACCATGCCCATGCCCATGTTGAACGTGCGGTACATCTCTCTGGTCTCGACGCCCCCGACGGATTGCAACCACGTGAATTCAGGGAGCACGGGCAGAGGGGTGTGAATGTCCCAGCCCAGCGTGGGGTGAAGTCGCAGGAGATTGGACAGGCCGCCACCCGTAATATGGCAGATGCCGTGAACGTCGTTGATGCTGAAGACTTCGTCGCCGCGGGCTGCGTCCAAAAGGTCAACCACCGGGTCACAGTAGATGCGAGTGGGCGTGAGAAACACTTCTCCTAGGGTGGCGTTGCCTTCGGTCCACCGCATCAAGGTCCGGCCCGGATGGTCGGTTTCAAACGGGGCATCATCGGTGTACGCGAGGCCGGTGTGTTCCATGATTCTTCGCACGAGTGAGTACCCGTTGGAGTGGACGCTTGCGGCCGGAAGTCCAATGAGCACGTCGTCCGCAACAAGGCGCTCACCGGTAATGGCTTGTCCTTTCGGAAGCCAGCCCAAGGCTGTACCGGAAAGGTCGAGCTCGGTCACGATGCCCGGAAGCGAGGCGGTTTCCCCGCCGGCGAGCGTGACACGGGCCAACCGACACGCATCAGCAAGCGAGGCCCCCAACGCAGCGTGGATGACGGGATCTGGTTTTGGGACGGCCACGTAATCGACAAATGCGATCGGTTCAGCTCCCACGCACAGCAGGTCGTTGACGTTCATCGCCATGCAGTCAATGCCAACCCCGCCCCACTGTTCAAGCAAGGTCGCAATTTGCAATTTACTTCCGACGCCATCGGTGGCCAGGGCCAACAGGTTGTCCCCGAATTCGATCAGTCCGCCGAATCCTCCTGGGAGGTCGACCGGTGCACCGGGGGTCCCCGGTTGACGAACGCTCTTGGACAAGGCGCCGATGAGCGAAGCGACCGCTGACCCTTCGAGATCGATGTCCACCCCGGCACTGGCGTAGTCCATGGGCTCACTCATGCGTCGTCCAGCGGTTGGCGTTTCATGAAGGAATCGCTCCAACTTTACGCCTTCGTGACCAGATCTGCGAGCGAAAGAAGTTCACTCAAACTCTCATGCAGCCGGTGGCCGTCCTCGACCACGCGCAGCAGAGTGTCGGGGTGAGCGGCTTGGGCTTGTTGGCTGTTTGCCAGCGGCACCACGTCGTCTTCTGACCCGTGCAGGATGGCGGTAGGATGGGGCAGAGCGGGCCACGCCAGCGGGCGCGATCGTTCCAAAAACGACCAGGGTAGAACCACGGGGGCGTCCCAGCCGGGAGGATGAAACGCGTGTTCACCGCTCGCTTCCCACGCCAGCATGGCCTCCTTCCCGAGGGTTGAAGCCACCAGTTCGGGGTAGCCGAACGCAGGGGCGAGCAGCACCAGTCGGAGGTCCATGTGAGGGCGTTGGGCTGCAGCGTTGGCGGTGGCCAAGCCACCAAACGACGAGCCGACCAGCAGGTCGAACGGACCGTGGTCGTCAATGACTTCCAGGACCGCGCGTGTCTGACTCATTTGGTCCCACCCAAACTTGCGCATGTCAACGGTCACGACCTCCCAACCTTGGGCCCGCATCCACGCGGCCTTGCTGCTGTCGGGACTGGACCACAAGCCGTGGGCAAAGGTGACCTTCATGGTTGACAGGAACGGTTCGAGATTCATGGTTTCTTCGTTTTCGGAGCATCTCCACACGACCGTCGCCGTTTCTCAAAACAGCGGTATGAACGGCACTGTTTCTCCAGTGGAAACAAGGGGGTGCATCTCGGTCCGAAGAACGATTATATGCGGTTGACACGGATGGCCGTTGCCCGGGAGGAGAACGCCATGTCAACGATTCAGGTTTCCGACCTTCCCGCGCGGTGGACCTCGCTTCTTCAAGACAAGTACTCGGAAGCGATCCACAACCTCGCCAAAATGTGGCCTGATGAAGGCTCCCTTGAGGTTTCGTTCCGTGAGGTGGAGGGCTACGACCATGAATTCGCACAAGACATTCTGAACAACCCCGACCATCATTTCCGTGCTGCCAATCAAGCCCTTCGTCAATTTCTGCTCGACGCAGGTGAAGGCAACCTGATGCCGTTCGTGCGCATCGTTCATCTCCCCAGCGATCAGGTGAGAACGGTTTCTCAACTCCGAGCGGACGACATTGGCCGCATGATCGCCATCGATGCCGTGACCACCAAAATCACCGGTGTGCGCCCTCGCCTCTACTCGGCCGTGTTCGAATGCTTGGCATGCGGTCACACCATGGATGTGAATCAACCCAATGAACAAGAACTCATCGAACCGCTCGAGTGTTCTCAAATCGACGGTGGATGCGGCCGAAACAAGCGACAAACTCGCTTTGTTTTGCAACAAAAAGCTTCCCACCTGATCAATTCACAGTTCATCGAACTGCAAGAATTGCCCGAGCAGATGAAAGGTGGCATCCAACCCGAACGCATCCTTTGCATCGGTGAACAAGACCTTGCAGGGCGCCTCAATCCCGGCGACCGCGTCAAAGCCAACGGGGTGCTGTTCATTCGTTCCCAACGAAAAGGCGGCAAGGACACGCCGGTGTTTGACATCTTTTTGCGCATTCACTCACTTGAGCGCCAAAACATCCCGCTTGAGGAGATCGTCATTTCCGAGGAGGAGGAGAACGAGATCAGAGACATCGCCCGCGACAGCGGCGTCTACGACTTGTTGACACGGAGCATTGCCCCGTCCATCTTCGGCATGAATCACGTCAAGGAATCCCTGATGCTCCAGTTGTTTGGCGGTGAAGCGCAGGTCAACGAAGACGGCACTCGAAACCGAGGTGACATTCACATTCTGCTGATGGGCGACCCCGGTGTTGCGAAATCTCAGTTGCTTCACTACATGTCAACCATTTCCCCACGAGGGCGGTTCGCATCGGGTCAGTCTGCTTCAGCAGCGGGGCTGACGGCTGCGGCCGTTCAGGACGCCGCAGCGGACGGACGATGGACGTTGGAGGCTGGAGCCCTTGTTTTGGCTGACCTCGGCCTCGCCGCCATCGACGAATTCGACAAAATGAACACGGCCGACCGTTCCAGCATGCACGAAGCGATGGAACAGCAGAGCATTTCGATTTCCAAGGCTGGAATCAACGCCAGCCTACGGACGCGGTGTGCGGTGTTGGCAGCCGCCAACCCAACCAGCGGGCGATTTCAACCCGTCAGCGACGTCCCGTTCACGGCTCAGATCAATCTTGCTCCGCCGCTGATATCCCGCTTTGACATCATTTGGCTGCTGACCGATACACCCGACGGAACTCGAGACCAGCAAATCGCCTCCCACATCATTGACAACCGCCTCAAAGGCAGCAGCGAATTGTTGGTAAAAGACGGGACCATCCCGGACCCTACCCGATCCGCAGCACAGCGAGTGATGGCCAAACGGGAAGACGGCACGTACGAAATCCTACCTCGTGAACTTCTCAGGAAATACGTGGCGTATTCCAAGCGAAGCTACCACCCCAAACTGGACGATGAAGCGCGCGGAATGATCGTCGACTACTACGTGAAAACCCGAAAAACAGGCGGTGAATCCGAAGACAGCGTTGCCATCACGGCGCGGTCGCTCGAAGCGCTGTCCCGTCTTGCCGAGGCCAGTGCACGAATCCGCCTCTCGCCGTTGGCCACCGCTGATGACGCTGAGCGAGCGATTCGTCTCACCAAAACATGGCGTCATGAACTCATGGGTGAGAACTTTGACCTGACCACCATCGAATCGGGGAAAAAGGGCAAGGTACGCAATCAAGAGAAGCAAATCATCGACATTGTTTCGGTCCTGCAAAACGACTCCGGCACGTCCGCCAATCTGCTCGACGTTCTCACCGAGGCCGAACGACGCGACATCACGCGAAGCAAAGCGGAAGACATCATTGACAAATTGTGCCGAGACGGACGAATGATGCGCCCCTCAGGCTACGATTCACTTCAGATTGTTTGAGGGCGGCCCGAGGGTTGTGCTCTTGAAGGGTGAGCGCGTGGGAAGGTCATGGCCGATGAACCGAACGGCGACGTCCACTGCCCGTCGGCTCTGGACCCCGAGCAACTCGGTTTCATGTGCGGCATCGAAGTTCACCAACAACTCGCCACGGGAAAACTTCACTCTCGTCAGACCGGTGAACTGTACGATGTGACCGTTGATACCCTGCCCGAAGACTGGCCGAGGTTCGAGCGACGGCTTCGTGCGAGCCGGGGCGAAGGAGGTGCGGTTGACGTTGCTGCACGTTTTGAGTCAAAGCGAAATCGAACCTTCGTGTACGCCCAATCGCCCAATGCAGGACTCATTGAGCTGGATGAACAGCCACCCTTGGCCTTGGACAACGACGCCGTTGACATCACACTGACCGTGGCCGCACTGCTCAAGTCGCAGCCCGTTTCACTGATTCAAACAATGCGAAAAACGGTGGTTGACGGGTCGAACACAAGTGGATTCCAGCGCACCTCACTCATCGCCACCAACGGCGTCTTATCCACAGAGGAGGGGCCCGTTGGCGTGGATGTGGTGTGCCTTGAGGAAGACAGCGCACGAAAATTGGACACGGTGGACCTTCCCCACGGTCAACAGGTCATGTACAACCTCGATCGACTTGGGCTGCCCCTGATCGAGATCGCCACGTCACCCGACGTTCGCTCGCCCGACCACGCCAAAACCACAGCGATCGCACTGGGACGCGTGCTCCGTCGCACTCGTCGAGTCCGCCGCGGCCTTGGAAGCATTCGCCAAGATCTGAACGTCTCGATCGGCGCCGGCGACAGGGTGGAGATCAAGGGGTGTCAAGATCTTGCGTGGATCCCTCAAATCATCCGCTTGGAAATGGCTCGTCAACTCCACTTTTACCGTCTCGCCAACGAACTACGTGCCTCCCTCGACCTTCCACCGCTGCCGCCCCATCGAGACCTTGACGACGACGCCGTGGAGGAGAACGTTGCTAAGGCCGTTGAGAACCAACTTCCGCTTGATCTCCACGACGTTTCTGCCGTTTTTACGGACACTGAATCAGGCATGGTTTCCGAGGGTCTTGGCAACGGAGCTGTGGTTCTGGCACTCCCCCTGAAGGGGTTGCTCGGCCGATTTGGTACAAAGGCACTGGATGAGGACGGTGCACAACTTCCCCGCCTGGGCAGAGAACTCGCAGGTGCAGCCAAGCTGGCCGGCGTGAAGGGCATCTTCCACGCCGATGAACTTCCCGCTTACGGTATCGTATCTGGAGAAATATCCGCGCTTCGAGACCATCTTGAGTTGGAGGAGAACGACGGCTTTGTTCTGTGTTGTGCACCTGAATGGCAAGCACACCTCGCGCTCGAGGCGGCGCTCAACCGCGCTCGTATGGCGTGGCACCGAATTCCCCAAGAGGTTCGCAACGTCGTGGTCAAGAAAGGGGCACCTGAGGACGGAACGACCTCGCCCATGCGCCCGTTACCCGGGCGTTCCAGGATGTACCCAGAAACCGACATACCCCCTCAAACGCTTCCCGCACATCGCTGG
>VMHT01076590.1_pt1 | contig 13125 bp, 17 predicted proteins | sample 4693611 | NCBI WGS metagenome assembly VMHT01 (sample SAMN12280063, study PRJNA550983) | marine metagenome | isolation source: seawater sampled from same location over 5 years 0.02-0.2 micron viral filtrate | place: USA: collected off the coast of southern California halfway between the port... ... | reverse complement strand
CGACCATTTAGTTTAAAAACATAGTTTTCCAAATGATCAATCATATCCTGATATTTTCTGGAAAATCTGTTATTTTTAGTTAAATAATCAGATTTTTCACTCATTTTTAATCTAATATCTAAATAAGATATTCCTTTTAAAAAATCTTTGAATCCAAAATTATCTTTTAAAACATCTATTATTCCTGGACATTCATTTACATCAATAAAAAGAACATCACCCTCAATAATATTTTTTAAACAATGATAAAACGTATTATCTTGTCGTAAACTGAGAAATACATTAGGTAAATTACCTAGTGTGCGAGATGCTGAAATATCTTTATACTTAATATCACAATTATTTCCAAAAGTGCCTGGAATTATTTCAATACAATCATCCTTTATATTGTTAAATGATTTAATTTTATCGAATGCCTCGCTTACTTTTGTAACAGTCAAATTACTCTCATTGGGTATATTTAACTCAGTTTCATTCTTTTTTAACAAAAAATTCAGCGGATAATTTAAATGAGGACAATTTTCCTGTATATTAATTTTTTTTAATTTTTTTAATACTTCTTTATAAACGGTAGGCATAGTTAATTCATTTATAGCTATAGTTTTATAAAAATGAAACTCTTTTTTAAGTCTTTGTTCTTTCGTTCCTTCTTTTTTATAATTAAGTTCTAATTGTTTTATACTATCGACATGTCCATCATTATCGACATGTCCATCATTATCGACATGTCCATCATAATGTTCCAATAAATTTTTAAGTTTTTTTTTCATTTTTCCATAGCTTTTTGGAATCACATTCTTTTTCATGTGTTGTTGAAAATCCTGAGTTATATATATATAATCTGGCAGATCGTCCATATTATTTGTTATATATCTAGAAGGTTTGGTATTAGAACCAAAGAAAAAATATTTTTTACTTCTAGAAGAATTTACATTAAAAACAGAGAAATCTTTAAGTTCATTAGATGTTCCTGGATGGTTGAGCGTAGGACAAGCTCCTTCTGATAATCCAGGTGCGATTATAAGCATATTTTCACCGCCTTTATATCCATGTCCAGAAATAATCCCTGCTTTATTTTGTTTTCTTTCTTTTCCACACTTTCCACAGATGAAAGATTTTTTTTTAAAATTTTTATTACAATGAGAGCATTTTTCTTCTTTCAATAAATCCATATCAATAGATATTGCCTCTCCAGAACTTGTTCTTGTTTCATAAGCAACACAAAGGAGATTATTTTTTCGTAATTCTTCTTTTAATTTTGATACTAGTACACTATTATTTATTTTAGTAAGAAGAATCATAACCTTACCAATGTTCATATTTTTATCATTTGATAATACAGATAATATAATTTCAACAATAATTTTAGCAGTAATTCGACAATTATTACTAGCGTTTATCCCACCTAGAGGAGGATGTGAAAAATACATAGGCTTATCTGCTTCACCTATTTTAGGTTTTTCAGCATAAGAGTTAATTGGCTTTCTATTATATTTTATATTAGGTTTTCTATTTATAGTTTCTAAAAACTTACAGTGATTGTATGGACACCGAAAACATTTACTAAGTGTAAATTTTTTCATAGACTCTATAGTTTGTAAAATTTGGAATGTCATTTTAGGATAACCATATGTAAAGTCATTTTCACTATATTCATACCATATACTTTGTAAATTATCTCCATAACCTTCAAAATATAAATTATTTTTTTTTATTAACAATAAAAAAATAATTGCTTGTTCTTGACTAAAATCTTGAACTTCATCTAAAATTAATCTATCCACTTTTTTTTCTTCTATGTGTGTACTATTTTTCATTACTATTTGAATTTTGTTCTCCCTAACTAAATAAGAAAAAATTTCCTTTTTTCGCTTGTGATCTCTACCTAAGCCACTTTTAAAATCTTTCAAAGACCGTGTTTCTTCTTTAATAATATCATCTGAATTATATAGAAATTTTTTTCCTTTGCTTTCATGATTTCTTAACTGACAATCAATAAAAGCATCTACATTGCATATTTCAATATTATGGCCTTTGTACTGAGCGCACATTCTACTATTACCTTGTTTTTTAAAGTTAATTTTTGGAATATATTTTCTAATTCGTTTGACTAATTCTTCAGTAACACTAGTAACTTTAGTCAACATTATTATATTTTCCTTCTTAGCATTTTCATCATTTAATCGTTCTACTAATCTTAAAACAAGTGTTTCAGTTTTTCCACAACCAGGAACACCTTCTATTAGCATATACATTAAAGTATAGGCAATAATTGCAATTTGTTCCCGTGTCTTAGTAATGACATTTTTTTTCTTATCTTGTTTTTTGAAATGGGAGGTAATCATATATTATATATTATATAGAATCATTGGTCATACCTTTAAATTATCTTTGTAAATATTTTTTTAAGTATTAAAAAAAACCTTAGCACCTGTTCCATTTTTAATTTTTTTTTTATATTTTTTCACCCTTCATTTTAAGGTATTTATCAGCACCTGCCGCATGTCTCCACATATATTTACTACGATACTTCCATCCTGCCCCAACGGCTTCCTCACTCATAAAATACAAATCACCTCCCTTAATTACAGTTTGAAAAGACTTACCTACCATATTACTATTATGAAACATCCCATACTTCATCGGCATACTTGCTCCCACCCTTAAACAAGCTACACAAACCCTTTCCGTATCACCATGAGGACCAATTCCATTTTTTTTAGGATCATCATACTGATTACCCTCTACTATAAGGTCATTATCCCTCATTAAAATCTCAACACTTTCCTTTAACCTTAAAACTAAAGGTGAACGCTCATACCCAATAATAGTACCTTTCTTATTCTCATAATCAGGTTGCCTATCAGTTGGACCATAACACACATTCGCCCGTGCATTCTTGTTAAGGACCTTTTTCCTTCTTGTATCATAATATTTTCTATCCCATTCATAACTTTCCATTTCCTTAATAAAAGCCTTATGTTGTTTCCTACCTAAAAAGTCTCTTACTACCATCAAATAAGCATCTTTTGGTCTCTTACTTTCCTCAATTTCCACTCCTTCAAGACACAACTCATTCAAATTATATAAATCCACTTTTTTTCCAAAAATATCCTCCAAAATTTTCTTACCATAATTAAGCTTATTTATATCCCATCCTTCCCCTTTATTTCTCAAACTTCCCAAAAATTCCATTCCTGTATGATTTTCACCCCCATTTCCGACAGTTAAAGACCAAGTTTTACTTGACATTTCGTTATTTAATTTACTTAATATACTCATTTATAGTAAATATATGTAGAAAACCAAAATATTCAATTTTAATTTCATTCAAAAAATTGAATAAAATACTGAGTATTATAATAATGTATAAATAATTAAACTTGACTACGATGGATGCTTCAGGAAATATGATGAGTCTTCACACTATTCCTCACAAGAAGGAATATGTTTTATATATAGATAGTTCTATGCGACAATCTTGTTGCGTAGACTGTCCTTTAGATATTCCAGAACTAAAAGAAAAAGGTGTAGACGTTGAATTAGATGCTCTAAACATGATTCGAGAAATACAACCTGAGAAATACGATGTATTAACAAAACAACTAGAAAATGATATATATATGTTTGTAGGGCATCTAGAAAAACAACTTGTATATTTTGGGTGTAAACCAATGATTAAACGCGGAAATCAATATTTAAAAGAGAACATACCAGGAGCAAGAATAGTTAAGGTAGTTATTACAGACCAATTATCTAATAAGAAAGTTCCTGAAATAGCACCACACAGAAATGAATTAAAATATGAACCTCTAACATCTGGTCCTTTTGGGAAGTCGATAGGTTCTATTAGTCTAGCTTAAACACTATTATAAACTGGAGCATCTAATATATTTCTATGCTGTGGATTACGTTTACAAAATTTTTTTCCACACAATTGCCACGTTAATATTCCAAATAAAAAAGTTATAATATAAGAACCTGGTAATATAACTAACGCAGTATTGTTTGAAAGAAAACAAGTATTATTAGACATATTATATTTACTTAATATAATATATCCACCAGGGACTTTTTTTTAGTTCTTTTTTTTATGTTTGTGGAAAATTGAACAACATTATTAGCATTAACATATCAGCACTAACAAACACAAGTACAATTAATCATGACTTGCTTTTCATATGCCCTTGGTAAAACTCTTTTCGCAAAAATGACGAATATTTCAAAGTCTTCTGTCCCAAATGAACACGCCCATTGGAACAAAGTTGTGTGGGAATGGTTGTCTTTGGTAGCTGAACGAATTGCCGACGACTTTTATTTCAATGCTCTTATGGATACTCATATCCCAGATCCTTCTCCAGACACGCTTGAGTGTAAATTTTCACAACTTATTACAAAACTTAAAAATAACTGTAATGCTTTTCAAAAAGTTCCACTTGAAGAACGCAATAACACGCTTCAGTATTTGGACACAATTTCTGACGACTACTGTGATGAAAAAATATTTGATATTCATGACTTTGCTGATATTGTTAGCTTTTCTCCATATAGGATACAACTATCAATTGACCGTTTCTGCAGTTCAACCTATTATAATTATGAAAACACGTGGTCTATAAATTTGGAAAACGAAACAGAAAATGATGAAGAAAATATCAATTATATAGACTTAACCGAAGAAGATACACAAATAGTCCATCCTCTAGATCAGGAAGAAGATTATAGTTCGATGCCGGAATTAGTATCTTGCGATGAAGATACAGACTGCGAAACAGACTGCGAAACAGACTGTGAAACAGACGATGAAGTCGATACTATATATCAGTACAACTCTTCTTCTATTTGTGTTTAATGTGGAAGTTCTTCGTCAAGTTTATCTAGACTTAATAAATTTTTTGTATTAAATATTCGTCTCTCTAACGCACTATATACCTTTGTAAATACATCCATACTTTTTGTCCCAAATACATATTTTCTTTTATTTTTATAATAAAGTGTAAATACCATTTTATCATTTATTTTTGTTATACCTGATAATTCACATTTATCTAATTTTAAAATTTTAGTTGTTACATATTTTGGTTTTCCGTTGCTTTTTCTTTTTACAATTATTAATTTGCTTCGACGCAACATAAAAAAACGTTCACTCCATTTTGAAAAAAATTTTTTAGAAGTAACCTTTAAATAAATCATTCCTAATATTTCACCATCATGTTCAACAATTTCATTAAAATTTACACGAATTGTTTGAGAATCTCCCCCACTAATTAAAACTCCTACCATTTATATTATCTTCCATAATATTTTCAAATTCATACTTACAAACCTCTAAATAAGGCTTTTCAACATATATTCTAAAAAGTATTTCACTTGTAGTAGAAGGAGCCATAAAGGTATTATATTTTTCTACATTATATCCTGTGTAGTCAGAACCTTTAAAATATACAACATTTTTCAATACATTTTTAAAACCAAATCCAATTTTAATTTTTTTAAAATACAATTTACAATTCTTTTTACGCATTTTTTCTATAAATTGCATGTAACTTTGTTCCATAATACTGCCTATATTAGACATTTGTTCTTCGTGTAAAACATCTTCGTGTAAAAGTTTGGGAAACTCTCTTCTATCAAATGAATCTTTCATTCTAATGATTTCATCGTCTACAGGCATACTAATAATGCTATCTGTAAGAGAATTCCATGGAATTTGAAATTTCAAAACTTTTTTTAGAATTTTTTTCAAAGAATGTTCTCCTGCCTTAACCGTATGATGATTATATACCTTTTTATGTAATCTATATCTACTTGCGAATAAAGACAATACTTCATCTTCTAATTTATTAGGCCATCCTAAAACCAAAGATCCATTAAACTGAACAACTCTACAATCGTGAATTAATCTCAAATATTTTTCATTTAAACCAAATCCTAAATGATAATTATCACGTTGAATATAATCTATTTTATCGACATCAATAGAACAATGTTTATTACTTACAATTTGATATTTATAGTTTCTTTCTAAATGTTTTGGAGGTTCAATGCAATCATTTATAAAATTAATTTCTTTTTCTGAAAAAGGAAGACTATATTTTTTTAACATATTAGATAGTATATCTTGGCCACGCTTTTCGTGGTGATATGATGGTGAAAACTCATCATCGTATAAATGTGAAAATGGACCATGTCCTATATCGTGAATTAATCCAGCGATTTGTATCAATTCTATTTCATTATCTGTAATTTGTAACTCGGGTTGATTTGTTTGTAAAGAAGTTGCTAAAATTTTTGCTAAATGACTAACTCCTAAGCTATGTTCAAAGCGTGTATGATTGGCCGAGGGATAAATTAAATAAGTTAATCCAAGTTGTCTTAAATTATGAAGTCTTTTAAACTCAGGGGTATCAATTATACATCTCATACGATGTGTAATTGATATAAAACCATATAACGGGCAGTTTATTTTTTTACTCATTTTGAATATAAAAAAATAATTTTATAAGTAATTTAAATCAATTTTCTAGAATTAATAATCTTTGAGAATATAATGCTGGATAGCATTACTATAAAATGTTGAAATAGATACTTGCTTCCCATTTCCAAGTGTTATTGTATTTTTAGAATTATTTTCCATTAAATAATTATCTATATTTTGCCAAGAGAATGCTGGACATTCTCTATAAATATGAACCATTTTATTTAACTTATCTTCAGTCATTGATGAAAACACTCTTTTTACCAATTCTTCTCCATGAATAGGTGTATAAATGGTCCTACACATAATAATAAAATCCTTCACCATTTTGCTTTAAATAATATAATAAAAAAATTTTATAATATTTATATATCAATTTTAGTATAATTACTTATTATTAACACTCTTTTTGTTCATCTCATCATACTCTTTCTTCTTTTTCTGTCGCGCATTATAATACTCGTTATACTTTTGTGTCCGTTTTCCTTTCCTGCCCTCCCAAACCCGGACCCATCTATTAGACGTTATCTCATATCCCATACCATTTGTCTTGATATTTACAGAACATCCTAGACCTTTTACGTCTTCTGTCTGTGAAATAATTGGAAGCATAATTGTATTTTTATTTGAAAGTGTATAAACATATACTTGAAATTTCTTACCTCTGTAAGTTGCGTGAGTAAAATATTTTTCTCCATTTTGTTCTGCCTCTAGAACCCATCCATTATCCATCATCTCTTCTTGTAGATATCGATACTTATTATCTTCACTATTATCTACAATTTTTTCTGTAGATGGAAGAAATTTAATATCACACGTATTATCTAAATCTCCAAAAGTTTCAAGACGTTCAATTGTTTTTCTATTTTTATCCATTTCATAACGAACTGTGCGCTGTGCTATCCATTCACTACCTCCTACCATTGGACCTTCATATTTTGGAGCAACCTTTTGTTCTACACGTTTCCATCTGCGGTTATTGCGACCACGGCCTCTACCACGGCCTCTACCACGGCCTCTGCCGCGACCACCACTTGATTGACGTTGAGTTCTGTTAGACATAATATATATATAAAAGGGGTTTGTTTAAGTTCGTTTACTTAAAGATAATATTTGTGAGTATGAACCTATTTACATAACAAAAAAAGTTTTCAATTTTCAGATATTAGTATTTGTATTTTACTTGACCGTGTAAAATATAAATATATTTGACGCTCGAAACAGGGGTCGAACCTGTGACCTCACGATTAACAGTCGTGCGCTCTAACCAACTGAGCTATTCAAGCAATAAAAAATTTTGTAACCAGGCACTAGATATAATACTCTCACTCCAATTAATTATAATATAATTTCTTTAAATCATTTTTTATACAACTTCTTCATCAACTAAATCATAATTAACATCATCATCCTCTTCTTCACTTGTATTTACCCTATTACGTTTACAACTTCTCTTTACCTTTTTATTTGTTTTTTCTTTATGCTTATTGCGGTATTTTTCACCATACTCAAGATCTACTTCTCCTTTTTTTACTTTCGTGAATCCATAATCAAATAGATTATTACCGCGTGTAATATCTAATACATCATAAACCATATCTTGTTGTTTATGAATTAATTTAACCCCACGTGTATATCCATCATTATACCCATTCATCCAAGTAATTTTTTTCATTTCCTTTTTAAATGTAATTAATGGTCTAGACATTCTTTTCTCTTTCTCGGATAATTCCATATCTATTTCTTCAATAGCCATAGAAGCTCCAATTAGCACTCCCTCAGTATATTCCAATTGCTCATATAGAGAAATTTGACGCTTCATTAAAGCATCCGTCGTGCGTTTAAGATTCACATACTCTTTGTGACGCCTGAAAAATCTATCAGCAGTAAATAAATACTTTGAGTTAATATCACTAATTTCGCGATTATATTCTTCATTTGTAAGTTGAATACGTGTAGACAATTTATATCTACAACTTGGACAACTCGCATTAGTAGTCATCCAACGTGGAAAACATTTACTACACATCGTATGACCACATTCCATATTTACAGTATTAAATATATGCAAATCTGCGTAACATACCATACAATTTCCCCCAAATTCTCGCTCCGTATTTGTTCCACTGTTTACATAAGAGCGGACAATTTCATTTTCCTTGGTCTCTACAGTATCATCGCTATTATCGGTATCTGTTGAAGATTCAATATCACTTTCAATCTCCCCAAGATGGTCGTCTTCAATAATAATAGTATTCATTGTTTAATAAAAAAATTTATTATCATTTATTTTAATTCAATTTTATCGCATAATATTATTTCGTGATCGCCTGTGTGTTATAAAATATTCTCTAAATGACCTTTCCAATTGATTATGTAATAATAGTCTATCTTCAACTGATCGATACATATTACGTGTCGATATTTCTTCTAACTCAGGCATTTCATCATCCATTTCGTCTTCTTCGTAAAATAAGGAGCGTAAACTACTTGAAAAATTCATTTTATTAAAATTATATTTATTTTTTTGCCTTTTAATTTCCCTATTTTTACGTTTTCTCTCTTGAATTATAAAATTTTTTATAGCTATAGCAAAACTAATAGAATTTTTAAATCTTTTATTATCTTTTTTATTCGCACCAACAAATAAACAAAGAATTTTCTTATAATGATACATAAGTTGTCGATTATTTACCCTCGTTTCTTCTTCCTTACGATGTAATGTTTCATCTATTTTTAATTGTATATACTTGATAAGACCATATCTTCCTTTATTTATTTTCAACAGTTCATTAAATTGTGTTTTCTTTTCATTAATTTCTTTATTTAATAGTTTAATATTTGATTGAACTCTTATATTTCTTGCCCTTACTCTTTCTAACTCATCATATGCTCCTTCTACTTGACTAATAATACTTGACCGATGAGACAAAAGTTCCTTCATATTCATAATTTCTTTATTTTCTTTTGAGTTACAAAATATATTTTCTCTACAACACGGGCAAGTATTTTTTACTTTGGTCCATTTAAAGAAACAATCCTTACAACAAGGCATCGTACAGCAATTTGTATTAATAACATTTTTTATTGTTAATGTTTCGGTACATAATAGACATTCATTCATCTTGATGTATGTAGGGTTATTTTTATAATATTTTTGTTATTATGTAGATACTATTCAATTTTATGCTTTATTTTTTTTGCTATCGTTTAATTATAATGAAAGTTGATGTTGATTGTAAAGAACGTATAAAAATTGCGTTTACATTTTTATTACAAAGTTACAAGGTTTTAATGGGATCTATGGTATTATTATTTGTACCACGTGGATGCGATGATCATATTTGCAGTATAACAGACAACTTATATAACACTGAAAGCGTTAATTTAAGTGGTTTAGTATTTAACTTTATAACGGTATTATCGTTTATAACTGTTTATATAGCAGAATTAAGACGTGAAAATTGGTGCGTTCATAATTTTGATATTGATCATAATGTAAGTGATAATAATTTAGCAATTATTTTAAAAGATAATACTCAATTAAGTAATACATTACATTATTACAATCGATTGTATAAAAATACAACTTTGGGTTGTTTATTTATTTTTATCATAAATTTTGTAATATCAAATATTATTCTCTACAATGATGAAGTATTTTGGACAGTAGGTTTTGTCCCATATTCTAGTTACATGATCCTTGTATTAATGAAAATATACAATTGTTACTATATAGCAACTCATTCAATAGCAAATAATAAAGCATTAAGTGCTTATATGACTGAATTCAGTTCATTTAATATTATTGACGAAGATATGTTATCCATTGAAGATAAACAAGAAAAAAATGAATGTGAAGAAGAAGAAAAAAATGATATTATTACTCCAATACCAATTATGATACCAAATCCGTTACCTAATATAGTTTAATTTAAATGTTATTTGATATATATATATATATGTATAAAACCATGAATTTGAAAGAAGATTATGAAGATGAGTGTATAATTTGTTTTGAAGTTATAGATAGTAGTAAAAAATATGTTCAATGTTGTTCTTGTATGAAAAAATATCATTATAAATGTATTTGTAATTGGAATAAAAAAGCACAAGAAAAAAAGGTTTGTCCTACTTGTCAGCAAAAAGAATTACTAATATATAAATATGAAACCAGATTTCTTGGTAGATGCCTTCCTATGTTGTATGATAATCCCATATACTTAAAAATAAATGAGTTTTGAAAATTGAATTAATATTTTCATATAAAAATATTAATATAAAATACCGTATAATATACTAATATGGCTCATACAACACGACATCTTGAAAACAAAGATACTTCTTATCTTAAAAACTGTCCAAGATTGACCGTAAAAGAATGTTCTGAAATAAATTTTGATTTTACAGAAGATACTTATATAAATATACAAAATATGTTAGAATCATATCCCGGTTTAACAGCTATTGAATATGTTAATATAGCTAAATTTTATAATTTTACAGAAAATTCCATTACACTAGCGTTTAAATTATTCAACACTTGGAAACAAACTTATTATAATAAATGTGGGCCTTTTATTTGTAAAAATAACAGATGGTTTCCTATTTATTCTAAAAAATATGTAGATACAATAAAACTAGCGACAGAGAATTCTGTTTTAAGAGATCGTATAAAGAAATTGGAAAATCAATTATCTACCAAGGTCTCCTCAAAGAATTACTCCAATTAATAGTTGAATTATCTACTCTGTTTACCCTTTTACCGGCTGGTTGTTTAATTAATTTTTTATTTTCTTCTTCCTTCTTACCTTCAGTATTTTTTTTTTTCAAATTATCTTCTATTTGTCTAGTCATTATTCTTATTTTTTCAAGTAAAAAATTATTTTGAGCATTCATATATATATATACATAACAAGCATTTAATAAAAAAAAATTTTATATTTATTTATTATTAAATCAATTAAAGTCCGTTTTTATCGTTATACTCGGCAATAGCCTTCTCATATCTCTCTTTGTCTGCTAATGCTAGAGTATTCCATTTTCCTTTGTCTGCATCTTTTAGTTTTTTCCAAGACTTTCCCAAAGCCTTAGCAATATTTCCAATGTTAATTTTTACTCCCTTTTTCTTCTCATTTTCCAAAAGTCCCGGACGATGTTCGTCACAATAATACATAAACGATGTCTTGGCCCTCTTAGGCTTATTTGGATCCTTGGGGGCTTTAATCTTAAGCTTACTACCTAATATTTTCTCCATTAATTCAGGAATTTTATCAACTGCACCACACTCCATTGCTACAATCTTGAGCACACTTGCGTGTGACTCAAACCATAAATCATTAAGACTCGCTGTATTGTTATGAAACAAATAACTACTCATTTTTATAGTATATTATATTGATTTCTTTTTAATCAATTTTACTAATATATATTAAAATATTAATATCACCATTCGATTTTTTTCTTGGGTTGTGAATTTGGAGAATTCACTTGAAGTCTAAGTTCATTTAATTTTCCATTTTGTGTAATAATTCTAATATTATGTATTTCTTGTGTATGCGTTTTCATATACTCACAAAATAGTTCAAAATCATATGAACCCTTAATAGAAACCCGGCGTTTAAATAACGTTGTCCTTTCATTTTTATTCATTTTTTTTAATATTTCTATTTCTTTTTTCCTTTCATTTTTCTCTTTTTCAACTCTTAATATATTTTCGCTTATAAGTTTTTCCTTAAATTCATAATTTTTATTCAATATATATTCTAAATTTTTTTCTAATATAAACTTTTTATTGTTAAATTCAAGCATTTTTATATCATTCATTAATTCCTTGATTTTTATTTTAATATGTATATCTGATATTTGATATAACTCCTTATTTTCTAATTCATAATGTTTGTTTTTTTCTAGTTGTTTAAATATTAACTTCATTTTTTCAAAATCATCAATGCATATATCTTCGGGACAACCAAATTTATTTTGTTTACTTATTCCACTTCCCATAATATAATTTATTACTACATAATATTAATAAATTATTACCACATAGACCCTATATTTCTATATGTTTTTGGTTTTTTTTGTTGTTTCATAATAGGCAATCTTGTATTTACTCTATATATAGTACTCAGGGTTTTTGTTCTCGAATTAGGATTTATTCTTCTTTTAAATATACTATTCATTGAAAATTTGATATTATTTGAAATTATTGAAGATCGAGTAGTCTCATGTGTGAAATCCTGCGTTTGCCATTGATATTGTTGATATTTTTGTAATTTATCCAACTCTTCTAGTTGGGCTTTCAATTCATTATCTGTGAAAAATCCTGATACTTCATCATTACTAAATGATACGGCCTTCTGTTTCTTATTTTCTTCTTTTAAATACTCAAAAAATTCTAAATCATTAACTTCACTTTCCATACTTTTTATTTTTTCCTTTGCTTTATTCTTTACTATTTTTGATTCCTTTAGTATTGATTTCTTTTGTTTTTTTGATTTAAGTTTTTTATTTTTTTTATCATTAATTGGTAAATCTATGATTTCGTCTTCAGTAGAGCTAATATCGTCGTCACTATCATAATCATTTATTTCAAAGCCTATCGGCATTATATAATAATTAAATATTTTTTACTTTTTACTTTT
>VMHT01133567.1_pt1 | contig 13128 bp, 7 predicted proteins | sample 4693611 | NCBI WGS metagenome assembly VMHT01 (sample SAMN12280063, study PRJNA550983) | marine metagenome | isolation source: seawater sampled from same location over 5 years 0.02-0.2 micron viral filtrate | place: USA: collected off the coast of southern California halfway between the port... ... | reverse complement strand
TTCCATCTACAGTTCCTGTTGTTGCTATATTCTGTGAACCAAAATCAGGTGAGATCTTAGTTCCGGCTATTGCTGCGGAAGCGTTTACGTCAGCATTGACAATAGTTCCGTCTTGAATTTTGGCAGAAGTTACAGCTCCATCTTCAATATCAGCATCTGTTAAAGGTTGATCTTGAAGTTCATGTATTGCATATAACGCTTGTTCAGTATTAGCGTTTAAATCAGTTGCTCTTATAGATGAGCCAGCTGCATACACAGCTTTAGGATCATCATCACCTGTAGATTTACCTACCTGTGTTTGTCTAAAAACTCGTACAGTTACGCCTGATTTAGGAGCACCAGTGCTTTCTTGCACGTTAGTATCAACACTGGTGTTATTAAAAGTTATTTTGGTGGGATTGCTTGCAGTATCGACTGCATATTTAGTTGTCGCTTGCACCACGTTATTCAGTGCAACTTTAACGTCTTCAGTTTGTAGGACAGGGAAAGTAAACGTAAATTCCAGATCGGAACCATTCGCAGCACCTCCACCATTGTCGGTGTATGTAATTGCCATTTTCTCCTAAGAGGTTTATTGGGTAGGCGGATTATTTGTTTTTTCTATTTAGTAATAAATTTATTTTTTCTTGTTCTTTATAGTTTCTAGTTTCTTTATTAGATGCAAGATTATCAATCATCCTATCTTTGCTTTCCTTAGTTAGTTGAATTACTTCTGGCTCATTCTTAATCTTTGACCATGCTTTCTTCTTAGCTCTATCAAATAAAGCTTTTATAACATCGTTGTGATAATAAGCTTTCATTGGATCTCTAGCTTTATTTCCGTTCCATGTATCAGCTTCCATGCTTTTAATTGAAGCAATCATTTTTGGATCTTTAGCTAATAAATCTAATTCATATTGAAGATTTTGATCTCCAATAGCTTTTTGGAACATTGATCTTATATGAGGATGATCTTTAAAACTAATGTTTATATTTCCATAGGTATAACCAAATGTAGTAGTTCTTAAATCATATTTACTATCAAACAATAACTTCCGTCCTGGACTGTAATCTAAGCTAATATTTACAGGACTAATAGCATTAAACATACGAGTTGGGAAATCCCAATCTTTAATTGGTCTTCCAGTAAGCATGTCATATTTAGTAGGTACTGCATCTGCACCAGCTAAACCTTCCATAAATAAGTTTCTATTTCTCCAAGATTGAATCCATCCAGCATTTAATTCTTTCATATGTGGATTAAAAATTTTACCTAATTCATTTCTTAAAGAAGATAGAGGTAAAGCATTGTTAGTTAAACTTGCAAGAATACGTTCACCTTGCCCTTCTTTTCCAGAAAATAGATCTACAAATTGTTGAATACTTGCTAAATAAGATTTATTTGCTAAACCTTGCATTAATACAACAGCTAATTTTCTATATTGTTTTTCTGTATTTTCTGGACCCATTTGATTCATATGGTCGCCAATATCTCCAACAGCTGAAAGTATTAGGTTAAATGGTTCAAATGCATCATAACTTGCCCATACTGAACCTATCTTTATACTTCTAGGTTTCCATCCATCATCAATCCATTTTTGACGTTGTTGTCTATTAGATGGACCATTACCAGTTAAACCCCCAGATATATAATGCATGTTTGCCAACATGATTAATGAAGAACCAATTGCCATTCTTCCTTTAACTAAAGCTTTAGCATTAGCTAATTCAGTAGCATTGGTAATTCCATATCGCCTTACCAGACTTAAATCTTTAGAAGTAGCTTTTATTATATCTCTAGTTTCTTCCACTAATAAATTAAATACTGGTGTATGTTTAGCTGTCAATTCAAGACCATTCATACCAGTTCTTGCAAACAATAAAAATGGTTTAGTCCAAGGATTAGCACTAAATGTTGCATCTAGTTTTTTAGCAAATCCATGTAAATCACTTGTTAAAGTTGCTTCTTTCTTACTGTATAAAGCTGCATCATCAATAATATTTCCTTCAGAATCCATTATTTGACTATAGAAATCATCTTGAGATTTTTTAAGCATTTCAGGTGAAATCTCTGTGATTTGTCCTGTGTTGTACAAATCCATTGCTTCACGCATTGCCTTCTCTTTTGCTTTAGCTCTAGCTAATAACAGACCAAATGCATCATCAGTTGCACCCATTATTTTGGTTGAATAGGTTAACCATTTACTATCATTTAGCGATCTAATACCATTAGCAGTATGGAAAGCCAGTTGTTCTCCAAATGTAACTTCTCCTGAAGCAGTCTTTTTCTCAATCCAATCAGTGTACATTCTCCACTGCTCGTCACCTTTAGTTACTTCATTAAATCTAGTCTTAATAGTTGTTAAATCTCCTGACCAGTAACCATTAAGGTTTTTAGAAAATAATGTCCAAGCTTCTGGAATTGCTTCTCGCATACCATTAAATGCTGCTAATGAAGCTCTTACAGTAGCTCCATCTCCACGAAGAGAAGCACCTAATGCCATAGATAAAGGTCTTAAGAATGCAGCAGTACCAGTACCTAATATTGCTCGCATAGGAGTTTTAGGTCCACTAAGTACGCTATTGGTCATTACTCGACCCATACCTTTAATAATTAAACCTGACTCTTTTTTTATCTTTCCTTTTGCATCTGTAAATTTACCACCACGAAACTTTTTCATTATGTAGTTGTCAAAGTCAGTAAGGTTATGTATATCACCACCCATAGAAATAGCTTCCATATAAGCTTTAAATAAATCATCATCTCCATCACCAGCCATTTGCATAGCTAGTTGATGAGCTTTAATTGATTGGTCAGCTTCAGCTTGTACTGTTTGTCTTACTTGTTGCTTAATTTGTGCTGGAGTTAAATCTGAATTACCTAATGCTTTAAACGCAGCAGACTGAGTTTGTTTAGCCATTTTGACATGAATAACACCGGCAATAACTTTGTCGTACATTGCAGCAGCTGGTGAGTCTATGTCTCTTAAATCAGCTATGTCATATAACTCTCTATTTGTAATACCAGAATCTCTTATTTCTTTTAATAATGAACCTATAACTAATTCAGAAGCTTTAACTTGGTCGTAACTAATAATTGGCATATCCAAAAGTTTTGAGTTGAAATCTAAAGGAGCCCAAAATTCTTGTGCAGTTAGTTCGCTTATGTTTCTACCTTCAAATATGTCTTGAGCTAATTTAATAGAACTACCCCAACCTTCTGATTGAAATAACTTAAGGTTTTTTGACTTAGCTCTTGCCACAGCTTCCTGAACTCTTGAATCACTCATATATTGAGACATAACTCTTTTGAGATCTTTAGTCGCCATGTCTGCATTAACTTGTATTCTTTTTAAGCCAGCTGGTGTATATACAGAACCAGCAGATCCTATTTCAGCTCCATATTCATTATTAATACGTTTAAGTGATTGATCTACATCATATGCATCATCAATAGATGTGGTAGCACCCTGCCATTTATTAGCCATGTTTCTGTTTTTGTATGCACCATAGTCTTCACCTTTGACTTGATCCATAGCCATCTCAACATTCTGTTTGTTGATGCTGTCATTTCTTTTTGCTGCTTTTAAAACAGCATTATCAACACCATCAATTACATCACCACTTGGTAGTTGCATAGATTCAGGTATAACTTTATTCGTACCTTTTATCTTTTTAATACCTTTACCAAGGACAATACTGGCAGCATCAAAGAATGCACCAATACCCATACCTTCTACAACATTCTTCAATGTTTTCATAGCAGGGTGATCTTCATCTCTAGTAGATAGTGGTGTATCTATCCAACCAAATCTGTCTCGTACCATGCCTAAAGCATTATTTTCCTGGCTGTACTTAGACATAAGGTCAGAAGTAGCACCAATTGCTGCGCCTCTTACTAATGTTCCTCCAGCTCCTGTAGCAGCAGCAAGACCACCTAATCCAGCAGCTTTTAAAGCAATGACACTGGCTGGAACCATTGATCCAAAATGAACTAAGCCACGTATAGCTCCTCCCCACCAAGTTTTAGTTTCAATAGGGTTTTCATCATTTACAAACCAATCATCCCATTCAGCTTTATATCCTTCGTCAGTTTTACTTTCTTCTACCATTTCACCACTGAACATATCAATGGCTCTTTCTGGCAAAGTAACAAGGGATGAGCCGGTATCTTGTAAACCACCACCTATGGCAGATCCAAGTTCTTTACCTATAGCTTTAAGTCCCCAGCCCTTCTTATTACGCGGATCTTCAATCTCAGCCATGGCTTGAGTTTGTTCCGCAGTTTGTGTTTCTTCCTGTTCTGCAAGTATGGATTCGATTTCTTCCTCTCTATCCATTACTTGGTCCATCATTTCAGCATCTTCTTCGAGTGCTGAAGTATTGAGTTGTGAAGGATCGTAATCCTCATACATCTTTTCCATTTTTTATTAATAGAGTTTTTTGACTTCTCCATCTACATCTATGAGTTCTGTAACTTCGCCTTCGTATTGAGCAGCTCGTGTTTTGTTTCCACTTCTTACCCAATTCTTTCCATCCCAGACAGCATAACCAATAGCATTTGGTATCTTGTACCATGATCCAAGTGGTATCTCTCCGGTATAGTTTCCATCGTATGGTTTGACGTAATTATCAATATCTCTATAGTTTTCGACATTTCCTAAATAGGGTGTTCTATATCTACCTTTATTTCCTTTTCTAAGCCATTCTTCTCCATCCCAGACAACATAACCTAATCCATCAACATCTTTCCAATCTCCTATACGAGGTTGTAAATCTTGTGTTAAAGGTTTATTTTTATCATCTTTTTTTATATCCATATCAGCAACTTCATGTATCAAGTATTCGATATCGTTATAGGAGATGTCGCCATCAACTTTAAATAATTCGAGTTTTGCTCTTGCTACTTTGTATTGATCTGGGTGTCTTAAAAGAGTTTGTTTAACATGTTTAGGTAGTTCATCAATTTCTTTATCAATTTCTGATTTAACATTTTCCACATCATTACCAGCTGCTTTAGCTTGTAAATAAGCTAGACCTGATGGAGATATAGGATTATCAGGATTTCCTTTATTTATAGAATTAGCAAGATCTTCATAAATTTTTGAAACAGTTTTACCATCTGATGTAATGTATTTTTTTAAAGCTTCTTCAGTTCCTGGAATTACACTTTTAGTAATAATGTTGGAATCAATTTCGATAGCTGCTGTAGCTATTTTCTTATTTTTAAAAAAAGTTTGATCTGATACTGCATCAGGTTTATCCCATTCCCATATATTAAATTCACCTGATTCAATACGAGGCTTAAGCTCTTTCATAACAGCAGCATGAGTAGCTGCGGAAGATTCTTCGTTTGGTCTTTTTAATTTAAATAAATCATTATATGCTTCTATTGCCTGTGTGTTAGCAGCTCTCCATTTTGTTCCAGAAGGTCTTTCAACTCCATCAAAAAATGCTGTTTCTATTACACCTTTAACAGCTTCGTCTCTTAATGTTTCCTCTGCTTTAATTAAATCTTGATTAGCAACATCTTTCGCTACCTTTGTCCACTTAGCCCATTTAGTTGAGTCTTTAATTTTATTGACATCAGTTTGATAAATAGGTTTTTTATTTTTTATATTATCTTCAAAAGTTTCAATAATATCGTCATCATTAGAATCTTCAGTAGAGCGTGTTTTGAGATCTGTTAAATAAGTATCTACCTTTCCCCATTGTGGGTTCCAGTTATTAATCATTTCATCTATTTCAGCTTCAGAATACTTCTTACCTTCGTCTTGTAATTTCTTTTCCTTTTTTTGAATCTCCATTATGTACTTATCACCTTCTGCCTCAAATGCATCTTGCTCTGCATCTAATAACTCTTTCTTTTCTTCAGCTACTTCTTTAGCAAGATTTCTCCATCTATTTCTCCATCTACCAGCTTTGTAAGTTTCGCCATTGATCTTGACTTCTTGCTCTTGCATGTCAAGTAACTCTTGTTCAGTTATATCTCCATTTAAATAAGCATTTTTAATTACTTTAAAAGTCTCATCTAAAGCTTCTTTTCTGTCGTACTTACTTCCATCTGTCTTACGAGTACGTTTAATTTCCCCTAGTAACAATGCAAAGTTTTTATTAACACCAAAAGATTTTTCAGCTTCTTCTCTAGTTGTTATACCGTCATTTATATCTTGATCTGTTTCATACTCTTTGCTTAAAGTTTTATGAGCATTGGCTACTTTGTCATAAAAACCCACTTCATCATCATCTAATAATGCTCTATTTACATCAAGCAATTCATTGTCGCGTACATACTGTCTCCTAAGAGCTTTCATCGCGACAAGCTTTTGATCTAAGGTTTCAGCTGTACTAGGAGTAAATTCAACACCATTAACATTTAACTTTAATTGGTCGTTCCTATTCATTTCTCCCTTTAACCAATCTTCATAATTGTCAGCTGCAATTTTAGATTTCTGTTGAACGTAACTATATAAAGCCCAACCAGATAAATTACTTACATCATTGGCATCTTGATAAGACCCACCCTGTTCTACAACTTGATTAGCCTCTTCGTTTAGTTCTATTTTATTAGCTTTAATACCTTCTTTATTTGCGTAGTATTCTTCTTGATCTTCTACTGGTATATTCGTTATGCCTGTGCTTTCTTTAAGTTCAAGGTCTTCTTCTAAAAATGCTATTTTGCCTTTTAATATATCCTCTTCCTTAGTTTTTTCAACAGTATGCTCGATAAATCCATCTAATGCTTTAGATAAATGGGAAGCACTTTTTAATTTATCAATTGATGCTTGTCTGTCTTCTGATTGACGTTGAGCATTATATTGAGTTACTCGACTAACATTCTGTTCTTCAGCAGCAGTTTGTCCAGCGAGTACCTGTTCGTATGTTGCCATTAGTTACCTCCTAATCCAAATGTATCTTGATAGCTAATACCTAAACCTTTTTCCCAATTAGTAGTTGATTTAGTATCAAAGTAATCATCCATTTCACTTTGGAGCAAAGTGCTATCTCCACCAAATACAGGAGATTGATAATTTGCTACTTCCATAGTGTTGTATGCCCCTCCCATTGAAGATGGTTCAGGAGTAAATGAAGGCTGTTGTTGAAATGCACCTTCTGTATAATCTTCGTAAGATTTAACACCTCCAATTTTTAAACTGCTATTTGCGTTGTAAGCATTAGGTGCTTTTTTATCTTGCCAACTTTGATATCTGTTTAGTCCATCACCAAGAATACCTACAGCTGTATTAAAGAAACTAGGTCCCTTTTTCATACCTTGTAGGATTGGTGGTGCTCCTGGACTTGGGCGACCAGTTATATAAGATACATGCTCACCTTGAGCAAATGCAGTTAATGCATTTTGAGATTTACTTGTAAATAACGCAGCTTTATCACGAGAGAATGCAGCGTTGAATCCAGCTTGTGCATATTGAGCAGCATTTTCTAATAATTTAGCTCTGCCTCCAGTTCTTCTACCACCTTGTTCTCTGCCAGCACCGGCATTAATCATGCCAACTAAAGCTCGTTGCTGAGATATTGCAGCATCTCCAGCTGCTTTACGAGCACTTAATTGTGCTTCACTAATAGCATCCATTGTTTGTTGCCATTTCTGGTCAACTTTAATGTCGCTGTCTTGTTTGTTATTCCTCCAAGCATTTTCCGCATTACGATTCTTCGTATTGTATGCGTTAATTTTTAGTTGGTTTTGTCGTTGTCGATCACGGTTTATGTCACCCGTTAATCTTTGTTCTTCTTTATATGCGCCGACACGACCAAGAAAATCTAAGCCAAAGCCTAGTCCTTCGCCCATTCCGGCACTCATTTTTGCGCACATGGTATTTTACAAAATTCAATAAATGGTAAATAATTTGGACCATGCAAAACTTCTCGAAGAAATTTGAAGCCCAAAAACTTTAATAGTCTTAGGTGTGCTGTATTGCGTTTATCGCAAATATTCCATAACAGTGTTTCAGTTCTTTTATCTATCCAGCGTTTAGCTTCTCTAGAAAATGCAAATGGATATTGATGTATGACAGGTGTGCATAGCATCCATATTCTTCCATCATCATTCACTCCAGCCATGCCAGCAGTCTTGCCGTTTGGCATAGTGAAATAGATATTTTCTCCAGATTCTAAAAAGAGAGGGAGATGGATAGTGGGTAGTAATCCATGACCCTCAACTAATTCTCGATAATCGTCTGAACGTAAGTTATGAGCAACTTCTAAAGCTACTTGTTTAGTAGCTGGGCGGATTGTTACTTTAGACACGTCTATAATATCGTGGGTTATAATCTCCTTCCCAGTTCATCGAATGAAGTGTAGCTGGTGAAGGATGTGTTGATTTAATTTGTACAGTTAAGTTTGTATTTCTTTCGTATATAGGAATAGTTTCAATATGATCTTCTACTATCGGTAATTCGTTTGCATCAATAGCATCTATTTCAGCTGCACTAAAATTCGTTGTATAGTCAACTCTTCCTTTTCTTTTAATTGTTGTATCTATATTTCCTATTGCACCAAAGGTAAACTTTAATCTATGTACAACAAGTGATGCTCTAGTATCTGATCTTGTTTTACCACCGGCAGCTTGAGTTACAAATATAGTTGGTATTTCTATAAAATAATCATATAGATATCCAAGCATAAGTGTCGTACCAGTCCAGTCTCCATCAAGTTCTAAGTTGCTACCATTAGCAGTTGCTAACCCATATCTACCAATATCATTACCAGAATTATTGTTATAAACAGCTAGTTGAGCTGTACTTGAAAAACCTGTAGGTCTGGCAAATGTAGTTTTTTTAGTTGTAGCATTATAGGAACCTGATGAAAGTGCAGACATTTGTGTATGTCTATCTAAATGTATTTGGTAATTTTCTGTACCTATAGCTTTAGTATCATCTTGTTTTTTAACATCTATAGATTCAAGAATATATTCAGTTCCGTTTTTAACTACAAGATAATAAACATCATCTAAAATTACATGATGAACTAGATCACCAGATAGTGACCATCTAAACCATGCAGACTGTACACGTTTTTCACCATCACTGTAATATCTAAATCCCCAAACCTCGTTGTAATTTTTTGCTCCTAAAAGTAAAAGACTATTTTCTCTAGAAGTAGTAGGTATAGTTAAATCTATTGGCAGTTTTTTAGATACAAGTTTACTTTGTTCTAAAACAGTAGGTTCACCTTCTCTTTTTATATCTGCCATTTCAAAAATTCTGGAATTTTTTCCAGTGCTATTTATAAAGCCAGAAGTTACTCCCATTGAAAACGGGACTGTTTTAGGGTTGTAATTATATGAAGATAGATAGTTAATTTTTGCAGTAGTTGGAGTCAACGCGTCACTATCTGTAGTGAACATAAATTGTTGGTTAGAACTAAACAGTAGTAAACCGGCGTTAACTTCTATACCATCAAATATAGTTGTTGGGAAAGTAGAACTAGCTTGTAAATCAATAGGGTCAGATGACGTTTCTGTCATTGCTGATGTACTAAAGAAATTAAAGAAGTCGTTAGTTTTAGATGTAATAACATTATTCCTACTTAAGACGACTAATCTATTTCTGAAAAACAACATCTTTTCTAATGTACTACCTATAAAACTAGGTACAGGGTTAGTGTTATCATCTCCTACATCTCGTTTAGAATAGTCAATTGACTGACATATAAATCTACCGTTAGCATATGTATTTCCAGGAAGTTCTCTAATGAGTCTTACTGGCATAGTATCTTTATCTATCTCAATTTCTAAATCAGGAGCTGCACATTCTTCCCATACACCTTCACCAAAATAGTTTGTAGATGTAGATGTTCCAGCATTAGTTTGATTAAATTTGACATAGAAATCATCATCGTCATCACTACTATTTACAATTTTTACTACATAGTTATGTCTGCAATTAGTAGGTAAATCTCCAATATTATTAGCCTGATTTGTAATGACGTTCATTAACTGAGGTTCAGGCGTACTAACAGCAAAAGGTGTAGATCTGGTCATGTGTAAACAGTTACCAGTAATGGTTGCTGTAATACCAGTACCACTTATTGCATCTAATGATGCTTTCATATCACCTAATATTCCTGAAGCTGTAACTGCTTCGTCTGCACTAGATGATGTAGCTGGAGGACGGACTGCTGCAATGTTTGCAGAAGATCTCATCGTTGTATGATTTTTTATTTCTACACTTCCTAGATTGTTTCCTTTTTCGGTTATGTACGAATGAACATTACCTGTTGTCCAACCTTCTCCACCAAATTGTAGTTTGGCAAATTCTGTATAGGAATCATTGTATTGAGGTCCATTAGAACTATCACCAATATTGTTAGGATCAACTACAGGAATACATCTAATATCAATCTCATATCTAAGATTTTTTTTTGTTGCATCATTAGGATCAGTAGCATTTATAACTTCACGACACATTCCTGGGCAACTACCATCACCACCGGCATTAATTCCATAGTCTCTTCTAGCTGCTATTGCTGTAGCTCTTGTTTCAGTTATAGGAGTTCCAGGATTTGCTGGGTCGTATATATTTAATGCGTATTGTTTACCATAAGATATAGTTTTTAATTCAACAATTACTTCATTTACTTTAGCTGGCGACTTATCAGATGCACCTGATTTCATTGCTGTAGTTTTAGTTCTATTAGTAAAAAAAGTATTTTCGTTAATAGTTAAAGCTTGTATATCTGTGGAATCTGTCCAACCACTTAAATAGGTTGCAGCATTAGTTCCGGTTACACCTGAATAATCTACAGGTATAACTGCACCATCACTTGTTCTCCAAATTTGAAAAACACCTGATGTGCTTACATTACCTATGTATTGATTATCTGAATCATTGTAAATATGAAACCAACTAAGAGTTCCACTATTAGGTGTAATCTCAGTGACATACTTACTTCCTGGACGTTTGATACAACCCAATGTTACATCTGGGATAGCATTCTGTAAGTCTTTAACTTGTCCAGCTAATTTAAGTTCGTCAGGCTGCTCTGATATACCTAAAACATAGTTAGGTATTAATTGGGTTACTGTTGACATTATCTCTGTAAAGCTTTGAAAGGTTTATATGTTGAATAATGTGTGTCATGTGGCATGCCTAGCATGTTGTAGTCACCTTGATTGCACTCATATTCCATACATGCAGCCCTAGCTAATTGTTCTTGTGTAGCTATCAGTTGTACTAATTGAGAATTAGTAATCATCTGAGTAGCTGCTCTACCAGCTGCTTTGTAAGTTATGTATCTTTTAAATACTGAAGGGATATCTTCGTAAGGAAATAGGAAGACTACGTTTAAGTAGATTTCTTCTACATCCCATGTATATGTATGGTTTACCTTGTCATATAATTTTCCGTTTCTTCTTATAGGAACTACAGTTTTATCTTCAGGATTTTCTGAATCCATTCTTAAAACATTTGTAGGTATTGTTATTTCCTTAGTAGTTGTATCAGGATAATATTTAACGTGATCTTCTCTATTAAATGTCCAACCTTCATTTTGAACATCCATATTACATTCTTTAAGAATATTATATATAAGTGCTATCTCTGGGTTCTCAAAAGTATTAGCAACTTCAGTAGCTGTATTAGTTACGTTAGTTGTTATTGTTCCAAGAGTTGTAACTGGAGATTGACCAATAGCTCCCAGTATTGTATTTACGGCGGAGAGTTCGGTCTCGGTATCTATTGTTGTGGGAGTTGTCATAAAAAAAAGGGACCCGAAGGTCCCGTATAAAATGTATAAATTTAGAATGAAGAAGGAGCAGAAGTTCCAACATACAATTCAACAGCAGCAGATGGATTTAAGTAATCTGCACCCATAGCCATGCGACCTAAGATCACATCACCTTGGTAGATTACAGAAACGTCTCCGTTTGTTACTTGTACTTGTGGTCCGATTGCTTCAACAACACCAGCAGCTTCCTTTTGGAAGATAAGTCCACAAGACTTAGCACCTAACTCAGAGTTAGTACCGTAGTCATTGTTAACTCCGCCAGTAGCGTTAGCATTCTCAGGTGTAGGTCCAATGAAAGAACCAAGATTTCCAGGGGAAGTCTCACCTGTTGTACCGCCGTAAGCAACACCATACTTGCCAAGGAAAGGAATATTCATTGACTTGTAGATGTGGATTCCAGCGATTTCTATAACGCCTCCGCCACCTTGTAGTGCAGTACCTTGAACGTCTCTGTTTACTAGACCGTTAGAACCAACGTTTTGGATCAAGGAATAGTATTGACGTGGGTTAAGTACAGCGCAGCGTCCGTCACTAGAAACTCCTTTTTCGTCCATTGCAGCAGCAGCGTCATAGAAAGCGTTTACTAGGTTTGTTGCGTTATAAGCATCAGAATCATTAGTTGTTGCACCAACTCTGATTTGTGTTCCGCCAGGTTCTACAAAACCTGTTGCAGATACTGGAGATGCAGATCTAGCTCCTCTTGTTATAGAACGGAAGATTAATCTGTCATATTTTTCAGCGAGAGCATATCCAATCTTCTTGGAAATTTCTCCCCTCAATTCGTAGTGAGCAAGTGTTTCGTCTAGGTCATAAACGAATGCAGAACTGATTAGTAGATCATCCATAACGATGGTCTTTTCAGCTACTGGAGGTGCCTTGTCACTATTACCAAGTATTGGGGTTCCAGGTGTGTGGAAATCACTTGTCATGCGACCTGTGTAGATGAACTGCAATGATTTGCCGTTCTTAAGTGTTCTCTTAGTTACAAGATCTCTAGCAATAGTTTCATGCTGGAAGCCTTTAAACATTTCTCCAGAGAACAGCTTTAAATACAACGCATACTTATCTGATGCGCCGTCATAACCAGTACCTGTAGATAGATTACTTCTACCTAAAGCTACCTGATTAGCATTAGCCATTTTTCTTTAAAAATTAAGTGTATATTTGCTTTTCTCTTTACGTAAAAAGTTGTGAGTCTTAATTGGACTCGGTTGTTTCGTGGTCTATCCCACCGTCTAGACGGCTGATGAGTATCCGCGTACGGGTCAAAAGCCAAATTAGAAGGGAGTCCGACTCTGAGGTGCTCCCTTCCTTTGTCATTTACTTAGTGTAAACAACGCCACGATATACGTAAGTAACCATTGGTTTCTCCCATATACCAAAGCCCCGTTCCATGCTTTGGTT
>VMHT01082344.1_pt1 | contig 13128 bp, 9 predicted proteins | sample 4693611 | NCBI WGS metagenome assembly VMHT01 (sample SAMN12280063, study PRJNA550983) | marine metagenome | isolation source: seawater sampled from same location over 5 years 0.02-0.2 micron viral filtrate | place: USA: collected off the coast of southern California halfway between the port... ... | reverse complement strand
CAATTGCGCCGCAATTAACCCTCAACTGAATAGGTGTTGTTGCATGCTACGTATCATCCAAGAAGCCCTGACGTTCGACGATGTGTTGCTGGTTCCCGGCCACTCGACCGTCCTCCCTCACACAGCCAACTTACAAACACGCCTTACGCGTGGCGTAACGTTAAATATTCCAATGGTGTCTGCTGCCATGGACACGGTTTCTGAAGCCCGTCTAGCTATTGCGCTAGCCCAAGAGGGTGGTATTGGTTTCATTCATAAAAACATGAAGCCCGAAGAGCAAGCCAAACACGTACGTGAAGTTAAGAAATACGAAAGTGGTGTGGTATCTGACCCGGTAACGGTTGAAGAGAATGCGACCATTGGTGAAGTTATCGCGCTTTCTAAGCGTCTTGGTTACTCTGGCTTCCCGGTGACTGACAAAGATAATAACCTAATTGGTATTGTGACAGGCCGCGATCTTCGCTTTGAAAAGCGTTTGAATTTGCCTATTAGAAACGTAATGACCGGTAAGGATGATCTGGTTACCGTTAAAGAAGGTGCAAGCTCTGATGTGGTGTTAGACCTTATGCACGAACACCGCATTGAGAAAATTCTTGTCGTCGACGACGCGTTTAAGCTTACAGGCCTGATCACTGTTAAAGACTTCCAGAAAGCAGAAAACAAGCCTAATGCATGTAAAGACTCGCTTGGTCGCCTACGTGTTGGTGCTGCGGTAAGCGTTGGACCAGGTACTGACGAACGTATTGCACTGCTTGTAGATGCAGGCGTTGACGTTCTACTTATCGATACCTCTCACGGTCACTCACAAGGCGTTATTGATCGCGTGAAAAAGGTACGTGCAGACTATCCAGATGTACAAATTATTGCGGGTAACGTTGCGACGGGCGATGGCGCGAAAGCACTTGCCGATGCCGGCGTAGATGCTGTTAAAGTGGGTATTGGCCCTGGTTCAATTTGTACTACCCGTATCGTAACCGGTTGCGGTGTGCCTCAAATTACTGCGGTATCAGATGCAGTAGAAGCGCTTAAAGATACTGACATTCCAGTAATCGCTGACGGCGGTATTCGTTTTTCGGGTGACATTGCTAAGGCGTTGGCTGCTGGCGCAAGCTGCGTAATGGTTGGCAGCATGCTAGCAGGTACTGAAGAAGCGCCAGGGGAAGTAGAACTTTTCCAAGGCCGTTATTACAAGTCATATCGCGGTATGGGTTCACTAGGCGCTATGGATCAAAGCCACGGTTCGTCAGACCGTTACTTCCAAGATTCTGATAACGCAGAAAAACTTGTACCAGAAGGTATTGAAGGCCGCGTAGCGTACAAAGGTCCAATTGCTAATATTATCCATCAGCAAATGGGCGGCTTGCGCTCAGCCATGGGCTTAACGGGCTGCGCAACGATTGAAGAGCTCAATACCAAGGCACAATTTGTGCGCGTAACTTCAGCCGGAATGGGCGAGAGCCACGTTCACGATGTAAGCATTACCAAAGAAGCGCCAAACTACCGTTTAGGTTAAGGCGACCGACGACTGCGAGGCTGGTACTACACCAGCCTTTGTTCTTTTATTTAACGGGTAAAAATAAAACATGACCACAAATATCCACGACCAACGCATACTTATTTTGGATTTTGGCTCGCAATACACGCAGTTGATAGCACGTCGTGTTCGCGAAATAGGCGTTTACTGTGAGCTTTGGGCTTGGGATGTGACCGAAGAGCAAATCCGCGAATTTAATCCTCAAGGGATTATTCTGTCAGGTGGCCCAGAGTCAGTAACCGAAGAAGGTTCACCACGCGCGCCCGAGTACGTATTTGAAGCTGGCGTGCCAGTGCTAGGCGTGTGCTATGGCATGCAAACCATGGCACAACAGCTAGGTGGTGGCGTACTGGGTTCAGACAAGCGTGAATTTGGTTATGCGCAAGTAGAAGTGATTAAGCCAAGCCCGCTGCTGGATAAAATTGAAGATGCCATAGGTGATAACGGCGCGGCGCTGCTTGACGTGTGGATGAGCCACGGCGATAAAGTGGCAGCTATTCCCGAAGGTTTTGAAACCATCGCGCAAACCGCTTCATGCCCACATGCTGCAATGTATAACGCAGAGAAGCAATTCTATGGCGTGCAGTTCCACCCTGAAGTGACTCACACTCGCCAAGGCATGCGTCTATTAACTCACTTTGTGATGGACATCTGTAAGTGTGAAAAGCTCTGGACGGCTGGCGCAATTATTGACGATGCCATTGAGCGTATAAAAGAGAAAGTGGGCAATGAAGAAGTTATTCTGGGCCTTTCAGGCGGCGTAGACTCGTCAGTAACAGCAATGCTGCTTCACCGCGCAATCGGTGACAAACTTACTTGTGTGTTTGTAGACAATGGCCTGCTTCGCTTAAATGAAGCTGATCAGGTAATGGAAATGTTTGGTGACCATTTCGGCCTTAACATTATCCGTGTAGACGCTGAAGAGCGTTTCCTTGATCGCCTAAAAGGCATTGAAGATCCTGAGCTTAAACGTAAAGCTATTGGTAATGAGTTCGTTCGTGTATTTGACGAAGAAGCGGGTAAGCGTGAAAACGCGAAGTGGTTAGCGCAAGGTACTATTTACCCAGACGTTATTGAATCAGCGGGTTCAGCAACCGGTAAGGCGCATGTAATTAAGTCGCACCACAATGTGGGCGGTCTTCCTGAAGATATGGAGCTGGGTCTTGTTGAGCCACTGCGTGAACTCTTTAAAGACGAAGTACGCAAAATCGGCCTTGAGCTAGGTTTACCGTACGACATGCTTTACCGTCACCCGTTCCCTGGTCCAGGTCTAGGTGTTCGTGTACTTGGTGAAATTAAGAAAGAATATTGCGACTTACTACGTCGTGCAGACGCTATCTTTATTGAAGAGCTATATGCAGCTGATTTGTATCAAAAAGTAAGCCAAGCGTTTACCGTATTTCTTCCTGTGCGCTCAGTTGGCGTAATGGGTGATGCGCGTAAATATGACTGGGTAGTAAGCCTTCGTGCAGTAGAAACCATCGATTTCATGACAGCTCACTGGGCACATTTACCCTACGACTTCCTAGGTAAAGTGTCGAATCGCATTATCAATGAAATTGACGGCATTAGCCGCGTGGTCTACGACATTTCTGGTAAGCCACCTGCTACGATTGAGTGGGAATAAACGGGTGTAAATTTACCGAAATGAAAAGAGAGCCTTCGGGCTCTTTTTTTGTATCTACTTAAAAAAGAGCAAGTTAATAAGCCTGTTACTATAAGGGTGTATATTTTCGCATATATTGGTATGTTGATTCATACCAAATTTGTAACCATACCGTCATAAAAATATCATTTAATGGCGACGTCCTTCTTTAAATTTATACTAAAGGTTAAGCCGTGTTCAATTACACAAGCATCAGCCGTTTGGTGATGACGCCTGTTCTCGCCAGCTTTTTAATTCTTGTACTATTAAACGGTGCCTCAATTCTAAAGTCTTTCTCGTTACTTAATTCATTCGATGAGTTAGAAAACACCCTTGTTCAGTCTGAACGAGACGTTAACAACACGCTTAGTGCGTTTAAAACCCAGGTGCAAGAGTGGAAAAATGTGCTATTGCGCGGTCACAAGAGGGAAGATAGAGAGAAATACTGGGAGCGATTCAAGCAGAGAGAGGCCGACATCACTCGCCAGTTTGACCTGATGCTATCAAGTAGTGTGATAAGTGAAAGCGTGAAGTCAGATATCAGGCAATTTCAAAAAGCCCACGCGCTAATGGCTGAGAAGTACCGCGAAGGGTACGACGCATTCGTTAAGTCAGGGTTTGACCCAAAGGTTGGGGATAGCTTTGTTCGAGGTATAGATAGAGAGCCTGCGAAGCTCCTTTCAGGAATCGCGGCGGAAATTGCAGCGGATTCAGCGAATGCGATTACTGAACTTAAAGCTAATACGCGAACTATGTTGTGGATTATTCTATTGGCAGCGATTTCACTGTCTGTGGCTTCGGTTGTATATGTGATTGCTCGTTTGCGCTCTCAAGTTATTAAACCAACGAAGCAGGTTGCAGCGTGTATCGCAAATCTAGCTAATAGCCGCTACGACTACAATTTGACCTATGCCAGTGACCATGAGCTAGGCATGCTTGCAGATTCCGCACGAGCATTACAGTACAAATTAAAGGATTCGGTTGCGCAACTTCAACAAGCAGAGAGGGAAATGGAGAAGGCATTTGGTACATTAGGTAATGTAAGCCAATCCATTATGGAAGGAGCAAATGGTCAACGAGATGCGTCACGCTCGCTTGATAGCAGTACGGATAAACTTAAAGAGATTGTGCAAAATTTAGTGGCAATCACCGACCAAGTTGCCGTGGCGACAAATAACTCAGAAAAGAACGTGGCAAGTTGTTATGCCACGTTTGAAAGCGCCAATGCAGGCTTTAAGCAGCTAGCTAAAACGGTAACCGAATCAAGTAATATCGTGTCAGAACTGCAAAGCCGCAGTACCAATATTCTAAAAGTGGTAAATGTTATTAACGAAATTGCCGATCAGACTAACCTGCTGGCTCTAAACGCAGCAATTGAAGCTGCTAGGGCAGGTGAGCATGGCCGTGGTTTTGCTGTGGTAGCCGACGAGGTTCGAGCACTTGCAGCTAAAACACAGCAGTCGACCAAGGAAATTAACGACATTTTAAGTAGCTTTGAAGCTGAAGCAAAAGGGGCCGTTGCGGCGATGTCGTCAGGCAAGCAGCTGTCAGACACAAACGCTGCAGAAGCAGCGACAGCGCTTGAAACACTCAATAACGTGGTGAGGGATATTCAAGAAACCGCCAGCGTAGTTGTGGCGCTTAACGAAGCCGCAGATGAGCAAGAGGCTGTACTTCAGCAGGTGGAAACAATTATCAGTAATGTGGTCACATCATCTGAAAAATATCATCAACTTGCTCAGCGTGATGACATGTCACGCTCAATGAAAAGTATGTCAGAAAATGTTGAAAAGGTGGTGAACAGTTTGACCCGCTAACTGTGCTTTGTCAGTATAAACACGTTAAAAGGGAGTGTTTGAACAATGTTCACGCTCCTTTTCTTTTATCTGTTATAGATGCGCGCGTCCTAAACCAGTATTGATAATAATGACAACACCACTCGTATTTCATCCTATTTATAGCCAGTTAGATCTTCCTGAGCGACACCGATTTCCCATCGAGAAGTACGTAGGTATTCGCGATGAATTGTTAAATCGTGGTGTGGAAGCATCGCGTTTTGTTACTCCATCACCGGTTGATCTTTCTTTTCTCACTGCCTATTACAATCCGGACTATGTTGATGCACTAAGTACTGGCGCATTAGATAATAAAGCCATGCGCCGTATAGGCTTTCCCTGGTCTCAGCAGCTGATTGAGCGTACCCGTACTGCCGTCGCTGGGACCTGTTTAACAGCCAAGCTAGCTCTAGAGCATGGAAAAGCATTGAATTTAACGGGCGGGTATCATCACGCGTTTGCTGATTTTGGTTCAGGTTTTTGCTTGTTCAACGATTTATATTTGGCAGCGAAAACTATGCAGCAAACCCCGTCCGTTGAAAATGTGCTTATTGTCGATTTAGACGTGCATCAAGGCGATGGTACAGCTAAACTCGCCGAAAATGATCGCGATATTTTTACTTTATCTATCCATGGTGAAAAGAACTTCCCTCACAGAAAGCAGCGTTCCGATATTGATATAGGGCTCGATAAGGGCACCGAAGACGATGAGTATCTAACTACGCTAGAACAAGCGCTAACGATGGTAATGAGACAATTTCAGCCCGATGCCATCATCTATGACGCAGGCGTTGATGTTCATGTAAACGACGACCTTGGTCATTTGCATATTTCTACGCAAGGTGTGTACGAAAGAGATACGCAAGTCTTTGCGTTAGCCGAGCGTTTAGGCGTTCCGATTGCTGCGGTAATTGGTGGAGGCTACCAAAGAGATATTGCAGCACTGGTAGATGTGCATATTCAGCTTTATCGCGCGGCAGGCGTGATTGATTAGCAAACAGTGATGCCTAAAATGAAAAGAGCACGCCATACAAAAGCGGTTTGGCGTGCCCATCCTGTGTCTACGTGGTTATTTATTACAAAAAGTGCAGCTGAAAACCGATACCAATACGTTCTTGTGAGCGGTTATAGTCGATAAGCGAATCGCCATAGCCATTGAAGTATTGAAGCAAGACTTCATAGCGGTCAGAGATAGGGTAGGTGAAGTCTAGCTGTATGCTGCCTCGGTTCTCATCTACGTCGAGGTTATTTCGTAAAAGCGCCAGTACTTTAAACGCGCCAATTTTTCTTCCATAACCAAGTTCCATTCTACCGTAATAGTCTTGTATATCAGGGTTATCGTCGCCGGTAGGATCAAGCGGGTCTGTTTTCTCGTCTTCAGGAATACGGTACCACGTCTTTAGGTAGTAGATATCGTCGTCGTCGCTAAAGACAATAGAGGCAAATATACGGTTCCAGCTTCGAGAGCGCAGGCCGCTTTGGCCGTTCGACATATGATTGAAACCGACACGGAAGGTATTGAACTTGTAGCCTAGTACGGAGTAGTCAGCTGTTTCTTGCCAAAAGACTTCCGGTTCATAATTGGTTTCTCGGAAAGGCTTCGACGCTTCACTGTTATAAAGCTGCCAGAATGAGGTTAACGTAAAGCCGAAATAGAGTCCGTCGAAGCCAGTATCTTCTAGATACAGTGGTAGCTTGGCACTTACCTGAAACTTAGCTTCTTTATTGTCTATGTTTTCTTCCGTTAACTCTTCACTACCGAAAGTGTTAGGGTTAGAAACGTAAGTAATAGGCAGTAAATAGTTTTGTCTATGCTGAGTGATAGCAAACACATTATCCAGTGCTTCTTTATCGCCTTCTAATCGGTTGTCTAGCGCGCTCTCTGTAGTCGTATCACGTTTAATGATATCGATAACTTCAATACCGCTTTCTTTCTGTGATGTTTGACCGTCCTCGTTTTCAACAGTGTTTCTTTGTTCACTGTTATCGAGTTCCGACGTTTGTTCGCTTACCACTTCTTGTGATTGTTGAGCGCACACAGGCGTACAAGCAGTAAATGCTGCCAAAAATACAAAAGGCTTTAACACAGACACCTTTAATTCTCCGTAACGTGGGTTTATTGTTATGCTTAACTGAAGTCCAGTGCTTGGCCTTCTGAAGATGCAAATACTTGTAGATTAGACTCTGCCACAGTGACGTATACATTACAATGGTTTACAACATCATCTATATCGTCATCAGTCCGTTCTGGATCATGACTATATAAAGCTAATTTTTTTGCGTTACATGCCATTGCTAGTTTCACCGCTTCTTCCGCGACCGAATGACCCCATCCGTTCTTAGCTGGCATGTCAGACAACATGTACTGTGCATCGTGTATTAGCAGATCGGCATTTTGTGCAAATTTTGCGAAATCGATAAAGTCTGTTTCTTTTTTGTAGGGGGGGTAAAGCTCATTATCTGTTATGTAAGCCACCTTTGCTTCATCGGCTTCAATACAATAAGCACTGCCACGGCCGGGGTGGTTCATGGCTAAGCGAGTTATGGTTGCGCTTCCTACTGAAAATCGGCTTGTAGACTTGGGAATATCGACAATAGAAATGTTAGCTTTCAGCGCACTTCGGGGGACTGGAAATAACGACCCTTCCATTTGCTTTAAAATTTGATCAGGTTCATCAAGGAGGGTTTGACCCGGGTATATGTTGATTTCGCGTGAAGCCTGATAGATAGGCGCAAAAAAAGGGAAGCCTTGAATATGATCCCAATGGTTGTGGCTCAACAGCAGATTAATGGGTGTATTTTTTTGAATAAGGCGCTCGCCGAGCACGCGAATCCCTGTGCCTGAGTCGAGGATGATATCGGTACCATCCTCAAGCTCAATGTGAACGCATGCAGTATTACCACCATAGCGGACGTAAGCTGCTCCCGGGGTAGGGATTGACCCTCTTACGCCATAAAATGTTAACCGCATACGCCCTCTTTTCTAATCTAATCGGCGAGATCAGGCGCTAGAGTGCGGCTACAAAGTCCTTTGCTGCGCTAATATCTAACAACTGCTTTTCACCAGTACGTCTATTCTTATACTCAACCTGTTGATTATCTAGGTTTCTTTCACCAATAACAATGCTGTGAGGTATGCCAATTAATTCCATATCATTGAACATGACACCCGGACGCTCTTTTCTGTCGTCAAACAACACTTCTACGCCAAGGGCAACAAGCTCTTCATAAAGCGCTTCCGCTGCTTCTTTAATGCGATGAGACTTATGCATATTCATTGGTATTAATGCAATTTTAAACGGTGCAATAGGATCTGGCCACTTTATGCCAAATTTATCGTGGTTTTGCTCAATAGCTGCCGCTACAATTCGAGATACGCCTATACCGTAACAACCCATAGTTAAGGTTTGGTGCTTACCTGATTCGCTTAGTACGCCGCAGTTCATGGCCTCTGAATACTTGCTGCCAAGCTGGAAGATATGACCCACTTCGATGCCGCGTTTAATATCTAGCGTGCCTTTCCCGTCAGGAGATGCATCGCCTGCTACAACGTTGCGAATATCAATGCCAGTAATATCTTCAGGCCAGTTTACGTTAATATTTATCTTACCGCCTGCGCCTGCGCCTGTAGTGAAGTCAGCAAGGGCAGCTGCACTGGCGTCAATAAAAGCGGGTACAGGCAGGTTGGTTGCATCAGCAAACAATGGTGAAACGCCAAGAATATCTTTTGCTTGTTCAAATGATGCTTCAACAAGCGGGCTTGCAACGCTGGATAACTTCTCTGCTTTTACATCATTAAGCTCATGATCAGCACGAAGTACAAGGGCTACCCATTTATCATAAACTACTTCTTCGCCTTTACTGTCTACTTGATTAGCGGCTTTCACTACTACGACTTTGACCGCGTTTGTCACTTCGGCTTCTACGCTTTTTAAGATGGCATTGAAATCTTTGCCTTTGGCATCTTTAGTCTCAACTGCAGCGCCCGATGCGACAGCTTTTTCAGGCGCAACAGCTTCAGCCATTTCAACATTGGCTGCGTAATCACTGTCGCTTGAGAAAGCGATATCGTCTTCACCTGATGCGGCAAGTACGTGGAATTCGTGAGAGTGATTACCACCAATAGAGCCAGAGTCGGCAATAACTGCTCTGAAGTCTAAGCCCATACGCGAGAATATATTGCAGTAAGCGTCGTACATTTTTTGATACGTTTCTTCTAAACAGCTGTCTTCTAAGTGGAAGCTGTACGCATCTTTCATGGTAAATTCACGACCACGCATAATACCGAAACGGGGACGCACTTCGTCGCGGAATTTAGTCTGAATCTGGTATAGATTGAGCGGAAGCTGCTTATAGCTGCTAATTTCATTACGCACAAGCGCGGTAATAACTTCTTCGTGCGTTGGACCTAATACGAAATCTCGCTGGTGGCGGTCTTTAATACGAAGTAACTCTGGGCCGTACTCTTCCCATCGTCCAGATTCTTCCCACAAATCTGCGGGCTGAACAACGGGCATTAGCACTTCAATCGCGCCTGCTTTGTTCATTTCTTCACGAACAATATTGGCTACTTTATTAAGTACACGAAGACCAGATGGCAACCATGTGTATAGACCCGAGGCAAGCTTTCTGATCATACCAGCTCTTAGCATAAGCTGGTGGCTGATAACCTCTGCATCTGCAGGTGTTTCTTTCTGCGTGGCAAGCAAATATTGACTAGTGCGCATGTAAAGCAGGTATCCTGTTATAAATGTATTTATGACGGTTAGTGTGATGCTCTTTCGCAAACGGCAATTCGCAAAACAAAACATTGCGAAATGCTTGAACCGAGATAAGGTTTCACACATTTGGGCGTATTCTAATTAACTGTGAGCTATTTCGCCACAGACTGTTAACACTAATAGTGTAATTATCCTAAATGAACCAGTTCGGTCACCTTAACGGCGGTATCTCTTATTTCAAACCCTACATCAATATCGTATAGCGTCACGCGGTAGGTTTTCTCATCATTTTCAATATGCTGTTTATAGGCTGGGCGAGGGTCTTGGGACAGTACCGCAGTCACCAAGGCAGAAAAACTACGGTGCTTTTTCTCTATTTCAGCAAGCGTGGGCTGGATTGTATCGGCGAATGATACGTCGCGATTGGGTATGGGGTTAATGTCATCAAGATTATCGCTGGCGCTAAGAACACTATCAGCGTACGCGATATAGGGCTTGATATCGACAAGTGGTGTGCCGTCGACTAAATCTACCCCTTCAACCACTAACTGTGTCTGTCCATTACTGCTAACCACACCTTTGTTTTTCACCACAGACATGCCAATCCCATTAGGTCGGTGGGTACTGCGACTTGCCAATACGCCCATAGTTGCATTACCACCTAGACGAGGGGCTTTTACCGTATTTTTCCAACCGCGTTCAATGTTTTGGTGAAAGATAAAAAGCAGCCACAGGTGACTGTAATTCTCTATCCCTTTAAGCAAATTGATATCGTTAAAGCCTTCTTTGAAGGTGATAACACCTTCGGCGTTAGCCAAGTTGGGCTGCCTTGGAATAGCAAACTTTTGCTTGAAAGGCGTAGCGACGGTCGCTATCGCCTCGAGAGAAAATGAATTGTGGGTATTCACGTTTTAGCCCTAACGAAGTCAAAATGTGTAACGTTGTCATATTACTCACATAATTTGCAGGTAAAGTGACGTTTCAAGTGAAAGCTTGAGCCAAATAAACATCCTGCTTGTTATAAGGAGCTGCTTATTTGGGTTCCCTGGAGTAATCCAATACTTTAGGCCTGCTCGCATCACGAGCTTATTCTCTTTTTAGTGCGTGTCTTTTACATTGTACAAAAAAGGTAAGCTTCCCGTGTTTTATCGAGCGGGCTTATCTTTTTTAAGCGTGTCTAACACGCCCTCAAAATAAGGGCACCCAAGCGTCCGTGCTTTTTCAATGTTATGGCTGAATATCTTTTCGGCATCTTCTTCTTTCTTCATGTAGCGTGTGATATCAGCTTCACGAATCAAATGCAAAAGCGGGTAGGGTGAACGATTGGTATAGTTTTCAGCATCGTCTACGTCGCTACCGTCGAATACATAATTGGGGTGGAAGCTGGCAAGTTGGTAAGTGCCGCTGTATCCCCAGTCGTGCAGCATATTATCGCTAATAGCCAATACATCGAGATATTCGTTGAAATCAGCAAGGGTTGAATGCGTGAGTGCAATTAGTGTTGTAGCGGTGGTGTCGTTATCTTCTAAATGCCGCAACTCATCGTATAGCGATTGAACGACATTTCCCGCATCGCCCTCAATTACCACACACCGAATTTGATGAGGTGTTCTTACATAGCGCGCAAAGGGACAAAAGTTGTGTTTTATCACAATGTCGTCAACCCATTTAAGCGTTGCATCAATTACGTGCTGTTCCCATAAAGGAGATGTTGGTTCTGCCATAAAAGGTGTAGGTCAGTTTGAGTCTGTGTTCAACTTGAGGGGGAGTATAAAACCAAAAGGCAGAAATTTGATTTCTGCCTAACATCTAGGTTGAACTAGTTGTGCTTTAAGAATGATATTTTACGTAAGCTTCCAGCGTATTCTCTATTAAACTGGCTACTGTCATCGGCCCAACTCCGCCTGGAACGGGGGTTATCCAGCCTGCGCGCTCTTTCGCTTTTTCGAAATCAACATCGCCAACAAGTGAACCATCATTAACGCGATTAATACCTACATCAATGACAATCGCGCCCTGTTTTACCCAGTCACCAGGAATAAAGTTCGGTTTACCTACTGCGACCACCAGAAGGTCTGCACGTTGAACGTGACTTTTAAGGTCTTGAGTAAACTTGTGACAGGTAGTAACGGTGCAGCCAGCTAGAAGCAGTTCCAGGCTCATAGGGCGCCCCACAATGTTCGACGCACCTACAATGACCGCGTCTAAACCTTTTACAGGGCGCTTGGTTGACTCTATCATGGTCATGATGCCTTTTGGCGTGCAGGGACGTAGTGCAGGAATACGCTGTGCAAGGCGGCCAATATTGTATGGATGAAATCCGTCGACATCTTTATGAGGGTGAATACGTTCAAGTACCTTTTCTGCATTTAACCCTGCAGGTAAAGGAAGCTGTACCAGAATTCCGTCTATCTCTTTATCTTCGTTTAGCTCGTCCACTAAATTTAGCAAGGTCTCTTCTGTGGTATCAGAAGGAAGGTCGAAAGAGCGAGAAACGAACCCCACTTCTTCGCACGCTTTACGTTTATTGGAAACATAAACTTGAGAAGCTGCATCACTGCCAACAAGGACAACGGCTAGGCCTGGTTGTCTTTTACCTGCTTGCGTAAGCGATTCAACATAGGAGGTTACGTGTTGGCGAACTTGTTTGGCAATTAGTTTGCCGTCAATAAGATGGGCGGTCATAGTCTTGTACGATTCTTATATGGTTGGGTGGTCAACAAGTGCCCTATATTGTTTCATAAAATAGGACTAATACTCTAGTAGTTATTACTCTGCAATTATTCACCACAAATGTTCAACGTAAACGACCGTTAAGGGAAAGCCTGATGCTTACCCTTTAAAAGAAGCGCAAACCTAGGCTAAAGACAGGCAAATACAAGGGTAATTGTTCAAAAAAACGTGAGAATGGATGCTTTGTGAGCGGTTGATGATTTTATTTAAAAAAGTGTTTGACGAGGTGGGGGGATGTCAGTAATATTCGCACCCCGTAACGGCACAGAGGCTAACGCTTTAAGGTCGGTACGACAGTCGGTGAGTGGCGCAGCTTGGTAGCGCACTTGTTTTGGGTACAAGGGGTCGCAGGTTCAAATCCTGTCTCACCGACCATTTATGCTTTCTTCGATTCAGTAAATACTTCTAGCCAAGAGTGATAAATCATCTGTGGGCTAGGGTATGAGTCGACTTTAACTACCGAGTAGCTATGTAAGATCCTGACAGCTCGGTAGGCGCTTATGTGTTTATCAATTCACACATAAGACTGAACAGGATTACTGTGGTGGGCGTAGCTCAGTTGGTAGAGCCCCGGATTGTGATTCCGGTTGTCGTGGGTTCAAGTCCCATCGTCCACCCCACTTTTTCGCGGAAGTGGTGGAATTGGTAGACACGCTGGAT
>VMHT01001679.1_pt1 | contig 13128 bp, 16 predicted proteins | sample 4693611 | NCBI WGS metagenome assembly VMHT01 (sample SAMN12280063, study PRJNA550983) | marine metagenome | isolation source: seawater sampled from same location over 5 years 0.02-0.2 micron viral filtrate | place: USA: collected off the coast of southern California halfway between the port... ... | reverse complement strand
ACATTACCCAATGTTTAGCTGAACCATTAAACAGTACACTTGTGTCTACAGATTTTTCTGTATTTGTATTTGTTGAATCAGAAGTTGTCAGCGTATCAAATTTTAAATTACCAAAAGCCATTACGCTAAATCTCCTGCTGTCATATAATAAGATTCTGCATCATAATTTCCTCTATTTGCTACTGATGAACCATAATATACTTCAGAATCAAAACCTGTTGTTGCTTGAGTGCCAGTTGATATATCTACTAGTAAAAAAGAAGTAGAGGAACTTACATCATCTACACCTGTTGTGATAGCATAATTTGCAGTAGCCATATTATTTGTATAAGCTACTCTTCTATCTCCTGTACCAGAGTCTGTTGAACTGCCAATATTAAAACTGTCATTGAGAGATGCTCCATCAGCAGGTATATCAACCCAAGCTTTTAACAACCCTTGTTGCAGATTAGTCGTAGTAGAATTACCTTCACCTGTTACGGCAATTGAACCTGCTGTGGTTGTGCCTGTAAGAGTGTTAACTTTAGCTGTACTCATGCTAAGTCTCCACACATTATTGCATTAAAATACGAATAATCAGCCATTCCTGATGTATTAGATGAAGCGTATACTGTTATAAGTTCTACACTACTTGATGTTACATCATCATCTTGTTTTGGTTGAACATTGTAAACATGGTCAGTAACATCTGATGCATGACCCATACAACCAGATACTGTATATATTTTGTTTCCTCCAAAGTTATTAGTAAATGCTATTGTATAATTACCACCTGCAACATCTGTTGTAGAACTACAATTAAATGAATCATTAAAAATAGCATCTCCACTATCATTTGTTGCAGTAAACCAAGTTTTTACTAAGCTTTGCACAAGATTTTGTGTATTGCTAGTGCTGTTGTCTGTTTCATACACAGAGGTATTTTTAACTCTTATGTCTACTCCTGCTGTACCACCAGTTTTTCTAATTGTATCTGCTAGTAATGTACTCATAATGTCACCAATGTTCCACCTGACTCAATCGTAAGTGTTACTCCACTTGCGACTGTAAAAGGACCAGTGACGTTAGCGTTCTCTGTAGCAAGTATTGTTATATCTGCTGTTAATGACTGAGCATTTGTTCTGAACAACCCACCACCTTTAAAGTTACCTTTGTTCTCAGCAGCAGGTGTTATTGTTGATGCTTGAGGAGCTAGGTAGTTTACGAATATATTTCCTGTGCCACTTGAAGGTGCAGCAGTAAATGTTAGAGTTGTACCATCAGGTATTGTATAAGCTGCAGTATCCTGTACAACACCATCTACAGATACAAGAACGTCTTGTACAGAACTAACGGCTGTCGTTAATGTAAATGTTGTATCACTTCCGTCACCATTAAATCTTTGTACGGCTGTTGTACTTTGATATGCTGTTGCTACATCTTTACCTATGTATGGCATGTTTACTCCTTATGCACTAATTGTATCTACAACAGAGACAACAGCATCTACAGAAGATGCAGCACTACAAATTGCATGTAGCACATCTCCATTCTTTAAAACAATCTTTGATCCTGAGTCAATAAGTTCTAAACTAGAACCTGCTGGTATTGGTGCGTTTTTAATTAGATAATAGTCTACACTACTATTTCTTATAAAAACATCTACTGTTACCTGCGAGGTAGTTATGTTAGCTAACCTAATACTTATAACTGCATCAAAATCTCCACCTGTCCATAATACAGAATTAGATGCATGATAAGCCGTTGGTATGTCAGCGTTAAATTGGTTTCTAAAATCTTGTGCCATAATATTTTCCTATAAACAAATTGCCATTGCTAGAGCAAAACCTGCTGATGCTTTTGCGTCTAACTGTGTTTGTATGTTAGATGATACACTATTTAAATGTCCAAACTCTGTATTTGATATTGTACCATCATGTATTTTAGTTGCATCAATAGCCGCTCCTGATGCTACACTTGCATTGACTACAGCATTAGATGCTAACTGAGCTGCACCCACAGCGTCATCTGCTATCTTTGCCTGTGTTACTTGGTCATCTGCAATATGGGCTGTATCTATAGAGCCATCTGTATAGTGTTCAGAATTAATAGCATCATCAGCTATCTTTGCTCCAGTTATTGCGTCTGCTGCAATGTGGGCTGTGTCTATAGAACCATCAGTATAATGTTCTGAGTCAATAGCATCATCAGCTATCTTTGCACCTGTTACGGCATCAGCATTAATCATTGATGTTTCTACAGCACTTGACTGTATTGTTGCACTGCCTGTTACATTACCTGATCCATCAAAACTAGCAGATGTCCAAACAACATCTCCTGTCATTCCAATGGTTCTGCCTGTGACTAATGCTGTAGCTGTGTCTGCATTACCTGTTACAGCACCTGTAACATTACCTTCTATATTAGCAACCAACGTACCTGTTGTCATATTAAGGTTGCCTGTACTACTAGCATTATCTGTAGTTGTACCTAATGCCCATTTGTCAGCAGACTCATCCCATATTAATAGAGCATCGTTACCTGTTGAACCTCTTTCTATAATGATACCACTATCATTAGAGTTAGAAGATGCACCATTGTTTAAACCTAGTAAGCTGTCTTTGACAAGTGTGTTAGTTGTGTCTATGGTAGTTGTAGTACCATTAACTGTAAGATTACCTGCTATGGTTACGTTATTAGGTAGTCCAACTGTTATTGTTCCTGAACTCTCTCCAACCTCAACTTCATTACTTGTTCCTGCAAATGTAATTGTTCCACCTAACGCTACAGCAGTTGAACTAGAACCATCTGCTACAGTTATACTAGAGTTAGCTAGTTTAGAATTTGCAATCGCTGCACTAGATTTTATATCAGCATTAACAATGTTTGTTATAGTATTGTTGTCAGAATCTATACTTTTGTTTGTAAGGGTGTCTGTAGATATACGAGATACTAATGTAGAGTTACCACCTGTAGGCAATGTTAAAACATCTGAAGCACTTGCAGAGTGTGGTTGTGCTTGTAGTGTTTGTGCGTGAGCATTGCCAGATTCACAATAGAATTTAAGTTGTGCAACTGAGCCACTATTTGTTTTTAAATCTATTAGACCACCATTAACTGTAAGATCATCACCCACAGTTATGTCGCCAGATGTCGTAAGACTTGATAAAGTTCCAACAGATGTAATGTTTGTTTGTGCTGCAGTTTGTAATGTACCTGCTAATTGTGTTGCTGTTAGTCTTCCTGTGCTTGGATTATAAGTTAAATCTCCGTCACTTTCTAATCCAAGATTACCACCATCTACATCACCACCTGCTGTAAATACAACGGCATTATCTTCACTTGTGCTTTCATTATCTGTAATCGTTACAGTCGTTGCTACTGTAGCTGTGTCTGCATTACCTGTAACATTACCTGTGATATTACCTACAAATGTTCCATTTATATTATCGCTTGCATCTTTAAACACAGCCTTACTAGATGGATATGTTATAAATATTTCTTTTGTTCCTGCTGCCCAACTATGAGCATTATCATTGCCTGAATTAGAACTTGCAAGTATAGTTGTTCTTGTTAATGTATTTGCAGAAGTGTTATATGTACCTATACCAACTTCAAAGTTTGTGCCGTCAGTACATACATAGTAAGTTGTATCAGTGTTACCTAAGTGTGAGCCAAAGGTTTCAAAACCTGTTACTGCACCACCTAAAGCATACGCATCAGAGCTTCCTGTAGTAGTAGTAGTTTCTTTTACTCTGTCATGTACTTCAAGAGCCATACTTATGCTAACCTTATAATTGCATCACTTGCATCTGCTGTTGGCATAGCTACTGTAAATGTACCTGCCGTAGATGCTACTGTTCCACCAAAACTAATTACTGCTATTGCCCTATTACCTGCACTTGAATTATATATCATTGCACCTGCTGCAGATATAGTAGAGTTACTAAAGCTAACATCTGCAAAATCTACAAAAGCAGTTGTACCACTTGTGTCTATTAAAACACTACTCAAAGTTGCACCACCACTAGAGTACCCTGTACCTGATGCTTCATCTGATGTGTCTGTTATGTTTGAAAAATTTGTGGAAGCAGCTCCAAATGTTCCTGATTCGCCTGATTTAATTAGAGCTAGTTTAAGAGTGTGTCCATCAAGGTCGTGTAAACCTTGAAGTAACTCTTTTTTGAAAGTTGTTGTCATTGCAGTCGTAATTGCCATGTTTACCTCATTGGGTCAGGATATTCCTCTATAAATGCAGACACTTCTAAATCGTCTGCCGCACTTGCCTGTGCCTTTATTATATCTCCTGACTCTAATATAATGTCTGCACTATCTAATCTTAAAAAGTCATCATTAGTAACTGTCTTAGTTTTAATTAAATTAAAAGTAGTAGAAGCTGATGTGTCTGTGATTGCTAATGTAATGTCTGTACTATTTGTAGTATCAACATTACATATAAAAATTTCTTTAATTAATGCTGTTCTATTTGTAGGACAAGTATAAAGTGTTGTAAGATCAGTAGTAGATAAATCTACAAATGCGTTTATTCTTCTTTTCACTTCAACTGTCATAATAAATTCCTCTTAAAAGGAAAGGCAAGTTACCCTGCCCTTCCTGTATTAAGTGAGTTACGCTAATGTATCTCTGTCTACTTCGTCAGCTTTGTCTAAGCCACCGACAGGCATAACAATTGCAAATACACGTAGCACACCTGCACTAATTGTACCTGCTGTTCCTGCAAAAGTCAATTTAAGTGGGTCAGCACCATCGTGTACTTGTGGATTTGCAGTGGCTACAAGTACAGTTGCGTATGTACCTGCTGATGCACCATCAATATCAAATCCATCTACCCATGCATCAGTGTCTCCACTTTTTGCACCTAAATCTACAGTAGCGTCTGAAGCCGTATTAGTTAAAGCAGTTGTAACTTCAATACCTGCAAACATACAAATACAATTTGCAGGAATGTCAATTACTTCCATAGTGCTACCATTCGCATCAATATTTTGATTTGAAAAGTCTATAGTTTGCTCTACTAGATAAGGTTTTACTCTTGAACTAACTCCATAAGAAGGGCCATGAGTAGAGTTTGTTGTTGCCAACAATGTTGTTGTTGCAGCCATAATCTAATCTCCCTTACGCTAAGCAATATGCAGCAGTCACGATAGCTTCAGGGCGAAGTATCTTTCTGCCATACAAATGCATACCACGAACAATATCAGCGAAACTATCAGGGTCCCTGTAAGTTTCTGTCTTATTAATTTGTTCAGCAGTAGCTATAGCTGACTGGTGTCCTGCTACAATAATTCCAAAATTTGAAGCATTCTGACCACCTGTTGTCGCAGGACCTGTGCCTACTGACGGAAGGTTGTTAGATGAATAAATTTTAAAACCATGTAAGTTATTTATTACCATGCCATTTTGAAGACCACCTGTGTTTCCACCAAAGTCTGCATTAAACAGTCTTGAGTCTTCGTCTTTTAACATTTCAATAAATACAGGATCAAGAACTAGCCATCTATTGGCTGAGTCAACATTTTGTTGATCCATTAGTCGTGACATACGTGCTATAATTTGTAGTGGGAACGCATTGCCTGTTGTTCCACTTTTAGCAGTAGTTGCTCCACCTGCTCTTGGCTCAAGTCCGATAGCTTGGTTTGCAGTACCTGCAGTACCATCAGCTTGTGTGAAGTCGGAAGAATCAAGTGACATTGAAGCCAATAATTCTGCACCAACTAAGTTAGAACCACTAGAAGATGTTGTCACAGCTTTAGAGCCATTTACTGTTGTATTAACAGCATCAGCATTGCTATGCAATGATGATTGCTTAAAGCCAGCTAAGTAACCCAATACTTCTTGATCGTATTGGTCTTTCAATCTATATGCTGCACGATCAGATGCAAGTGATTGAAAGTTAATATGCGAATGAGCTTCCTCAATGTCATCAACTTTAAATGCAAAATAGTTTGCTTTGTCAATAACAAGAGAGAACTCTTCATCGTCAATGTCTTGTGGTGCAATAGTTGTACCACGAGCATATGACTTGACTGTAATTTCAGGTTCTTTGATTACTTTAACTGTATCTCCAAAGTTTGCAATTTCACCAAAGTAGTCTGAATTTGTGATCGCTTCTACAACAGAACCCTTACGGAATGCAAGTTGTACCTGTTTAGAATAGATGATTGGCGAAAAATTACCATTAGGTAAGTTTCCATGTCCTGCCACACTAGTAAAAGCCATTGTAATTCTCCTATCTTTTACTTAAACAGATGCAAAGTACCATACTATTAGAGGTCTACTGTTAAAGGTGCAAACTTTAAATACGTTGCAATCGTATTAAAAGGTTGGGCTTAAACATAATAGAGTGTTCTTCTCGTATTATTGGAATTTGCTAATTAATTAAACATATACTAGGTTGCATATATTATGGGCTAGTTTATGCTTTGCTTGTAGTTATACACACAAATCCTTGTTTGTCAACTACAAATTACAATTTATCTAGCTGAACCAGATAAATCATAAATAAATTTACCACTACGTATTGCTTCCATTATTTCATCAGATCGTTTCTCATATTCTTGAGCACTCATCTTTTCTACTTGAGACTCTTTTAAATAAGAAGCTGTTTCATTTGTAGTTGGTTTACTCTTTTCTGATCTAGTATCTACAGCTTTAGCGGCATCTTTTTCATTTGATTTCTTTTTAGGCTTTATGTCTTTATCAACCTTATACAAATCAATTGCTCTTGCTGCTGACCTAGCATCAGAACTATTCTCATACAGTGCATCTTGTACCCACTTAGGCTGTTGATCTGCCCATTCGTGAAACTCATCACTGTCTCTAATCTCTCCAAAGTCAGGGTGTAATCTTAATAACTCTGCTTCAGCTTTTTCTTTTGATGCTTCAACTCTTAGGTCTTCATATTCTTTCATGCGACCTTCTAACATTTCATTTTGTTCTTTTGCTTTTTTAATAGCAATAGTTTCAACTATCGCAGCAACATCAGGATATTCTTTAGCCCACGTTTCAATGTCTTCATCTGACTTGGGTAGTTTAATTTCACTTTTAGTAGATGCTTCTAGTTGTTTCTTAACACTCTCTAATTCTTTTTTTAATTCTTCGGCTTGCTTTTGTGAGTGTCTTCGTAAATCGCCATAACGTTTTTTAAAACTTCTTTCTTCAGCATTCGTAGGATTCTCCGTGCCCTCATCGTCTGCTTCAGGTTCTTTAGTTTCAGAATCACCTTTTTGCTCCTCTACTAGTTTCTTTAATTCTTCTTCTTCTTTTTTTATTTTATCTTCTCTGCTATATGGCTTTGCCATAAATGCTTTCTTTTCTGCTTTAACTTCTTTTACCATAGCTTGTGCTTGTTCTGCCATGTTCTTCTCCTTTGTTGTTGGGGTCATAGTAGCCACTTGGGGGTGTGAGTAGCCAACAGTGGATTATTTTTTAGAAGCTATTCCACCTTGCTTCATATACTCTTGAGCACCTACTTCTTCATATCTACCTTTTCCTACTTCTTTATCTTTAGCTTTTTCAAAGGCTTTTTCAGCTTGTGCTTGTTCTTGTCTACTTCTTTTTTCTTGTTCTCTATTATTATCTTGAGGTGTATTCTTTAATTTTGTTTCACTAGCAGGTGGTTTTGGTCTTGGTTTTATTCTTCCCGGACCTTTACCTGCTGATGCCACTAAGTTACTTTTAATTTTTTTATTCTTTCCTACTGCTTGTAAGCCATCTATATAACTTTGGTTTATTTGTGATACCATATCTGTAAATGGTTTACCTTTTTCTTTTATGTTAGCTATAGGATTTAATGCACCACTTGTAAAGCCTTTAAACATAGTTTTCATTTGATCAGGATACTTTGATTTTAATCCTCTTCTTCCCGGAGTTCCGTATGCTGTGCCATCTAAATCAGGTGTATATACATCCCAATCACTTCCATTCCACATAGCTTTAACATTATATCCTTCTGCTTTTAGTGCGTTATACTCTCTTTGATTTTGTGTGTTCCATCCTGCAGGAGCTTTAGATTGATCTACTGCTCTATCAAATATAGATTCACCCTGTAAGTTAGCCCAATCATCTGCATCTGTTATAGTTATATCACCACCAATTCTAACCATCTTTCCTTGATGTACTGTGTATTTATTACCTGCATCAGGGTCTTCATCTACAATAGGTTTCTCTTGTATTGAATTTGTTATTTGAGATTCTTTTATTGCATCTTGATTAGCCGAACCTTTAAGCTGATATCCTTTTGGAACAGCAGGAACAGGTGTGCCACTAACTAAATACACAAGTATTTCATCTCCTGTTTCAGGATTAACATATACAGCTTGTTTAATTCCAGAAGTACCCATATACTGATTATACTTAGAAGACGGAGCTAATCCACCTTCTGCCATCTCTACTTCATTGCCGTCATCATCTTCTGCTATAATATCTGTTTCATTAAATGGTAAGTCATCAGGTACTGTTGCTTCATCTGAGTTACCCATCTGACCCATAGCTTCCATTTTCTTTAGACCTTGCTTTGCTTCTTGTCTCATTTCCATAAGTCTATTTAAACCTATGAACCTAACTACATCAGCAGGAAATACAAACTCACCTTCACTTAATTGTGCAGGTATATCATCTCTTACTTCTTCTTGTGTAGAACCTGACGGAACATCGTTGCCTGATACAGGATCAACTGTACCACCCTCGTCTTTTAGTCCACCATCATCAAATGCTTCCATTTGTTTTTTCATTCTTTACTCCTAACACTTCTTCTCGTAAAAGTTTTAATCTTCTTAATGTAGCTACAGCACCCTGTGATCTATACATTAAAGTCGCATTATCGCTATGTTCCATAGCTTTGTGTTGTTGTTCAATAAGTAAATCTAAATACGTATTAAAATTATCTAGCAGGTGTTTGTCCTGCACTAACCCCTTGAGCTTGAGGAGCACCTGCTTGCGTTCCTTGTCCAACATTACCTGTAAATCCTTGTTCATTAGGTACAGGAACTTGTCCTGTTCCTATTGTTCCACCACCTGTACCAGCAGTATCTTTGGGGTCAGCACCTGCTACAGGTTTTTGTGGTTGCATATTCTGCATCATCTTAGCTTGTAATGCAGCTTCTTCCATATTATTTGTAACTTTGTCAGGGTCTAAATCCATTGACTTAGCTATCTCTCTAATTATATATTGAAACTTAGCAAACGGAGCAAGAGCAGGATTACTAGCAGTTCCCATAAACTGCATTAACCTTTGGCTTCTTACTTCATTAGCCATAAGACTTTCTGTTCCTCTAGCTTTAACTTCTAAATCACCACGTATATCAGGATTAAAATCAAACTGCATATTGAAACTAAACAAACTTTCGCCTAAAGGTCTTAGCAGATAATCATCTACATTTTTAATTACACCCTTAATGCTTATGCTTGCTGCATTCATTAACATACTTATACCTGATGCAGTTCTACCTGTGCCTGACACACCTGTTTGTCCGTGAGAAAAAGAAGGTAAGCCTGTGCTTTCGTCTGCTAACTGTCTTGCTTTATCAAACAATTGCATATTCTCGTTTGATACATTAGGAAACTTAGTACCAAAGATTGCTTGTCCCGGAGCACCACCCTGTCTTCTAAAAACTTTTCCCGGATATACAGATAAGTCTTGTCCCGGAACTAAGTTAGTTTCATCTACCTCAATTAATAAATTACCTGACAATACAGCATTGTCTACTGCCATTCTCATAAAACCATTCATAAGAGTTTGTGTATCGTCCATATTCTCTGCAATACCTACTCCAAAAAATGAATAGGGGTTTAATTCATAAGGTGCAGCCATGTAGGGTATTCTTGCAGGAGTAAATGGATTTAACACAACTCTTATTAGATTGTCTTGACATACCCAGATATTAACCTGTAATTCATCAAACTCGTCTAATTCTTTGGGTATGTCAATCTCGTTTTCTTCTAGTGTTTCTCTATCTATTGTTCCCCAATATTCAATAACTTCAAATCTATCTATTCTATATTCATCATTATAATCAGCTAAGTCATGTTCCCAATCTTTTTGTACATAGGCTTCGCCCATTTGTATTACGTTGTCAATAACATTATCTCTAAAGAAAGGTCGCTTCTTTAAATTACGTAGCTGTGTTCTTGATAGCTTATGTCTTTCTACAACATACTGTGCTTCATCCATATTAGTAGCATCAGGGTCAGGAAAGAAATCCCACACAGATACGTGACTTACTTGAGGTACAGTCTTTACAACAGGATCGTATTCACCGTCTTCACTCCAATTAGGATAATCTTTATCTACAGCAAAAGGACCTTTCATTATACCTGTACCAAACAAAGCCATCTCAAATGCTGTGCTACGTAGATGTTTAGAAGCATTAGACTCTTCTAACTGATCCATTATTTTCTTTTCCATCTTCTTTGCTGCAATCATAGCAGGGCTATATGTTACAGACTTTGGTGTAGTTCCCGGACCTTCTTTAACTTCTTGATCAGCTAGTTTTTCTTCTAGTGGTCCTAGCTCCATACCTGCTCTATAACCTGCAGGAAGTTCTTCTCCTGTAAACTCAGGAGGTAATGGTTTTTGTTCTTCTAAAGGATTTGGTTCTAAATCAATATGCACATCTTCTGAAACACCTTCAGGTAATTCAGTAGGCTCTACACTTAATGGAAATTTATTTCCTGCAAACAGTACGTCTGTTATCTGACCATAGGCTGCAAGCGTTTTTGTTTTAGTTATCTTGACAAATACTCTTGACTTTTCTGCTTCAGAGAACTGTACATCAGGACCATACAATCCACGATAGTTTCTATAAGCTCTTAACCATCTGTCTTCATCGTTCTGTCTAGAGTCTTCTGCTTTTTGATATCTATCCATAACATGACGAATAAGATTATTAGCAGAGCTATCTTCATTGTTAATATCTTTAACATCTTCTAATGAAGCTACACTCTCTTCTAAGTCTATTGTATTTTCTTCTGCCATTTTTTTCCTTAATATCCGAATGTACTATCAGATGGTTGATATGTAGGTTTAGGTACATTAGGATCATAATCAAATATACTAAACCTTGGTCTAGACATTATACCATATCTTAATGCATCATACAAGTGATCTTCTGCATTTGTGTCTACATCTTCTGGATTTCTTTTATCTAATGGTATTGCAGGTAGCTGTGCAATTGTTTCAGTACAAGTACTAAAGAAAACTATTCTAGGTTGTTCCGTAAACTCATCTACCTGTAATCTTCTATGTATTTCATTCTTTCCTGAAACACGACTACCTTTACTTCTATCTGATGGTCGCCAACGACAACCACGTTTAATCATTTGTTCAGCCAAAGAAGGACCAGTATCGCCACGATTATGCCAAAGACTAGAGTCCAAAACACCGTATCTAATATTGCCATCACCTGCTTCCACTTCTAATATCATATCTGCCAAATCTGTGGCAAGGACCTTAGATACGTAAAGTTCCCTGTAAACGACCAACTGTTCGTCAGGCGAGACAGCAAACCAAAGAACCCCTGAATACGAGCCATAACCATAGTCACAAGCCCTAAACTTAATCCAATTACTAGGAATCGGAAAGGGTTTAACAACGTGTATCTTACGATCAAATTCAGTAAACGCTGCACCTTCTTTAATATCCCAATCACCCTCAAGTAATTGCTTTCTTTGGTGTTCAGGAAGGGAGAGGAGCATCGCTTCGTAGTCACCACTCTCTGAGAGGTATGGATTGTCAGATAATCTTGCAGGAATAAATCTCCTCTTGAATAGAGACTTTCCAGCTTTAGAATGTCCTGATGGGTATTTGAGGACTTCTCCTGTTTCAATATCTGTTGCATCAAAGGCTTCTCCGAAAGGTGCAGGGTCAATAAACATCTTCTTAACCCATTGGTGTCCAATACCACCCGGATTGGTGGTTGCTCTCATAAAAATGGGTAAGTCATGTGCTGTAGAACGTAAACGTGAACGCATATAGTTCCAAGCAAACGGACTTGACCATTGTGTTAATTCATCAAAACCTATCCAACTAAATGCTAAACCTTGATAACGCATAACGTCATTGTCTCTATCAAGGTATGACATCCATAACCTAGCACCTGATGGTGCTACCCACTGCATCTTTCTTTCTGACCACTTGATCCCTTTCCAGACTTTTGGATAGAGTTCTTGCGATTTGAATATAAGTTCCCTGAGTTCTTCTGTCGTGTGTCTAAGGAGCAACCCACTAAAGGCTGGATGACCCATGTATCTGAGTGGGTCTGCAAGCATTGCAAATGATTTACCCCCACCTGCTGAACCACCATATAGTACTTCCCTTTCACCTGCAGCAAGAAACTCTGTTTGAGGTCCTTCGTTTGGTTTAAATATTACATTCTGTTCTGTCTCAGGAACAGATTCTATCTCTTCTAACTCTCGTATAACAGTCTTAGGCTCTGCTACTTGTTCTTTCTTCTTCAAGTTTTTTCGCGGCTTGGATCGCCTTTTCTGCATACTCTGACCAGACACGGAGAGTTCTAGCTTTGTTCTTACGTTTTTGCTCACGCTTTACTCTTTTCATTAATCCAATATGAGAGATATATCTATCAGTAAAAGTACTTAACCAATTAGCTACTTCTCTATATGAATACTGCTTTAAATGTTGCTTTGCTTTTTCAAGTGCATCTAACTCACGAGGTATAGGTCTAAGAATGTGATCATTCTCAGGATCAGGTTTATATCCAAACGGAGTTGTTTTTGCTATACGTGGTATTGCTACCCATTCACTATTTTCTTTTAAGTCTATTAACTCAGGTAACTTCCACTCACCAGTTGATCTACTCATTTTTTCTTTTTAACTTGTCCACCTTTACTATAATACGATGTTTTTCCACTCATTAAATTTTTAATTATTGTAGCTTTAGTCATACTTTCTATTTTGCCAAAACCACCACCACTCATATAAGCCTTTCCAAGCCGAACTAAAGCTGGTTTTTTCATACTATTTAACATTGCTATATGTTGTTTTCTACTTATTGTAGGTCCGTCTGGATATTCCATTTACTATTCTTCCTCTTCTACTTTTTTAGGTGGCATTAACATGACACCCCCTGAAGATTCTACTTGTATCTTCTCAGTTTTAATTAGACCTGT
>VMHT01175999.1_pt1 | contig 13129 bp, 13 predicted proteins | sample 4693611 | NCBI WGS metagenome assembly VMHT01 (sample SAMN12280063, study PRJNA550983) | marine metagenome | isolation source: seawater sampled from same location over 5 years 0.02-0.2 micron viral filtrate | place: USA: collected off the coast of southern California halfway between the port... ... | reverse complement strand
CTGCAGCTCTAAATAAAATATCTTCTACCGGTAATGAAGCTGCAACTGCACCAAAATAACCAAGGTTGGCCATATCGTCGTGTTTTCTTATAAAAGCATTAGCCTCATCTACAGTCATATTGTACTTTGCTGCCATCTTTTCATCAACCACATAGTCTCGACGCAGCCTACCAATGTTTTCCATAGTAAAAGTTTCGCCTGGAAGGATAGCTGCTAGTAAAGCAGCGTCAGCACCAGCATTAATTATACCGCGACCAGCTCTAGCCAAACCACTTTCACCAGATAACTTTTTTGCTAACGCTGGATTAGCTCGCATATTTTTTTGTTTTATAAAATTGTTATAGGTTGGTTCATGGTTAAGATAATACTCACGATCTTTACCAGTAGCTCTATTTATGCCGTCTTCATTAACAACAATTTTGTCTATATATTCTTCGTATGTTTTAGGAAAATTATCGTATCTGTATTCAGGATCAGTCATGCCTTTGTACACGTCAACATAAGGCCTAAACATTGTTTGAAGTATGCCTTCTTTTTTTGGCGTGTCAGCCATGGTTAGGCTCCTTGCGCAGGTAATTGTAAATCTGAATTGTATTTCTGGTTAAATTTAATCATGTCTTCTTGCGTTGCAATGTTAGCAAAATCTAATAAAGCCACTTCACTAGTCGCCAATAGTTTTACTACCGAATCAGACACTTCTTTAGGTAGTCTAGCACGTAACTCTTGAAAAGTTATACCGGTTTGTTGTGCTCGCATAATAGGTGGAGAACCTGGATCTGGATCTGGACCACTGCCTGGCTCGTATGGACCACTACCATTAGCATAACCAACACGACCACCCTCTGCCTTATATTCTGGTTTAATAGGAGCTGGGAAATTTCTATCCATGTATTCGTCAAATAACATTTCAGCAATTTCAGCTTCTGTTTTACCTTCAAATCTTTTATCTTTTGTTTCTGCATTAAAAATTTGATTAGCTGCATCGGTAAATCTTGCAAATTCATCTGACCCACTATACTCTCTATACATATCAGCTCTTACTTCTTGTTCTTCAGGGAACGTTGAATCAAAACGTTGAGCCGCTTCTTTATAAGCTTGCTCATCTTCATTACTAATTGCGTCTAACATATCTTGTTTTGCTGAAGCTCTTTCATTTAACAAACGAGAATAGTCTGTTTCATATTTACCAGAATCAATTTCTCTTAAAAATTTCATTTCTTCAAATGCTCTAGTTTTACCAGATTCGTCTGCTTGAAAAGATCTATCTGTTTGTCGACCTAATGCACCTAGTTTAGCAGCTCTTTGTTCAGATAATTGTTTTTGATATACCGCTTCACGCGCATCAGCAGATGTTGCTAAACCTTCACCAAGTTCTCCTAAAGCTGGACCAGCTGCTGCTAGTGCACCTTTAAGACCCGGGCCACGGCCCTCAGCGCCAAGAATCTTGCCGCCTGCTGCTGCTATTCTTAACCAATCTGAAGTGCTTAAACCACTTGGTTTTTGTGCCATAAATTCTTTATTTATTAAATCTAATTCTTTTTGAGCATCAGCATTATAAGTAGGTGTAGATTGTGTAGGTGTAGGTGTAGATGTACCTAATGTTCCAGCAAGTATATCATCTTCTTCTTGAGACCCCACAAAACCTGCAGGTATAGTTCCGGTATTAAAATTTTTTCTTGGTTGTGCAAAGCCAGAGATGATACCACTATTGGTGTTTGGCGAACCACCCATTCTAAACATCGGTCTATTTAATGGTTTACTCATTATCCAAATCCTTTCATTGCCGCACCAGCAAGACCAGCGATACCAGTACCAGTACCTAAGATAGTTTGTAAGGTACTAGGTGGCGTTGCTTGTGAAGTGCTGTACTGTGTTGATGCACCGATACCACCCATTAGTGGTGCAAATTGTTGTCCAGCAAAACCTATACGTTGTTGCTCTTCGTAAGCTGCTTCACGGTTAGCTGCAGCTTGTGCATCTAGTTGTGATTGTCTTAATGCTTGTTGAGTATTACCAAGTTGCATTACATTAGTTGATTGTTGGTTTGCTAGCTGTGGTGCTAGTGTTGCTAGCCCTTGTTGATTTTGCATACCTGCTTGTGCTGCGGCTTGTGCTTGCGCAAAATTTTGTGCTCTTAAATCTGCTTCTAGTTGTGTTGCGCCTAAAGTTGTTTGTGCATCGTATACTCCACGTTGTACACCTTCTCGACCACCACCAAAAGCGCCAGCTTGTATTGCCGCGTCTGCAATTGATTGTCTGCCTTGTGCTCTTTGATTTTGATAAGAAGCAGTGGTAGCGTCAATTACTTGCTGTTGGTATGGCGTCATAAACGGATCCATAGCCGCCGTTACGCCAGCGCTAGTTACTTGTCCATCAGGTCCTATCGCACCCGCTAATCTTTGTGATTCATCTAAAAAAGGTTGAAAGGCTCCTATACCTGTACCTGTGTCATCAACACCTGATACTAATCCAGTAGTTGGGTCATAAGATATTGTACCAAGCCCAGCTTGCGTTGCTTGTGCTTGCATGCTAGCTTTTTGTAAAGCTGATAACCCTGCAACAGATGGTGCAAATTGACTAGTGTCAACTGCTTGACCTAAAACACCTGGTGCTGCTGTAGTTCCAAATAATTTATTTGTATATACTTTACCGGCCTGTTCGATAAATTCGGCGGGGCGGGTTCTGGTAATTTCTTCAGCCACTAAACTATTGCCTCCATTTGTTCTTGTACATCATATAAAGCTCGAGCCCCAGCTCTTGGGTCTGGTTTACCGGTTAACATTTTACCTATACCAGCAACCGCTCTATCATTCAATACAAACTCGTCTTTACCAACCATGGCTGGTACATCATCCGCTCTTGGTTTAGTACCAAGTTCTATAAAACCACCTTGACGTAAATCCATTTGCATGCCTGGTGGCACGTTTGGTGCAATCGGATCCCCTTGTGGTGTTTGTCTACCGCTACCATAATTAAAATTAGGTCGGTCCATCATGCCAGCATTCATCATACCACCCATAGCTCTACCTGGACGCACGTATCTATTTAAATTGTTGTAATAATCCCTAAAGGCTTTTTCTTTTTCTGCAGCTTCTCCTCGTTGCATTTCTTTTATTTCATCACGTTTTTGTTGTTCGCTTTTTCTAATGTCATCTCTTTCACGTTCAAAATATAAATTCATAATTTCTTTTTCTAAAACTCTTTCCATCAAACTTGGCATACCCATGTTTTCTGAGTCCCTGCTTCTGTCTGCAGTTCGCTTACGCATATCAATTATTTCGTTTAGTTTATTTTCTAGTTTTTCTATTTTTTCGCTTTTATATCTATTTTCATTTATGTAACTACCAACTTGTGCTTCTGGGTATTTGTCATAAAAAGCTTGCATATTTAAACTTATATCACTTATAGAATCTAGTTCGCCAGGTTTTCCAGGAGGCATAGAAGTGCCATTAGCAAAACCTACACGGCCACCTTGATTAAATTGAGGCATATAATCTCCACTAGAAATAAATTGCATTAACGCAGGGTTTTGTAATAAAGCCATTACACCACTAGACATATTAGCAGCATAATCTATTGGTTCTGATACCGTTGGTTCTGGTGCTGTTGGTACAAAAGGTCCAGGTTCAAAAGTTCTTACGTCAGGTATTCCAATCTGGTAATCTGGATTTGGTATTTGTTCTCCTGGAGTTGCAAACATTGGCGGTCTAAGTGGGTCACGTTCTGGAGGAGGAACAAAAGGAGCTCCTGCTCCTAAACCTTTTGTTATTTGTTCTATTTTTCTAGGGTCATCTTTTGGTAAATTTTGAATATATTGCACGTAAGCTTCAGTTTGACCTTTGCCTTGAGGACGCATAATAGCTGGATTAAAATAATTTGGATTATTTGGATCATTCATTGGACCCTTTCTTTCAACACCAGCGTATTCAGAACCACCACCGCCACCACCACCTTCTTCAAAACCTACACGGCCACCATTAGCTAAACTAGGATTGTTTAAGTCACTATTATAATAGTCCATAAATGAATTAAAATCTTCTTCACTAGCATCTGGGTTAGAACCAAAATAATAATTACGTGCATAACCTAAAGACTCTTCATAGCTTAGACCTTGTAGCCTAGCGTTTTCTGCAGCACGGGCTGCCATTTCTTTGTTATATCTTTCTACTTCGTTATAACCAAGTTTTGGCGATGCTTGTGTAGATATACTGCTTGCTCCTGCAATTGAAAAAGGATTAGTGCCTGCTCTTGCAAAAGCCTTTGATCCTTCTAATGCTTTTTCTAGTGGACGAAGTTCATCAAAAGCTGCTGTGTAAGCGTCTCCTGTTAATAATTTACTAGAAGGTGCTGTGCGGCTTGCTACATTTGAGGACATTCTTCCTTTTCTAGCTACATCTTCTGTTGCCATTAATTTTGAATTAGGAGTTGCTCCTCTAGCTGCACCAAAAATACCTGATACTAAAGCTGATTCTAATCGAGTTCGATCACTAGTTAATTCTTGAGTTGCAGCATCAGCAAGAAACGCGCCTATACCACCACCTAACGCGCCACCACCAAACATACCAGCCAACATCGGGCCACCATAAATAGAAGCAATAGCCGGTAAGAATGGTGCTACCTCTTTAGGTATTGCCTTCCTAATTTTATTTTTAATTTTACTAAAAATTCCCATGGATAACCTTATACAATATAATATTAAGCAAGGTGCCTAGGCTTGTGTGAAGACAATTATTGAATTTACCTTGTTTTAGCATAAATTACAAGTCCGATTCTACACCTATTGCTGGCATTTTTGCTATCTTAACATAGACACTACGAGACAAATGTTCTTGTTTAGTGTCCGTATCAGGGTTGTCAACGTCAGCTTGGCCCTGTTCATCTGATTCATATTCTTGTCCAGTTACAGTATTCTTCAATAATACCTCAGCATCTACTTTAATGTTAGCTACTTTTTTACCGTTTTCATACAAATAACCTACTGATCCTGGTTCTTTAAATGTTGCCATAAGACCTCCTTAGTCCCTGCTTATTTCTAAAAATGACATAACAACATGTAATCTATTTGCTGTTGCTGCCGTTACTTTTATAATCTCACTTTCGTCTATAATCAATGGTTGCTTTAACAGTTCTTCAGTAGCCAAAGCATCTACTGCATATAGTTTAAATAAACTAAAAACATTACTACCATTAGTTACAGTTACGGTAATAGTATCTTGATTAGATGAATCGTTAGACACTAAAATAGATTTAATAATTGTGACTGTTTCAGCCGGAGCTGTATATAGTGTTGTAGCATTTGTTGTAGTTAAATCTACTTTTACATTTTTATATCTATTAGCCATTTAATTTGTAAACCAGGTTAATTGTTCTTGTTCTTCTTTTAACGATTGTTGAAATGTAGAATTTAATTGATCTACTATACCAGTTACTGCTCGGTTAATTTGTCTTTGTGTACTAATTTCATATTCTTCTTTTGGTTCTGGTACTCTAATTATAATTTTTGACATTACCTAGCTCCATCTGGTTTTACATCTAATAAAAAAGTACCATAACGCCAACTTTGTGAAACTTCTGTGTTTTCAATTTTAAAGTTTACATAACGACCACGGGCCCTAGTATCTATTTTATCAGTGCTAGCACTAATGGTAAAGGGACTAAAAGTAGAATTTGTATCTGATTCTGACGGATATCTTTTTAAAGCTAAAGTTACGTCAGCTGTGCCTACTAATGTTTTGAAGTCAGGAATAAAACGACTAACTGATAAAAAGAAATCACCCTCACCTCCCTGTCCTTGCATATCAAAATCATATGATTGTATGTAAGATAATATTGTTGTTACAGAACCATCTTCGTTAGTTTGATCCGTACCAATTTCATGTTCAAAATATTTAGTTTGACCTAAACCAGACTCACCTAATATAACAGGAAAAGTTCCTGTTCCTGTAGTATCAAATTTTGTTGCGTATGGTTTATTATATACATTAGCATCTATCCAAGAAGTTCTTGGTTCAGTAGAAAGCGCCCAAATACCACCTGGCACTTGTGCTGATTCTGCATAATTATATGTTACTGCTTTATTGTTAAAATCATTATCAGCAGGATACCACCAAGTTATTTCAGAAAATAAATTATTTAATCCAGCTGTTATTTGTTGACCTTTGGTTGTGTCTATATTGTCGTATACTTCATCTTCAACAGAACAGGGTAATGTTTTAACAGTACCATCATAAAGTAAAAACCCTTTAGCGCTCATCCAGTATGCAATACCATCTACTTCAATTGCAGCGGTGCTACCAACTAAACCACAGTTTGTACCAACTTGTTCAATACCAAATATAAATGGTGCACCAACAAATTTCATAGAATACAATGCATTGTCAGTCCAAATTAAAATAGCTTCTTTAGTTTTTAAAGCACCCATAATTTTAGTACCATCTTGTATTCTTAAAGTACCTGCCGTGTTAGTAGAGGTTGGTGTAAAAGTATTAATATCTTCTTGTCCAGAAAAACGTATAAACATGTCGTCTTGTGTGCTAGCTGTGCCTATGGTTGTTTCCGTGCCAAGGTGTATTAAGTGTCTAGTTGTTGGTGAAATAAGCGTGAGGCGCGATGCAGTGGGATTGTTACTAGTTTCAAAACCCGATGTTGCTAAAGACGATCTAACTGTTAAAGGGCTAGTGGCTCCAGGATTCCAGGTAAAAGTTTTACCGTTATTTGCTGTAGCTACCAACACTTGACCAAAATTATCTAGTGACCATTTACCCGGTTCTAACTCTACTTGGTCTGCAGCAATAGCGTTACCCCATGTTGTAAAATCACTAGCATTAATAGCTGCCGTAGCGTCATTATGTGCTGATCTTGTAGAACCTAAAGCGCCACGAGTTATACCTGTAAGTGTATTACTAGATTTACCTGTATAGGTTATAAGTTCTGTGTTGCCGACTAAAACAGTACCTGATGTTGGAAAGCCAGTAGCACTTGTCAGTACAAGACTTGTTCCTGATCCACCTGTACCGCTAGTGTTGTCAGACAAAGCACCATCTAAATCTGTAGTGGCTGCAGAAGATATAGTGCCGCCCCATGTGCTTACACCCCAACCATAACCATAAGTTTGTATTTGTGGTCCAACTTTGTAATAAAATTCAACAGTGGTTGACCCACCTGTAGATACGGTAGCACCAGCATTAGCAGAAGATGTTATAGTAAATGTTGTTGTGCTAGGCACAGTGTTAATCATAAATTTTTTGTCTTCAAAATTAGACGCACTTAAACTAGTACCACTAGGCAAAGTAACACTATCTAATAATACTATATCACCAACTTCAGCACCATGTGCTGAGCCTGTAGTAATTGTTATTACTGCACTTGCATTTGCCGTAGCTATAGTTGCGCTGGTTTGTTGTCTAGTGCTGTCAAAAGGAGATATGTCATATATTTGACCTTCAAAATATAATAATAAAAATTTATCAGTGCCAAGAGCAATATATTTATTACCATCAGTATCAACAAAAGCATGTTGGTTTCTAACTACGCCAACTATACTATCATTGATTAATGATGCCCAACCACCAACTTTTTCTGGTAGGCCATAACGAAACCTAATATTATTACTATCTATCCAACGGTTTTCTGCACCCTTGGTAGTGTTCTGTTTATCTATTCCTGGTAAAATTTTAAAATCAAGGAGTGCCATATATAACCCTTAATCTACTTTAGTTTTATATACCCAACCCTTAGTAGAATTTGCATACACTAAAGTAAATGATTCACCATTTTCATTAACTACTAAATCAGAAGCTGAGCCATTAATATTAGAACTATTACGACCAATTGTTAAATTGTTAGAGTTAAAACTCATTTTAGAATCTACAAAATGTACTTCATTTCCAATTGCTGGACTAGAAGGTAAAGTTATGGTAACGGCTGCGCTAGCAGTGTCTACTAATATTTGATCACCATTAACAGCAGTGTAAGCAGAGGTTGTGGTTTTATAACCTTTTTCAACTAACGCACTAACAATGTTAGTGCCGTCAGAAAATAATACAGAAGTAGAACCAACAGGTAAAGTAACTCCGGTGCCAGAAGCAGTTTTAAATGTTAATGTATAATGACTAGAAGATCTGTCAGTAGCATCAATTACTATGTAAGCTTTTTCTATTGAATCTGGAACTGTTACATTTCTATTAGCGGCTAAAGTACCAGTGAGTTTAATTACGAAATTACGACCATTAGAAGAAGCTCCATCTGCTATAGTTGTAGTTATATCAGCATTAGTAACTGCTATAGAAATATAACCACCTACTGCTTCTTGTATTAAATCTAAATTAGTATTAGTGACTGTGCCCCATAAACCAGCCTTCTCGCCAGTGGTCATTTTTTCTAATTTTAATGATGTTGAATAAGATGATGCCATAATTATTTATACCCTATGCTGCGACTTCTGTCCATGTGTTAGTTGCTACTGAAGTATCAATGTCATTCCAAGTAATAACCCCAGCGCTTGTTGTTGTTATAGTTAAACCACTACCAGTAGGCACTACATTAGCTTTTGCTATGATTGTAACTGATCCTGAGCCAACTGTGCCCATTAAACTACCAGTTACTGCAACATCAGCATTTGCTTTAGCAACTGCGGTACCAGAAGATATTGTTACGCCACTGCCTGTTAATGCAAAATTAGCGTCTGCAGTTATTATTGTATCACCAATAGAGGCCGTTACGCCACTACCGGTTACAGTGACTACTGCTCCAGCAGTTATTGTTGCACTACCACTTGCTGCAGTAAAACCACTACCAGTTACTTGATGTTCAGCAACACCTGCTATAACTACGTTACCAATAGAAGTAGTTAAACCATTACCAGTAATAGCTACAAATGTTTCGTCGTTACCTAACGCTCCAAAACCGGATACTGCGAAAGGTTTAACTCCAAACATTAGCTACTCGCGTCGTCTCTAGCTTTTCTGTTTTTATAATCAGAACGAGCTGTGACTAAGGTTACAAAGTCTGCTTGATTAGATGGGATTGGATCGGTAAATGAATCATCATTCATTAATTTTGTTGTCCACTCGGTTTGAAATCGTTTCCAAGTATTATTTACTTTGCCATCTATTGCTGCTTGCAGCCAAGCATCAATACCAGCATTATCAGTGTCGTTGTATAAATCATTAGACAGAATTTTTTGTTGTAAATCTGTTAATGTTATTGTTTTTGCATGATCTGCCATTTTATTTTATCTCCTTTAAGATTGATTGTTTCGTCATTATTAAGCTACTAAATATCCACTAAAATATGTTTCAGGGTTACTGGTGTTTGCAACAATATCTACTGTATTTGTTCCATGAGCAGAGCTTCTAAAATATAAAGTTGCTGTGTCATTAGCATCCATATCTACTAAAATTGCACCACCTAAAGAATATCCACCAGCTTGAGCAAGTAATCGAGGATCAATATGACTTATAAAACAAGTTCTATTAGAAGTACCTACATAACAATATACCCATTGGTAATCTATTGCTAAATCTGAAACTGTTATATTGACTTGAAACGAATATTTACCAGTAACAGGTGCTGTAAAAGTATAATTACCTGTATTATAATCTGCATTTTGGTCAAATATTTCGTTGTCAGCTTGAATTTGAACGTGACCATCTGCTATATTAGATTGTGTAGTTGATACAGTTGCAAGAAAAGCTGGTTGTAGTGGCATGGTTACTGCACCAATTGAATTTATAATTAAAGTAGAAGTAAAAGAATCATTGGATGCGTCCGCATCAGCACTGCCAACAGCAATTTCAATAGAGTTTGCAACATTTTCTTGTGCTGCTATTTGCCAATTGTAATTTGATGAATTTGTTGTTTCGAAAGTTATTTCAGGAGAAGAGTCCTCTAAAAATAAATTTCCTTTTACGTGTAATGCATCATCTGGACTTGAAGTGTTGATGCCAATTTTATTATTACCTGCATCGACAAATAACATATGTGTGTTTGAATCAGATTCAACTCTAAAGTCTGATGCAGCAGCTCCATCCTCATTGACTACAAATGGGTAAGCTAGTTTATCTGATGTTACTGACCCGTCAGTCGGTGTCACCGTTCCACCATTATCTGAACCTAGTAGTACGGCAAAGAAACTTGTGTTGGCAGCGGGTGCCGTTGTGAATGTCAATACGCTACCTGATACGGTAAAGTCTGTGCCTGGCTTTTGTATAACACCACCAAGAGATAGGATGATCTGATTAACGTCACCAACAGTTACGTTAGCTGAGTTAACCTGCATTGTGTGCGTGGTATCAGAACCGTCGAAACCTGATGAGATATCATCAAGCTGTCTGTACGCGCCACCTAAATTTTGTCTGCCTATGTATGCCATTAATCTGCGTCCTCCGCTGTATTACCCGCTTCTACCCATGCGAGATAGTTTATATAATCTGTGTTATCTGTGCTAAGTGGAATGTTCCAAGTTTTACCATCATCTAATGTCAAAAGTATATTAACTAAATTACCATTTTCATCATTTACTTTTTTATACTGCATTTATAGCTCCGCTGACAGATCTAAATAGCCATTTGAACTACCATCAGTGGTAGCAAAGTAAGGTCTAAATGCTTCTACACTACCGCCTGACAAAGCAAGCACCACATAAATAGTTCTAAAGTTAGCTGATAAATCTGTTCTAATAGTTATACCAGTTACCGCCAAGACATTAATAGTATCTTGAATAGCTAAATTTGCATGAGAGGCAGAGGGAGCCGCTCTAAATTCTACTGGGCTTGTTGTAACTAGTGCTGCTGAAGTTGAATTACTACCTATTGCGTGAGCAAAAACTTCACTAGTGCCACCAGCAAATCTATAAAAGTATCGTTGACATCTTTGCAACTGAACATCAAAAGGTAAGTGTTCAAAGTCTGTGGCTTGGTCTCCAACTTCTAATTGTACACCAGTAATTCTAAGTGTGTTATCTGTTGAGCTTAAAAAATTATCTATTGACCCATCATAAAAGTGTTGTGCATCTGAACCTGAATCTTGCCATGTGTCGGCTGTGCCGTCATAATTAGTTCCTGCTACTAAAATAAATGTAAGTTCAAGACCTTCTCCATTATCATTTGCAATAGCACCGCCTGAAGCTGTTATGAGTGAGGTGCTACCAGCAGTAGGAGTAATAACGTAGGTAAATTTTTGCCAAGAATCAGTAACCGATATATCTTTAAACCAATAATACGTGGTTGAATCTCTTTTCCAAAGGTTTAAACTGTATGTTTTACTTGCATTGGCTTTAGCATAAAAAGATACTGTTACATTTTTAGCTGCTGATGTTCCATAGTTTAAAGATTGACAATTTTGAGCTTCAATAGTTTGCCTAAAACCCACAATAGAATTAGTTGCAATACTTGTATCTGCAGTTGTGCACTTTAGTAAATTACAATAATACATGCCTGTTGTTGCTTGGTCTGCTACAGATAGAGCTTCTCTTTCACTTGTCATAGCACCATCTGTTCCGTAAAAAACATTATGCCATCTATCCAGAGTATTATAGCCTCCGTCTGTCACTGTGGTTGCACCAGTTGCTCGTTGCCATATGTTCATATCCCCATTAATAATTAAATTTCTAAAGTTTGCGTTGTTCTCTACAAATGGTGCTGCTACTTTTGTTTGTGTCATACTATGCGTCCTCCAATGTTTTTACTTTTGTCTCAAGTGTTTCTATTTTTGCCATGGCTTCTTGTAATGCTTTAATGGCTTTCATATACAGAACAGAGTATTTAACAGATTTGTATTCTTTAATGTCATCAACATTTTTATTACCATTTACAACTTCTAGATCACCTGCCTCATATTTAGTTTCATTTTTTACAAGTTTGTCCATTCCAGCAGCTTCTAGCTCTTGTGCAATTACCCCAATTTGTACCCAAGCTTTATCACCATACTTTGTAATATCATCATTCTTTTTATAGTTTCTAACTTTAAGAGCTTTAATGTCATCCCATTGAGAATTAGCATCTACTATGTTTGATTTAATTCTTGAATCAGAAATTGATCCATAAGAGTTATCATGGTTTACAACATCTCCGTCTGCATAAACTAAATATCTGTTTCCAAAAGTATCATTACCACCAGCAAAAAATCTTGAAGTATTATTATCTGGATCTTGTGCTGTAAACTGTGCATGAATACCATATATATTACCAGAAGCTGCTGTATGTTCGGCATATATCATTTGATAGTTTGCTACTGTTTCTCTTGGACTGAGAGCCCCTGATGCAGGGTTACTGTTGTTTATTCCAACTCTACTATCCCCAGAAGACGCTAAAACAAACAATGCGTGAGTATTAGTATCTGACTCTACTCGGAAGTCATGGTCTTGTCCGCCATCATTGAATACAGTTTCCGAATCATCTAAAGTCACTGTCTCAGCCAATGAACCAGCTTTTTGAACAAAGAAAGATAGATTACCTCTATTACTTGACCCTGAGCCAGGATCATGTGCAACACCTCTTATCTCTGCATAAGTTTCTTTTGTGCCACCATCTTTTTCATCACCTGTAAATCGAATAACACCAACGTCTGTATTATCTCCAATACCACCTGTTGTTTCATCATTTAAGTATAACTCAATAACTGCTGCATCATCTGTGTCAGCGTTTTGAAAGTTTTCTAAAAGAAGATGTGGTGCATTGTCAGATGTTGAGAAAATGTGTAGATTGGTGCTCGGACTTGTAGTCCCAATACCAACCTTACCATTTATTATATGCATAGTGTCTGTCCCACCTGCTTTAAAATCTATCTGGTCATCGGTGTCCGCGCTTATTGTTGTATCGGCATCTGCATCGAGAATAAGTTTATCTGATCCACCATTAAGATCTATCGTAGCTCCCGCTGTTACTGCTGATGCAGTTGTTATTGGAAGCACCCCACCTGTGTGGATAGCATAGATAATATCACCTGATGCTACGGCTGTGCCAACTATGGTTAGTGTGGTGCCTGATACCGTAAAGTTTGTTGTTGGTTTTTGTATAACGTTGTTGATGACAACAATTAATGTATCTTCGGAGAACGGAGCCTTTGATAAGGTAAACGTCGTAGCGCTACCATCACCGGTAAAACTGTCGGTAGTAAAACCTTGAAAAGT
>VMHT01012880.1_pt1 | contig 13132 bp, 9 predicted proteins | sample 4693611 | NCBI WGS metagenome assembly VMHT01 (sample SAMN12280063, study PRJNA550983) | marine metagenome | isolation source: seawater sampled from same location over 5 years 0.02-0.2 micron viral filtrate | place: USA: collected off the coast of southern California halfway between the port... ... | reverse complement strand
GGAGTACAAGAGTTTGCTAGTAGATTGCAGTCAGGTATTGTGCCGAACTATGCTAGATGGGCTGAGTTTGTTGCAGGTACAGAAGTACCAGAAGATCAACAAAAAGAAACTAATTTAGCATTAGATGAAATTACAGAATACGTATTTGAAATACTACAAAACTCAAATTTTTCGCAAGAAGTACATGAAACATTTCTAGATATAGCTTTAGGCACAGGAGTTTTATTAGTTGAAGAAGGTGATGCTATTCAACCAATAAGATTTAAAGCTATACCATTACCACAAGTTTGTTTAACAAGCGGCTATGATGACAAAGTAGATGCAGTTTATCGCACACGCAAAATGAAGTTAAAAGAACTTACATTTGCATATGCTCAACCAATCTATAACGATAAAATGGCTATGGATATGGAAGCTAATCCTGACAAAGAAATTACTATTATTGAAATATTATATCGTGATTATTCACAAACGAAAGAAGAAGTAAATATATTTTGTGCAATAGCTAAAGACTATGAACACAAAGTATATGATGAACAATATAAAGGGGTAGGTAGTAATCCATATATTACTTATCGTTGGTCTAAATGTGCTGGTGAAACATACGGCAGAGGCCCATTACAGTTTGCGTTGCCTGCAATAAAAACGTCTAACTTAGTTGTTGAACTAATATTAGAAAACGCACAAATGAGTATATCTGGTATGTACCAAGTGGAAGATGATGGTGTCATTAATGTTGATAACATTGCTCTTATTCCAGGTACTGTAATTCCGAAAGCAGCAGGTAGCGCAGGTTTACAGCCGATAGCACAAGCAGGTAACTTTAATGTATCTGACTTAGTACTGCGTGATATGCGAACTAACATTAAGAAAGCGTTATACAATGACATGCTAGGCAACCCAAATGAAAAAACTCCTATGTCGGCAACGGAAGTTGCAGAACGTCAAGCTGATTTGTCCAGGCAAATAGGTGCAGCCTTTGGTAGATTGCAAGCAGAACTAGTAAATCCTGTGTTAGCAAGAGTAATTTATATTCTAAAAAAACAAGGTCGTATAGATATACCTACTGTCAATGGCAGAGAAGTACAAATTAAATCTTCTAGTCCATTAGCACAAGCGCAATATCAATCTGATGTAGTAAATATTGATAGATTCTTAGGCTTAATACAAGGCAGAGTAGGACCACAACTACTTAATGCTATGATTAAACAAGATGAAGTAGCTAAATATATTGCGAAAAAACTAGGTATACCAGAAGAATTAATTAGATCCCCAGAAGAAATGGCGCAAATGATGCAACAAATGCAACAGTTGCAACAGATGCAACAAGCAGCACAAGGCACTCCAGCCGAAGGAGTTATGGAAGGTCAATAAGTCCTTGACTTTTGGTAACAATTTACTATCATCAAATGGGAAGTAAAGCATTTAAACGCCCACAGTTTTGATGAAAGTACCTTTACTTCCTCAATGTTTCACGTGGAACAATCAATTACATGAGGTGTAGCATGGCAGAAAAGAAAGTTAAAACGCTGATAGGACTTGATGGTATGGAAAGAACGCCAGATCAAGAAGAAGCGTTAAATGCAGTATCAAGAGCATTATTCACATCAGATGCAGGTAAAACATTTTTAAATTATCTAAGGTCTATTACGATTGAAACCGTAGCAGGACCTGAAGTATCTGATCACCAGTTAAGACATATTGAAGGACAGCGTTATATTGTAGGTTTAATACAGCGCAGAAGTAACAAAGGACAATCACAAAAAATAGTGGAGGACAGTAACAATGGCTGAAGAACAAATAACTGAACAAGAAATACTAGATGAAGTACCTGCAAACGAAGTACCACAAGAAGAACGACCAGAGCATATACCTGAGAAGTTTTGGAAGGATGGCAAGGTTGATGCTGATGAAATGGCAAAGTCATATACTCAGTTAGAATCATACAGCACAGGCAAAGAAGAAACTATTAAAGAAAAATTAATGGAAGAACTTGCTAATGAACATGCAGAAAACGTGCCAGAATCTTATGAAATGCCTAAGTTACCAGAAGGTATTACTCCAGAAATGGTTACAGAAAACCCAATGAGTACTTGGTGGGAAGGCGTTGCTAAAGAAAATGGTTTTACGCAAGAAGAATACGATGCTGGTATTAATGCTTATATAGAAACAATGCAAGGACAGCAACCTAATTTAGAAGCAGAAATGGAAGCATTGGGTGAAAATGCAAACTCAAGAGTAGATGCAGTCAATGCTTGGGCTAGTAAAAACTTTCCGCCAGAAGAATTTGAAGCTATTCAATATTCATTAGGTACAACTGCACAAGGCATACAGGCTATAGAGCGTATTATGGAAATGCAAACTACAGGAGTAAGATCCGAACAATTTACACAACCAGAAAAACAACTCACAATGGCTGATGCAAGAGCAATGATGACAGACAAAAGATACTTCGATCCAAGATTTAGAGATGAGGCTTATGTAGCAAAAGTAGATGCTGCATTTAGAATGTTAACGAAGTAATGCTTTATGTAGAAAAAACAATCCCAGACGATTGTTTTAGATTAGCGCCCAATCTACAGCAGTTAGATAAATACGAACTAGCTGCTATGGGCATTGATCCGCTTACTGCGCTTATAAATCCATTTAGATATAACAGACCAAATACGCATACGTTCACTATCTTTGAAAAAGAAACAGATGAGGTGGTAGCTATATGGGGTGCAATGCCAGTTAGTAAAACTAATCCTAATAAAGCAGCAGTATGGTTTTTAGCTAGTGATTTACTACATAAACATCGTAGATTTTTTTTACAAGGTAACCTTAGATGGATAACATATCTAGAATCACACTATACTTTTTTATTTAATTTTATAATTAATGAACATAAACGCAGCATAAGATGGTTAAAATGGCAAAAATATTGCTTTGCAGAGCAACCAATGCTTGTAAATGACATTGAAATGTATTACTTTTATAAGCATCTACCAAAGGTAGATGTAGAGATACAGCCCATTATGTCGGAAATAGGCCCTAAATGGACAACCGAATTGAAGGATAAAGGACAACTGTGAAATTTTAATTTAATTTTAACAGGAGATAAAAGATGAGTACATCAATATCAACTGCCTTTATTAAACAGTTTGAAGCAGAAGTCCATATGGCATATCAACGTATGGGTTCAAAGCTGATGAATACTGTAAGGCAGACAAAAAATGTAAAAGGTAGCCAAGCTCGTTTCCAGAAAGTAGGAAAAGGTACAGCCGTTACTAAGAATCGTCATGCCGAAGTTCCAACAATGGATATTGCTCACAGCACAGTTGACGTAACACTAGCTGATTTCTACGCAAGTGATTATGTTGATACACTAGATGAGTTAAAAACAAACATAGACGAGAGACAAGTTCTAGCTCAATCTGCTGCGGCAGCTTTAGGTAGACAAACAGACCAATTAATCATTGACGTATTAGATGCAGGCTCAAATGCTGCAAACATTGCTCATGGTTCTGCGGCATTGACACTTGCAAAAGCGTTGACAACATATGAGACATTTGGTGAAGCAGATGTTCCAGATGATGGTCAAAGATATTTTGTAGTATCACCTGCTGGATGGGCTGACTTGTTACAACTAGACCAATTCTCAAGAGCAGAATACGTTGGCGAAGGTGAACTACCTTACGCTGGTGGTATGACAGCTAAGAGATGGTTAGGGTTCTTATTCTTCACACATTCAGGATTGACACTTGCTAGTACAACTAGAGATTGTCATGCTTACCATAAATCTGCTATTGGCCTTGCTACAGGTGCTGATGTTAAGACTGAGGTAAACTACGTTCCTGAGAAGGTAAGTCATTTAACAACATCTATGATGAGTATGCAGGCTGTGGCGATTGACCCAGAAGGCTTCATGCAAATCCAGATTACTGAATAACGGAGGTTAATCATGGCTTTAACAGCAGCAAATTTAAAATTAGTCGCAGGTGGCGGAACTGGTAATGTTTTTCATTACAATACAGCAGATGCTCCAGCTACAGTTGCGGGTAGTGGTTACTTCAATGACGTAACTAATAACCTGAAACAGTACGATATAATATTAGTAGCAGGAACTACTGGTGGTACAGTAACTATTGATATGTTAGTAGTTACATCTGCATCAGGTGCGGCAACTGTTACAACAACTAACGGTACGTAAGTACTATTGATCTTGAGGGGAGGCTCGACTACACCCTTCCCTCATTATCTTTTTATAGAGAGGTATTATGTTATCAGAAACTAGATTTGATATATGTAACAAAGCCCTTGTGCTAGTGGGTGCTAACATAATAACTAGCTTTGAAGAAGCTACAACAGAATCAACTGTAGCTGGACAATTATACGAATCAACATTAGAAGCAATGATTACCAGAATACGCTGGAGATTTGCAACTAAACAAGTACAGCTAACTAAGTTAGCAGAAAACCCATTAGGTAGATTTCAAGCATCTTATCAATTACCAGCAGATGCATTGTTAATACATACAGTAACTGTTAATGACAATGTGATTGCTTATGATAGATATGGTGATAAGATTTTTGCTGACACAGGTTCAGGTGATACATTGATTTGTGATTACACATTCCAGGCTAGTGAAGCAGAGTTTCCACCGTACTTTAAACAATGTATGGTATTTGAACTTGCTAGTTTATTTGCAGGTGCGATTGCAAGAAATGATAGTTTGTCTGAGTTGTACAGAAATAGAGCGTTAGGACAAATAGCTATAGCTAAATCAACTGATGGTCAAGCTCAAACAACTAAACGTATGGATGTTAACAGAATACGTAATAGAAGAAATCGCACGCATTTTAATAATGTTAACGCAACCGTATCGAGCTAATGGATGCCAATACAAAGAATACATCAAGCCAGTTTTGTAAGAGGCGAACTAGATCCTAAGATTGTATCTAGGGTTGACGTTGTAGCATATGAGCAAGGATTAAAAAAAGCTCGTAATGTTTTGACTCTTAATCAAGGTGGTATTGAAAGACGACCAGGCACAGTCTATCGTGCAACTGCTCCAGGCAATGGAAGAATAGAACCATTTATATTTAGTGATGATCAAGAATATATTATTCTTTTTACTAACACAGTAATAACTATTTACAGTAGCAATGGTACTTTATTGCAAACTATTACATCAACTGGTATTGCAACAGCAGAGTTAATGGAGTTAACAATAACTCAACAAGCAGATACTATGATTATTACGCATAAAAGTTTTTCGCCTAGAATACTACAAAGAACTGGTGCAACTACATTTGCATTGTCTGTATTTCAATTTGATGTAAGTGTTAATGGTGAAAAAACTTATCAACCATATTTTAAATTTGCTAGTGATTCTATTACATTAGACATAAATCAAACTGCAAAAGGAACAACAGGCGTAACGCTTACGACATCTGCTGCATATTGGACAAGTTCTTATGTTAATACACGTGTACGTTATCATGGTGCAGAAATATTTATTACAGGCTATACATCGTCAACAGTTGTAACAGGCACATTATTAGATGACGTTGAAATAGAATTAGATGCAAATCCATTTCGAACTAGACAAGGTAGTGGAGTTGTGGAAGTTACAATGGCACAACATGGATTTTCTACAAATGCAAGTATAACTATATCAGGCGCACAAGACATCTTTGATGTAGATGGTGATGGATTAGCAACAGCAAATATTAATGGTACATTTACTATTACAGTAATTGATGATGATAGATTTAACTTTACTGCTGGTGCAAGTGATACAGCAACAGAATCTGTAGATGGTGGTGGCGCTAGTGTTAAAATAGTAGGGCATCCACCTACTAGAAATTGGGATGAACAACTGTATAGTGAGCCTAATGGTTTTCCAAGAGCATGTTGTTTTCACGAACAACGATTGTATTTTGGTGGTAGTGCATCCGCACCTGACTATTTAACTTCTAGCAAAGTAGGATCATTTTTTAATTTTGATGTAGGCAAAGGATTAGATGATGAAAGTTTACAAATGCAAATTGCATCAGATCAAATTAATGAAGTAAGACATTTAGTAAGTGGGCGTGTATTAGAAATATTTACTAGTGGTGCTGAGTTTTTTCTTAGACCACAAACAGGTAAGAACATAACTCCAACTGATTCTATGATAGTAAGACAAACATCGTTTGGTGTACAACAAGCAGGTATGCCAAGACCTTTTGATGGTGGTACTTTGTATGTACAAAAAAATGGTAAGAACATAAGAGATTATGTTTTTGCATCAACTACAGAATTATTTGATAGTAACAATACTAGCCTGGAGTCATCTCATTTAATTCTAAATCCTACCGATACAGCAACAGCTACATCGTTACCAGATAGAACTGAACAATTTTATTTTTTAGTATGTGGTGATGGCACTATGTGTGTATACAGCAGTCAAAAAGAACAAAAGATATTTGGATGGACACAATGGAATACCGATGGTAATTACAAATCCATTGCTTGTTTGTCATCAACTATTTTTTCGTTAGTAGAAAGAACTATTGATGGTAGTACTGCATATTACTTAGAGCAGTTTGCTACTACACAGTTTGATATACCTACTGATATGTCATTTACTAAAACTATATCAGGCAGTTATCAACCACATGGCACAGTTAAAAACAAAGGTGCAGTATCTAGCGGATTAAGTCAGTTTATTATTGATGGTGCAACAGCTAGTCCTAATCAAGGAGATACCTTTCAATTTGCTGGTACTGGAACAACACATACAGTTACAAGTGTTACAGCAACAGGAGGATCTAACGAATACATAATATCAGTTAGTCCTGTAACAGCATCAATTAGCGATAATACTGATTTAGTATTTTTAACCAGTCGTGTATTTACTGGTATTACACAGATAGGCAAGACAGTACATGCTACATCAGGCTCAACAGAAGATGGAGATTTTTTTTATTATGGTAGTGCAGTAGTAACAGCAGCAGGTACAGCTACTTTTCCATCGCCAGCAGCAGCATGTGATATAGGCATGGACTATGACATTACGGTAGAAACTTTGCCACAAGATGTAAGGTTAAGTAATGGCGTGTTAACAGGTAAGCCACGTAAGATAGGTAAAGCTATATTAGAATTATCAACCACATATAATGTTACGATTAATTCTAATCAAGTTTTAATTGGCAGTAATCCTAATGATGACACAACTGGATTACAATCTTTGACAGGGAAAAAAGAAGTGCATACACTTGGATATGAGAAAGATCCAACATTGACAGTATCGCAAACAGCGCCACTACCAATGAGGGTATTAGGCATAACATCGGAGGTTTATTTTTAATGTGTGATGCAGTAACAATAGCAATTGTAAGTGGCGCAGCCACAATGTTTCAAGCAAAAAAAGCTCAACAGCAATCTGATGCCATAGCACAAGCAGCTTATGATGCAGACATGCAACAAATTAAAGACAATAGGAGAGAGGTTGCATTAGAGGCAGCACAAAAAGGAAATACATTGGCTCAAATTTTTCAAGAAAAACAAGCATCTAATAGAGCCTTGTTACAAGGTAGCGGTATTGCTAGTAGCATGTCATTAAATGCAGCTTATCAAGATGCATTAAGAATACAAAAACAAGATTTAAATGCAATTGCATTAGAAGAAGGTAGAAAATATTCTGAGTTAGCTTATAAAGGACAAGACTCAAGATTACAATTAGCATCTAAAAAAGCAGCAAACAAATCAGCAAAAGATTCTGCATACATTAAAGGAGCTACAACGATAGCTAAAGCAGCAGAAGGCAAAGATTTTTTCGGTAAAAAAACAACATCTAACAATCCATATTATGCAAAAAGAGGTTTAACATCAGGTGGATTTGAGGACTGGAAAGGATAAATAATGGCATATCAAAGATCAAAAAGAACCCAATTTAATCCTGCTGACATAAGAGTCAATAGAGGGCAGAGTCTGTCGCAGTTTGGATCTACCTACGCACAAGCAGCATTTAAACAAGTAGATGAAGCACAAAATCTTTTAGATAAAAAACTAGATGATTATATTGAAGCACAAAAATTAGAAGGAACTGAGTTAGCAGAAGGCACAGAAATTATTAAAGAAACTCAAGAGTTTGTAAATGAAGATGGAGCAGTTATGACATATGACGTGCCTGTATCTTATGACAGACCAGAAAAGTTAATTAAAACCAAATGGGCTGCTAATACATATGATGAGCAAATACAAAAAACATATACAGATTCATTGATAGGAACATTAAACGAAATAGTTCTTAACGAAAAACAACAACAAAAGATGACCGTTGATTACGATCAAACTGTTCCTGAAAGTAAATTGTTATTTGAAACTAATGTTAGTGAAGGTATTAATGCATTAAGAAATACAGTACCAGAAAGATATAGAAATTATTTTGATGAAAAAACAAAACAATTTGTTAGTGCTGCAACAACTGAATTAACAAATAGACAGGTTGTAAAAAGAGAAAAATATTTTTCTGCATTAGGAAAAATTAATAGAGATGAAGCAGATAGTTATCATGTTGCTAATTTATTAAATACTAATTACAAAGAAAAAGATAATGCATTAGAAGAACAATATGATGAACAAGCACAAGCTTTAGCAAATGGTGATGCTAATGCAAAAATATGGTTAGAAGAAACATATCCTGCAATGAAAGAAATGAATGAAATGGCAAAGTTTATTGCACCTTATTTTCAAGTTAATTACAACGATCCAAAATCAATATTAAAAGCTGTACACAATTTAAATACTATAGAGCAAATATTTAATAATGAGTCTAACCCTAATTTAATGATCAAGGGAGAGAATGGAGAAGACCTTACAATTAAATCTTTAAGAGATGCAGGTTATAATGTAGACAATATTGTTAACAGAAAAAAGTTCCAGTCGACATTTTCAAGAGCCAAAGAATTATTAAAAGAAAGATTAACTGTTCGTGATGATGAAATATCAGCGTTAGATTATAAATATCGTGCTGACAATTTGCCTTTAAAAATGAGACCAAGTGAAACTATTAAAGTTAGAGAAGACTTTGCAAAGTATCTTTCAATAGCAGGCTCAGATTTAAACGATGAAATTGTACCAGAATTTATAGCTTACTTGGCTTTAGAAAATAAAAGAAAAGGTTTAGGTCCATACAATACAAAATTTAATTCTGACAATATGGATCAACCAGAACATGTAGGAATGTTGCAACAATATTATACTTATGTGGCAGGAAAATATCAGGTTTTACCAACTCTTTTAAATAAACAATTAACTGATAACGCAGGTTCTTTGGTAAGTTTAGTTAATACAGGGCAGCTAAGTGGTGATACAAGACAATTAATTGAAAAAGTAATTAATTTGCCAGCATTTAAAATGGTGCGTGGCATTATTATGAATAACAAATCTGGTGATGCTAGATTTATTTCTATATTAGAAAATGTACCAGGTATTGATGATGATCAAATTAGATTGCTAAATCAAATGTTTCGTATGTATGCTCAAGATCCAAATCCAAATGATGCATCTAATCGTATAATTAATGTTTTAATTCAACAAAAAGAAAACGAAAAAAACTTTATTAAGAGATCAGGATTTGAAGATGCTGCTGAAATAAATGAAGCAATAGAAGCAAATATATTAAGCAGTTTAAGTTCAGACCTTTTTGATCCAGATAATATTATTGACCAAAGATATATGCAGGTAGCAAAACAAGCAATCTATGAGGAGTTAATGTTAACCAATGAATCATTTCAAAAAGGTAGACTAGAAAATATTATTCCTGAAACTGTTGCAACTGTTACTAAAAGATTAAACAAGTCAGGTATGTATGGTGAATCAACATTTACTACAGGCAGAGGATATACTGCTGATGATGATGAGAATGATGAAAACAATCGTGCTTTTGGAATGTGGTCATTAGATAATGAATTTTTAAAAAAAGAAAATGTGCCACCTGGTTTTACTAAAACAAGAGAAGATGAATATACAGAAGAACATAAACAATATGTTAGAGAAACACAACGAATAGAAGCAGATGGTGGTAAAAGAGGCAGAACCAAAGCATGGAAAACTATTAACAATCAAATTATAGCAGCAATAGATGATCCAAAAGCAAAAGTACAAAACAAACAATTTGATTTTTCAACTAAATTAGAACTAGGTAGAAATGTTTTTCTTATACCTACTAGTATGAATCAATTTGATTCTAGTAAAGTTACATATCAAGCGGTGTTTTATTCATCACCTGGCGCACAACCCTATTATATGAAAAATTATAAAGGTAATCCTATTACTTATGAAAGAAAAGAAATTCTAAGAATAGCACAAGACAATGAAACAATAGAAACTAAAATAGAAGATTTAGTTATTGAAAAAGGTTTATCAAGAAAAATAAAAGATGCATTTAGTTTGACTGGAGAATTACTAAGCCCATCATACAAAGAAGCAAAAGATAAAGAAAGAGCAAAACTTGCAGAAGAAAAGAAAGTTTTTGAAAAACTAAAGAAAAAAGATGAGGAAAATCTATAATGGCAGTAGGCAATAAATTATGGTATGAGCAATCTATGTTTGATATACAGCCTGACCTCCATCATGGTAGAGAAAGCTACGACAAAGATGCTACATATTTTGATACTATTTCTGCTGCTTGGCAATTAGAACCTGTTGGACAAATGTTTCTTGATTCTTCACTACCGTATGGTGAACAAGAACATGCTTTTTTAGATGCTCCATATAATCCACCAGAAAATATAGAAAACAAAATACAAGAAGATGGTTTGTCAGCATATGCTGATGCTTTTTATGATGTTAGAAATGAAGAACATTATGTTTTTTTAAAAGAAAAAATAGCATACAACAATCATCAAAGAAAAATTAGAGATGATGGCGGTATAATGCCAGAAATTATTGCAGCACTTGGAGATCCTTTAACATATGTCCCAATACCATTTGTTAAAGGAATTTCTTTTTTGCCTAGATTTGCAAAAGGAGCTGGTTTGTCTATGGGTGTTACAGCAGCAGCAGAACCTATACGACATGGTTATGATCCAACTGCATCTATATTTGAATCAGTTATGTATGTAGGTGGAGCAGGTATATTAGGTGGCTCAATGATTGCAGCTTTTGGTAGAAGGGGTATTAAAGGTGTTGATGATTTTAATTCTACTGGCGGAAAAAGCGAAAGTCAAAAAGCAGAAGATTTATTCATAGCTTTTCATGACACAGAAACAAATGTTATGCCTTCTAAAATTTATGATCCTGAATCTGATGTTACTTACGATGTAGGTGCTGATGGTAAATATAAATTAATTGTAGAAAAAGCAAAAACATCAGTAGATAAAATAGATAATTCTACTAATGCTCAATACATAATAATTAAAAAGAAAGGAGAAACACATAATGGTGTTGTTTTAGAAAAAGATACAGTCATTATTGATGAGTTTTCTCTAAGACAAAAATTTATTGATGGCACATATGTTAATCCTAAAGTACAAGGAGCAGCAAAACTTACAGCTAGGTTTAATTCTTATGAAGATTGGTTAAGATTTAATATTAAAAAACAAAAGATGATTGACGATGGCAATGCACCAGTAGGTAAAGATGCTGCTGATACTGAAAATTTAATTAACCAAGAAATAATAGATGATTTAGATGCTGAACAAATAGGTAGAGAAACAGCAGGTATGGGTGGACCAGAAGATAGAAGCTGGTTTGCAGAAAATGTAGATAGATGGTTAACTACTACTGGATCATTAATGAATAATAAAATTAAAAATCCTATAGTTAGAAATGCTATTGCTGATTTAACACAAATGATGGTAGGCGATGGTGCATTAGTAAGTAGAGCAACAAAAGCTGGTAAGACAGTAGGGCAATCTGCATTAATAAAAGCAACAGCTAATCATTTTAAGACTATAGGTGGTTTTAATAAAAGATTAAACCAAGCATTTCAAGCATACAGAAAAGATTTAAGTATAGTTGGTGAACCTATAGTTGGTTACAATCCTGGTGCAATAGGTATTAAAGCAGGAGACTTAGTAGATTCTGCAATAAGAAAAGTAGGTGGTAGAAAAGGTGTACCAGAAGAAGTTAAGTTTGGTGAATTTAATGAAATGATTACTAAAGCACTAAGAGATGATGAGTACTTGCAACAAGCTCACCCTGAAATACAAAAATTAGCTAAAGAAATAAGAGGTGTATACGATTTAATTGGTAAAGAAGCAGAAGAACTAGGCATGTTTCAATCTCAAAAATCTGTAGAAAAATTGAGATTAAAATATGTAGAAAGAATAGCTATTGCAAAAAAAGCATTAGACGAAGCACCAAGCCCTGAACACAAAAAGTTAATAAAGAAAAGATTAGATTATGCAAAAGACAAAGTAGGCAATTTAGAAAAACTTTTAGCAGATATTGATGATGGATTAGAAGATGTTTTTAATCCATTAGTTAATAACTATGTAAACAGGGTTTATGACATTGATGCTATTTTGTACGATGTTGCTAATGATGGATTTAAAGCAGCGCCAGGTGTAAAACCTATTGATTTACCTAAAGTAGTAGATGGCAAAACTGTTGGTATGGTTATTGGAATACCAAATAGAGGTAGAAATGCTACAGGTTTTAGAGCATATGGAACAATAAAAGAAATAGATAGCAAAGGTACTATTAAAGTTGACATAGACGGCAAAGAACTTACCTTAACAAACAAAGCCTACAAGTTAATGGATGATCCAATATCATCTGTTAATGCTAAAGACTTAGCGTTTTTATCTGTGCCACAACCAGGAACATTTAGAAGATTATTATACGATCATTTTAAAAGTGATCCTCGTAGATATATTACAAAAAAAGATGGCAAGACTACAGTAATTACTAGTTCAACAGATGTATACAATCTTAATATGAGAGTAGATGCATCTATAAAGAAAATAACAAGAGACAGTAACAACTTAGATATGGATGGAGATTTAGATTCTTCATATGAAAATAGTGCTTTCTTAAATAAAGAAAGTGCATTTCAATCAAGAAAATTAAACATATCTGATAAACTTTTAGAGCCATATTTAATTAATGATATAAATTATTTAATGCGAATGTATTCAGAGCGTATGCATAAAC
>VMHT01195020.1_pt1 | contig 13135 bp, 22 predicted proteins | sample 4693611 | NCBI WGS metagenome assembly VMHT01 (sample SAMN12280063, study PRJNA550983) | marine metagenome | isolation source: seawater sampled from same location over 5 years 0.02-0.2 micron viral filtrate | place: USA: collected off the coast of southern California halfway between the port... ... | reverse complement strand
CTCCTGAGACGACCTCACTCAATCGAGGTCTGCATATGAGCCATCGGGATATGACACACCCCTGAAGTACCCACGTTTGGATTTGTTGTAATTCGCAGATTTTTCTATACGACCATTTCTGTAGAAAGGTCGTTGAGACCTTGTGGAACCAGTGCGACCCGTGTTAGAGCCTGGACTCCTCTCAACCTTGAACTTGACCTGGTCAAACCTCAGTCCAAGACGTTTGCGGAGTGCAGATGCTCTCTCTTTCGCATCATCGTATCCCGGGACTCCCCTTGCGAGAACTTGGTTGTTGTCGGTTCTAAAAATATAAAAAGAGGAGTGGTTGTTCTCAGTTATCAACCACCCACTCGATGTTCCTAACTGTTGCTCTGCTAATACGCAACTACTCCTGAAATCTGACCACTGCTTCATCCCTTACCCGTTAGATAGACACTTAACTATTTAGGAAATGTCTATACGTCGTGATCGAGTGATTATCACCAGATCACTTCTATCCATCAAAAACTAACGAAAGACCAATGAAACTGACCATCACAACAGGGTTAACAGCACTTCTCCTCACCACAACGACAGTCCATGCACACCACCAGAGACAAGTCCTGGAGGAGTGCAAGAGGTACCGGGTGACCGAGACCTACCAACCGGGGGAAGTCGACTCCTACGGGAACTACAAACGGGGACGACTCATGACCGAACGACAACGACTCCACTGCCCCCCTACCCACTACGAAACCGCCCACTACGGAGGACACCAACCGAACCACTACAACCACCCCCAGATGAGCCACTACCCCCCCTACTACCCACACACACAACCAACACGACCACAGGGACAACCGATCATCGTGAACTCCCCTGCTGCACCCCCACAGAACCAGTGCGGAGGGAAGTTGGTGCGTATGGGACTAGGAGGAGTCCTCGGGGGACTGGCAGGACGATATGCAGTAGGGGGAAGGTCCTCCAACAAGACCATCCTCGGGACCACCATCGGGGCGGTCACAGGATCACTGGTGGGGAGGGCAACGTGCTGATGACCAAACCCAACGACAGACCGACAGAGGAGATGCGACTGGAACTGGTGGTCCAGAGGTCAATGCAACACGTCAGCCATCAGACGAGGAACCTGCAGGGGAGGGACAAGAAAGCACTGCAGGAGGAGTGGTTGGAGTTCGGTGCCCTCGACTGGGACGACCTGGAAATCCGTTGGATGACCGACTACCGACTGTGGGAGGACTGACCGATGCTGCGACTCATCCTGATCATCACCGTGGGGTACCTGCTCTGGACCAGTCCCACCGCACGTAAGACCGCCGCAGAGGGACTACGCACGACAGCCAACCTCCTGCACCCGTCAGAGACACCCAAAAGTCTTGGAGAGAGGGTCGAAACCCTATTCAACGGACACTGAACGGAGGGTGAAACAAGAGAGAATAAAACGTAAAAAGGTAGTTGGTAACAGGGATATTTGCGATAGAGTCGTTTTGTCGGAAGAGTCGACGCAGCGTCACCACCGACAAAGCAATTCACAACCAAACAGAACCATGACCAAACGGGTCCTATTGCGTGACGGCAAGAAGGTCAACGCACACGTCAGCCTCAACCCAGAGGAGGTCCTGATCTACAAGGAGAAGGACGGGACAATCATCCATGCCCTCACCTCCAACGCATCAGAGAAGAAGTTCCTGAGACTCATCCAGAGCACGTCACAGACCACCCAAAGACAGGAGGTCTGCGTGTGATCTGGTGATTAGGTCACACAATCACCTTGAATAAGATTTTTAGACCTCCTGTTCTACGTAGATCTTCTCCGTGCAGTTTCCACGACCTACTCGACAGAGAACCTTGTAATCCGTATCGTAATCGAACTCAAAATCCTCATAGTGATCAGGAATCTGGTTGATTATCTCATCGGGGAACTCATCCTCCTCGATAAGACCTTCCATGTAATCATAACCACTGTCCCAATCTCTCTCCATGTCAGGGATTTCCATCAAGAAAGGATCGAAGGACAATTTCTTTTCATCAAAAATAAGTTCAGTGAGTCGGATAAGCATTTTATAAAGAAATAGAAGAAACTACTAGGAGTTGATGGAGTAAGCATCGACAACACGGACGTTCTTGTTGCCCTCAAAGGATGGGACACACTTAACGGAGTGGTCGTAATACACACGCATCTTCCCGACACGTCGTTCGGGTTTCTTTCGTAGAGCCGCAGGAATTCTCTGACCTGAGATGCGGGGATAAGTGGGGGTGAACATGCGACTAATGCACTTTTGACTACTCCTTAAAGATAGAACGACTTGCCGACAAATAGTGGTCGTAGTGTTCTAGTTCCTGGTGGAACTTTCTATCGACACCTTCTCGTCGGAAGGGGTCCCACACAGGGATCTGGGGGGACCATGAGAACTTCATCCTCCTGGAATGGTTAAAGGGATACGGGAAACGGTTTTAGACCGTTCGATCAATCCAATATCTAGTAGATGCTCATGAATGCGTCGGAGATGAATACCATGCCCTATTAATTCATCAATTGAATCAAGAGTAAGAACATCGATGGGTGAATACACCGAAGCAGTACCAGAGTTCCTTCCCCATACCCCTGGCATTCCAATTGCCTTCCTGCGTTTTAGGAGGGTCTCCCTGGACAGCCTATACCTTGCGGTTAGGTATGGGTTGTTGACCTTATCGACTGGAAGAGGTGGATACTCAACCCACCACTTTCTGTCTACCAAGAACCAATTAGGAGTGTTTCGCATATATTCAACCATTTTCTCTAGTTCACTATTCAGTTTCTTTCTGCTAGGACAGAAATAATGCATAGAAGTTGCGGCAGTCATAGTTAGGTGGGGATAGAAGTTAGAAAGAAGAAGTGATTGCGTGAACACCAGATGAGAACAAGAGTTTCACGCAATCACAGGAGATCAGGAGTTCCCGAATCCCCGACGAGGACGATCGACTTGGTAGGCGGCAAGGTTCATCTCCCGGTTGAGTTCGTCGAAGAGTTCCTCCATATCGACCTCAAAGGCAGGAGACCAGTTCTCCAGAAGAGGTAGGGGGCACATCTCCTCAACCTCCTTGTCGCACCCCTCCTGACCAGGGAAGACCCCATCTAGGTCGGGAACGATCAACTGCCAAAGGGAGTGCTTCTTAAATGCACCAGCCTTCCTTATGGAATCGTTGGTGAGAGCACAAACGAACCGACTAGCGAATTGACGAGTAGGACCAGACAAGGGACGGAGGACGACCCCGAACTCCCCGACAGGACCCAAGACACCCTTAACTAGAAGACCACCCTGGTCACCAGCCTCATCCACCTGACGGCAGAGGTCCCGATGCACAGGGGACTGGAGAGCATTACCGATCTGGTTCAGTAGGAACCCGCATGACTGCGTGTGCCAGAACATCAGGAACTCCAGAGGGTATGAACCCTTTTTCATGGAATTACCGATGGTATAGAAGAACATTGGATCATCATCACCAGCCATCACACCCTGGATAAAACGACCACTTTTCTTGGTCGAGTCCTTAACGGTATTGACGAAATCGGGGAAAGATTTGTAAGTAGAAGTCATAGTTAGAATTATCAGGTGATTGTGTATTCACGGACTGAAAGGTCGTAATCGAAAGAGAATTTTTCATAATGATCAGGAATCTGAATCATTACCTCATCGGGGAAGCAATCTTTCTCTGCGATAAGACCTTCCATATGTTCTCGACCATAATCCCAATCCCACTCGTTATCAGGGATTTCCAACGCAAAAGGAGAGAACTTGATGTAAGTTTCGTCGATAATTAATTGTGTAAGACGGATGATCATTTGATCTCCTGGTTGACTACCTTTATAAGATACGACGACTTGCCTACAAATAGTAGTCGTAGTGTTCTAGTTCCTAGTGGAACTTTCTATCGACATAATCTCGTCAACGAGAAGACATAAAAAAAGACCTCCTGCGGGAGGTCTGTGATCTTGTGACCCGGTCACCCGATCACGTAAGAAACCAATAACACCAGGGGACTTCAGGGGTCAGTCAACGGTCAGTCAACCGTCAAGCAGCCATATCTTCCTCCTCCTCGAAGACCCTCCAACGACCAGGTCCAACCCTCTTGAGGAGGAATCCATTGCGACGGACCTCAGGACCCCAGGAATTAATCGTCGATTGCGACAGACCCAGGATCTCCCGAACGGACTGAGAGGAGAGTTGATACTTCTCCTGCACAGACTCCCTCAACATCCGATAGGGACGGAGAGGATCCTTGGATGCCTCGATCTGTGCCTGCGTTGGAGTTCCTGCCTCCACAGCCTTAAGGACCACTGCAGCAAGAGCAGTCGCCATCTGGGTCTGATCCGGACGCAGTGCCAACTCCATCTGATGGAGGTTCGGGTCCGGAGTGCTTCCAACAGGAGTCGACGCAACATCGACATCCATATCGGAACCATCGAAGGACCCCGCCTGGTCCTTCAGGTCGTTCAGTCCATATCCCTTACCCAGTGCATCGTGTGCCGCATCCAACTGATGGACCTCGACAGGACTGAAGAAGACCTGCTTACCTCGCTTAGTACCAGAGATCTCGATGGCCTTGATACGGGTGTAGAGGGTCTGCTTGGAGACCCCATACCGATCCAACAGGTCTTTTGCGGTGACCCCATCAACAGGAATCGGAGGGAGAGACCCGTCTGGTTCGTAAGGAGGGATGGTCACGGGAGACCGATAACGACGGAATGCCCCCAGTCTTACCGAAGAGTCAAGGGTCAATCAACCGTCAGTCAACCGTCAATCCAAGGTCAACAAGGACACCCACTAGACCAAAGGAACCTAGTTTTCGCAAAGGATGTGAAGGAATAGACAACGGTCAATCAAGTGTCTAGTCAATGATCCTTCTCCACAGCCTTAAGACACTTGACCGACCCAAACAGGAAGAATATGTGCTTACACGAACATAACCCAACTGAACTTGACTGACTCCTGACTGACGGGTGACTGACTGATTGACTCCAGAGAAACAGACCAGACGAACCCAAACGAAACTTGACCGATGCCCTATGGACACCACCTATGGGGTCCGATACAACTACGACAACTCCAGGATCGTCTGAAAAGACGAAACCCCCAACCGACTGCAATCGGTCAGGGGTTCCAGGGGACCCGAAAACGGATCACCACACATACAGGTGCTGAACCATTAAAGGACCTCGACCCGGAGGGTCAACCCTCAACGGACCAAATGGGTCCTGCTACTGCAATGGGACAGGGAAACCCCCTCAGTCCCCTCGCATCACTTTGTCTAGGAGTGGTCAGGGGATGGATCAACGTCGCACGTAAGGGAAAGGGAGGACAGAAGGACCCGGACGGGACCCCATGGACCCGACTTCCCGCAGAACAACTACGAGACCAATTGGAGGACGAATACAACGTCTCAGTCCACACCCGGACAATCCAACGAGCACTCAAGGAACTATCCACCACAGGGCACCTGCGGAGGCAGCAACGGTGGAAGCACCGGTATCGCAGGGACTACTGGTATTCGGTTCCCGAGAGGGAGGAGCAACTGCGGATGCACCTACCCAGAACGGTGGCATCCAGATACAGGTCGGAACAGCAAGAACGATCAGTACCCACCGAGGCGACACGACGGTCGCTTCAAGTTCTTCAAACTCGAATCTCTAATACTCATTTCTCTAAACAGCCCGCTATCGAAAAGACGACTGACGACGGACAGAGGGCATTGCGGGGGTCTACGACCCCCGAAACAGCCAGAACAAGGAAGGAAACCCATATGGGCGAAGTCGACCACCAGAAACGCACAGGGAACCCAGGAAAGGGACCCCTACGAGGACTGGTAGATCACCTACATGGCATGAAGGTGGTCAGGACAAGACCAACACCACAGGGATTTGACCCGACACCAGGGCATCTGGTCATGGAACGACAGGTAAAACAACTGGAAATTGGAGGTAGGACCTACGAAATCCTGGAGGATCCACGGACAGCACCCATCAAATAGGGACTAAACGCAGACCAGAACACGGTTCTTGCGGTGATTTAGTGATTACTCACAGAGTCACAGGGTGTAATGAGTAAAGGGGATAAAACAAGTGATACCAACCGATATGACGAGTAAGTCAAGGGTCAGTCAAACGTCTAGTCAGGCAGTTTGAGGACGACCAATGAACCAACAATGGAAACGACGAACGGAACATCCACCGATAAAAGCAGGAGTCATGGGGAACCTCTCTTGACTACCCTTATAAGATAATACGACTTGCCGACGAATAGTAGTCGTAGTGTGTAGCCTTGTAGAGGGAATGTTTATCAACACTTTCTCGTCGATGAAAAGACAAAAAAATACCCAGATGGCAATTAAACACCTGGGTAAAGTTCACTTTTAATTTATGAAACAACCAAAAAACAGTTAGATGAACGAAAAACTATGTCAGAAAAATCGTTCATCAAAAGACCATATAGGTCGCACATAATCTATCCATAGGCAAAGAAACAGACATCAAAAGGTGGGATCCCTGGAGGGGGAAGTCGACTTCTGCGGGACGCAATTGCGACCCCCTTCCTCCATGAACCTAATATAAACGACTTTGCGACGAATACTAGTCGTAGTGTATAGCCTTGTAGAGGAACTTTCTATCAACACTTTCTCGTCGTCGACCAATCACCTAAACCCGCAAACACCAGTGATTTGGTGAGTAGGTCACAGGATCACCAGACCGACCCAGAATGAAGAACACACACCCACGGACCCCTATGGCAATCAGGAAGGTCGTAAGGGACGGACTACGCAAAGCAGTTCTATGGGCACTGGAGACCGACCCATCACGATCACTGCCACCTCATACCCCTAGGACCCGGATGAAACCAAAGACCCGGACAACACCTGGATCACCCAACCTCAGGACATCAGACACGACACGACTCGTCCTGGAGACACTCCTGCACCTACACGACGAAATCCAAGACGGAGGGGCATGGGATGGATACGAGGGGACACCAGAGCAGATCGAGACCCTGATGTGGGAGGTCTACGGAATCCTGGCAAAGAACCCCTGGTGCAAAACACCTGAAGCAGCCCTGGAGATCTGGATCGAGGACTACGCAAGGATGCACCTGGAACAGGGATAGACGAAAAAAAAGACCCAGACAGGGATCTGCCGGGTCAGTCAAGAGTCAATCAACCGTCAGTCAAGGGTCAGTCAACCCTGACCCAGGACCCTCTGATAGTCAGCAGAACAGGAATCGACAGAGGTGAAGGACACGTCAATTGCCGAAGGAGACCAGGTCGGTTGAGCCTTGGTGACCTTGATCCGACCATGACGACCACGACCAGGAATCTGTCGGGGGACACGGGGGAGAACGGGACCCTTGGACCGGGACTTGCGGTAGGAGAAGAGGAACTGTCTCTCCTCACTGGTCAGAGACCCATACCCCCACTTAAAAGCGTGGTCGGTCAGGTGCTGGTAGAGATCGTGGTCAGTCATGCGGGTCATATCCGAATGATCCTGTTATAGGACGACTTGCCGACGGATGGTAGTCGTAGTGTTTAGGTTTTAGATGGGGGATTTTGTCGTCGGATAGTCGTCGATAAGATCCAGAGAAAGAGCCTTGGATTTAGTGACAGAGGAGGAATTCAAGGAACTCGCAACGGAGAACCCATACCGAGGTACCGCAGAGCAGGTCGTCACCATCAGCAAGGCGATCTACGAGGTCTGCTCCACCAAGGACCTCAAGACCACCCGCCAATACATGGATGCGGCAGGGATAGACGAGAGGACACTCCCCCGTCGACCCAACCAGTCGAAACTCAAGGGGATAGGAGCAACCCTCTCCCAACTGAGCCAGAAGGACCTGAAGGAGGTGACCAGGAACCTCCCCGACTCCTACACGATCATCCAGGAACTCTGTTCCCTGGAGTCGAAAGAGGTCCTGACCGCAGTCAAGAGCAAGACCATCAACCGACAGATCACCATCAGACAAGCAAGGGACCTGGTGAAACTGATCCGGTTCCCATCGCTCGTAGGGGAGATGGAGAAGCAGGGAAGCAGCCTTCACGGTGATCCGGTGATCACCATCTACCAGTCAGACCTCGCACCACTGGACGAGCACACGATCACGACACTGCTGCAGACCATCAAGGACTCCTGCAAGGGGTATGACGTGGATGCCCGGGGGGTAAGGAAGACCTCCATCAGTGAGTTGAGAAAGCAGGACAGAGCAGACCGGGAGGTCTTCTGGCGAAACGCATTAGAGAAAGAACTGACGCAGGAGTGGTTTGACGGAACGGATCCAGACATCCGCAAACAGTTCAACCTGGGGAAAATCGAAGAGGTCTACAACACAACCCTCCGGCAATTCACCGGGTTCCTAGTCAGGACGGAGGGAGGACGGAAGTTTGTATGGGACAAGTTCGGTAGGGCATACATATGCAAGATCCATATGGAGCAAGAAAAAACCGACAATAAAACTACTCGATACAATCTGAAGAGGAGATTAGAAGAAGTATTGAGTGATGAACGAGCAGTAGAACTAAACAAATGGAATATCAAAATGGTGCGTGGGTCAGGGTTTATGCCCCTTTGACGGGACCTTGACCGATTGACTAGACACTTGACTTGACCCTTGACTAGACGGTTGACGGACACATGACTAACCGAAGCAAGGGAGCAGGATCCAGCAAGTAAGTGTGATTATGTGATCCTCTAATAGTTGACGAATGTATATACGTATAGTATAATTATGGTAATGATTGATAGAAATACCAATCACATAATCACTTGAGTATATACGGATGACGAAAAGCACAGACTATCCAAATGTTAAACAATCAGCCACACTCATAGAGAAAGTAATTGCGAATAGAGGAGGAGAGAATCCTCTAAAAGGAGAATGTTATATCGCATCAATGGTTTTATATGAACTATATGATGGCAAAAATATGAACTTAGTCAAGAAGATGGATGTTAACGGACAATATCACTGGTGGTTAGAATACTGGAGTGGAAATAAAATAGAGATTATTGATATCACAAGAGAACAATATGTAAATGAAAATAAACCTTGCCCGAGTGATAATCCAGAAGGAAGAGTAATAGGAAATCCTATGCGTTATCAATCATATAAAAAACGAATTAGAAGACTGAAAGATGAACTAACCCACCAGTACCCAGAATATTATGGAGACCTGTTAAATGATCGACAGTTAGCATCACTAACCTGAAGGGAGGTAAGTAAAGAGAAATAAAGAGAAGGGAGTCACAGGGTCACACGTCTCACCCTGGTCTCCCCATGAGGCAAAACAGGTGTATGTAATCCCTACGGAACGAAGAACAACCTGGAACCCATCGAGATCCCTTTACAGAGGTGTTCATAAAGAGTGTTTGTAGTATAGTTTGTAAAGGACACCCTTTATCGCACAGTCATGGGTCGAATCATCGGATATGCCCGTGTTTCCACCTCCTCCCAGACCACAGCACCCCAGGTCAAGGACTTAGAGGACGCAGGGTGCGACCGGATCTTCCAAGAAAAGGTCAGCACCAGGACCCCAGAGGAGAAGAGGGTCCAACTTCAGGCAGCCCTGGCGGTCTTGGAGGAGGGGGACGAACTGGTGGTTGCGAAATTGGACCGCCTTGGAAGGACCATGGTCGAGGTCATCAACAGACTCGACGACCTGCAGAACAGAGGGATCTACGTCAGGACCCTGGATGGACTCCTCAACACCAGAGCACTAGGAAAGATGGCACCCCTAGTAGTAGGACTCCTGACGGGACTAGCAGAGGTAGAGAGGGAACTAATAAGGGAAAGGACCCAGGAGTCGATAGAACACCGCAGAAGGACAGGAGGAGACCTTGGAGGACGACCTGGACTGCCTCAGGTCAAGAAGGACAACATCGTGAAACTGAGAAGTGAGGGGAATTCACTACGACAGATCGTCACCCTTACAGGAGTCAGCCTGGCGTGTGTGCAGAAGGTTTGTAAGGAGCACCAGGTAATGCAAACGGCGTGATCGGGTGACCCTCACAAGGTCACAGGAGAACGTCAGAACGGAGGACAGGGATAGACCAGTCAACCGTCAGTCAATGGTCAATCAAGGGTCTAGGGACGGTCAAAACCCAGTCCAGAACACAAACCCTTGAAAAGTATATACATTTTACGAACATAAAAAAGCATCGAAAAAAGGTAGCCGTCCTTGCGATGTAAGAGACCCAGCCATCGAAAGAAGTAAAAATTACAAGAAACTAGACATATTGTAAATGGATTGTAGATACAAAGTGTATAAATAAAAGAGGGTAAAACAATCGTCTATGAGATGGGAATCCTAGACCTAGATAATGAAGAATAACCTACGGGTTGTTATAGAATAAGTGTCACTAAAAAAAGAAATAGAAACATGCAAGAAAGAACTCCAGCAGATGCAAGACGGATGAATAGTTTGATTGGAAAGACATTCTGGGTTAAATGTCCAGATAATGATCGATACCATAGAACTGTTTATATCAGACACAATCCATTTACTAATTCATTACAGCCAATGATCAGTAATCCTGTCTATGGTGAACCTGATCCTTCTGTAGATGAGATTTCAGCAGCACATCTATCGAGAATGATGAGACAACATAATCATCCACCAGATATGATTTGGTGACTAAACTATGAATAGGACATATGAATCTACTCATAGAAGTGATATAGGAGACAAATATGCATCTAAACAGTGGAGAATCAATCAAAATGAGTTTAGAGATATACTTATAGATGAATATATTAATGCTAATGTGAAACTAGGATATATGATTACCCGAACTTATTACTATGATGATGTGAATAGAGATGAGGTAGTGACACATAACAAGAGAATGAATGCCGTAATTGATGACTTATTCAATCCAAGAAGGAGAGATGAATACATTATAGGTAAAAAACACTTTATCGAACAACATAAACCCAGCCTTGATAAGATAAAACCAATCAAAATTAAGAATACAATATTAGATAAGTGGGAACTTGATTGGAATACTGATATAAAACCTGGGAAATACCACGTTCATTCACTTTTAACTGAAATAGAAGACCGGGTGATTGATAAACCTAATCGCAAGATCCGGAAAACTATGCAGGAACTCTACGGAGACGACCCCAAAACTGACAAAGAAGAGGTGAAAACCGACTTATTGAACCAAACACTGAGAAAAAGATGCCAATTTATAGGAAATAGTGCCCAAAGTCTGTATATACAAAATGCATCTAAATATTTAATGTATGACGGTTATATTGGATGGAAGGGATTAGTTGCCTATGTGACTAAAACCATGTATAATGTCGATATGATTGATACCGTCTACGATAATATTAATAGCACTATTTACAAATAACCATATGGCACACTTCCCATCACGTCAAATCAAGCGATCAAGAGTCCTATCTATTTCACAAAAGAATGAAACTGCGGAGAACATTATAGAAGACTACTCAAATAAGTGGGGTTGTCCCTTTTCTCAAGCAGTATTTCGCATCGCAAGAGAATACGATCAGATGAAAGCCTGGTCCTTCTATAACCAAGCACTTAAATCTGGACACTAATTATGATAAAACTAGAAACAAAGAACGACTATTCACTACTGGACGACAATAGTATTATAGAAAATGTAAGAAAGTGGATGACAATGTATGTAGAGTGTTCTCCTCACTCCCATAATCGCAAAGAAAGTATTGGCGTGATACTAGATGACTACCAAAGAGAAATGCACAATCGAGGATTAAAACTATGAAAGGACAAACAATGAGCACTATTCGGGCGATATTATCCAGAGTGAAGGACCCAGTTACCAAGAAACCATCATTCCGCAATAATGATGAGGTAATTGATGCAGCCGTCTCTGCTTATTTTGATGAATTAAAGAGGCAGAAGGTGTTATGACCGATCAAGAGAAGAAAAGTAGAATCAAAGTATTAGACGTAATCACCAAACAATACGAAACGGTGATATCAAACTACTCACTTGATGAAACAGAGGACCTCAATGATGAGGAATATGATGACGTAATCAGAGCCTTCTGGTTCAGTAGAGGAGATAAGAACTGGTTTGTCTGCATGAACATCGGGGGTTACATCCGAGCACAGACTCCAGGGGTACCCGCAGACTTGATCGTCCAAATGCACAACGAATACCTATCCGTCTTGGAGGACTTTGTAGGAGATGACCTGGACTAACAGATGGGAAGACTGCGACCCAGAAGAACGCAGAAAGAAGAATGAGGAGATAAAAGTAAATAAGGTGCGACGAATAATGCGTAAGCACCTTATGAAGAAAGATCCTGGAAACGACGGTAGGAGCAGGGATGCGACCTCTGTATCAGTCCCATCTGAGCCAGATCCGACCGAGAAAAGTTCAAACGAAATTCACGTTGGAGGTATTGCTGACTTCCACGAACAAATAGTCAAGATAGCACTGCTACTAATGTAAATACAATGTATATAAATAACAGGGAGGGAGAAGGAAAACTCCCTTGCCTGTTAGGACACATTTGCTATCCGTGCATCTAGGTTTGCTCCCTAGGTGCATTTTTATTGTGATTGAGTGATTTACACACGATCACAATAAAAATAAGAAAGGGGTGGATAAAGACACCACCCCTGAACCTATCACTCTTCAGCAGAGTTGGATGCGAAGACAGCCTTAGGGGACTTCAGGGTGGATCGAATAGCATACTTATTCACACCAACCTTCTTGGAACCGAAACGTTTTTGTGGACGTTTACCTCCTGTATCACCTAAGTCATAGAAGAAGTGACGTGCGACCTGCTTAAGACCATCAGACAGATGATTGATGGGATATTCATCACCACAGTTCTGTGCGACGAACGAATCCAGACAACGACCCTTCTGGGTGTCATCCATTTCATCAACGGTCTTTTGGTAGGTCTCTTCACCATCGAACTCTTCGAGGAAACGATGGATCGTAGAAACCAGTTCAGCAGAACCGACAGATGCGATCAACTTATTCATGCGGTATTTCTCACCTGAACCACCACCTACAAGATCATTCTTCAGGTAGTACCGCAGGGAATTAACGCAGAACAGATCGAACTCCTGCCAATTCAAGTCGCCCCAATCTTCTTCAAACAACCAAC
>VMHT01057272.1_pt1 | contig 13135 bp, 11 predicted proteins | sample 4693611 | NCBI WGS metagenome assembly VMHT01 (sample SAMN12280063, study PRJNA550983) | marine metagenome | isolation source: seawater sampled from same location over 5 years 0.02-0.2 micron viral filtrate | place: USA: collected off the coast of southern California halfway between the port... ... | reverse complement strand
TCAACTATTAGACATTATTTGCCTTAATACAGGAATGGGATTTGCTGCCATTGCACGTGTTACCGAAGACAAATGGATAACTTGCGCCAGTAAGGATGAAATTTCGTTTGGCTTAAAACCAGGAGATGAATTAAAAGTAGAAACTACGCTTTGCAGCCAGGTGCGAAGGCAAAATGAAGCGGTTTATATTGATAATGTAGCTACTAGTGAAACATATGCTAAGCATCCTACCCCGGCTATGTACGGATTTGGCAGTTATATATCTGTACCGGTTTATAAAAAAGATGGAAGTTTCTTTGGAACGCTTTGCGCTATAGATAAAGAACCGGCCAAAGTAGATAATGAGGAAGTTAAAGGAATGTTTCAACTTTACGCTGAGCTAATAAGCTTTCATCTTGAAGCGATTGAAGAGAAGGAAAGGGCAGTTGCAGAGCTTAATGAAGAGCAACATATAGCCGAATTGCGGGAGCAATTTATAGCGATCTTAGGACACGATCTTAAGAACCCTATTGCCACCACCAGAATGAGTGCTGAAATTCTAATGAAATTTAGCAAAGAAGATATTGTGAAACGCAATGCTGCGCTTATTAAATCTACCAGCATTAGAATGGAAAATTTAATAGATAACCTTCTGGATTTTGCTCGTGGCCGCTTAGGGGAAGGCATTAAATTAACTAAAACAAAGGATTTTGGGAAGCTGGAAAATATTTTGGAGCAGGTAATCAATGAAATCAAAACCATATCTCCAAACCGGGATTTCTCTACAAATATTAGAATTGAAAATCCTGTTAATTGTGACCCTAATAGAATTGCACAATTATGCTCTAACCTCCTGGGAAATGCTGTAACCCACGGCTCGCAGGATAATCCTATAGAGCTTGAAGCCTTTTGTTTAAATGGAGAATTTAAATTAGAAATCACCAATAAAGGAGCAAAAATCCCGAAAAAAGTAAGGGAGAAATTGTTTGAGCCTTTTTATCGTCTTGAAGGTGAAGAGCCTAAACAAGGTTTAGGGCTTGGTCTATATATAGCTTCCGAAATTGCCAGAGCGCACCAGGGAAATATCAACGTGAAATCATCAGACAAAGAAACGGTATTCAGCTTTGTTATGCCGGCACATAACTAAGCCGTTTTGCCAGAATTTAGAAGATTGACTGGCACTAAAATATCAAATTTAAAGTTCCCAGAACCGCAAAAATAGCTGCAACAACTATCCAGGTTAGGATTAATAAAATGAATAGTTTGGCCAGGATATGAAAACCGGCTGTAGCTGTCTTGTAATTTTCAAGAAAAATATAGAATGGATTCATAGCACAGAAATTAAGGTTAAACTTGAACCCTTAATTGGAAAAGCGGCTATGAAACAACAGGTTTAAAATAAAGAAAAATAGTCCTTGATATTAAACTTAAACCTGATCTTAAAAATTTAAGCTATAGACTTATAAATAAAAATACACCATATTACCGCTGATTTTCCAAAAAAGGTATCCCTTAAATTAAGACTAGTCTTCCATTTTTGCTATTAGGAAATTCCCCCGTTTTTTAACCTAAAACTGGAGAAGAAATAATTTTCGCCTATTAAAAGAAGCTGTTTTGTAAAAAATTCTATTTTGTGAGTATGGACTGTGAGCAATTACCTAAAAACTATTTAATTCAATAAGATTATTAAAATTAAGAAATATTCTTTGCTGTAGTATTTTTAACAAATTCCTTAGGGTTTAAACCGTATTTCTCTTTAAATATTTTTGAAAAATAGCTTCTGCTCGAAAGCCCTAATTCCAATACAACTTCACTTATATTTTTATTTCCCTCCGCTAATAACTTAATAGCCTTTTCTAAACGCTTTTGCTTTGCATATTCGTTTACCGTTTGATTATAAAGAATCTTAAAACCTTCCTGGATTTTAGAGGTATTAAGTCCCGCGATTCTGGAGATCTCTGGAATATTCTCAAGACTGGAAAGATTATTATCAATATAATCAGCCGCTAGTTTTATTTTTTCGATATCAGCCTTTTTTAAGATATCATCTTCCCCGGGTTTGGATTCATTTTGATAAATCACCAACATTTGAGCAAGTATTTCCAAAGCTTTGGCCCCTAAATAATTGGTTCGTGGAAATCCTTTTCCTTTATAAGACAGTATTTGATTGATAATATTTGAAATTTCAAGGCTAAAATAACCCTTAGCGCAAATTTGTTTAATCCCGTTCACATCAGCAAAAAGCTCATATAGATCTTTTTTGATTTCACTTAATTCAAAGGAAAGGTAATCCTGAAATTTCTTCCGGTCAATTTCCAGATAGCAAATCTCAGTCTTGGTGTTTGCTGAAAATTGTAATTTTTGCACCTGTTCTTGTTTAGCTGCCGAAATTAAATGCTGAAACTGTTCAATTGTTTGCCAATCTTTATCTCCTTCAAACTTATGCTTAAATTCTTCTTCAAGACAGTAGATGAACCTAAGCGGCTTTACTTCATCGTTGGTTAATTCTAACTCTATTTGCTTAGAAAAATTAGCTCTTATTATATAAAGTCCTACCCCGTTGGGAAAATTAATCCCCTGTACCTTACCTGAACCGAGTTCTGAAGGGATTTTTAAAGAATATTCACCAAGGTTTGACTTGTATTTCACCCCTAGTTGATTGGCAAGTTCGGGTATGATTCTATCTTCTTTTCCGACCAGTAATTTAAAATTTCTCATTGAAAACAAATATTAACACCCCAATTTTAAAATATATAATAGTCTTAGTTTATTAATTACTTGCTAAAAAAGCCGCGAAGTGGTTAAAACTTTCTAAAAGAAACTAATACAGCAAAAACATTTTCCAATACAGCACTTTGGGACAAATGATATATGGCAATTTTATCCTCGCTAAATTCAAAAAATGTCTCGATTAATTAAAAATAATAGCCTGTTAATAGTATCGGTTATTTTTATAAGTGTACTATTAGTTTTAAAGCCTCAATTTTTACTGGCCTTTTTAATAATTAACCTATTCATTATAACCTTACATGGTTCACTTCAGCTATGGTGGGCCCTAAAAAAAGAAACTTCAGAGAGAAGTAAGGAAACGCTTATAAACTTGCTTCCTTTTCAGAAGGAAAGAAGCAATTCGACTGACAGTCCAGAAGCGAACCAATTATATAATAAGAATAAACCAGGTAATAAAAGCCCTAAAATTTCAATACATATTCCCGCTTATAATGAACCTTCTGATATTCTAATAGCCACCATTCAATCCTGCCTAAATATTGATTATCCAAATTTCGAAATTATAGTTTTAGATAATAATACACCGAACCAGGAAACCTGGTTGCCGGTTAGAGATTTCTGCTCAGATAAAAAGAATGTTTTTTTTTATCACATTGACAATTTACAGGGATACAAAGCCGGCGCGCTGGATGTTTGTATGGAACTTACCAACCCCGATTCTAAGTATATATTTATTGTTGATGCCGATTATCGTGTAAGCGCTAATTGTTTAAAACCGGCTGTTGAAATTGCCGAAAATCAAAATGCCGATCTCGTACAATTTCCACAGGATTATTACAGTAATGGAAAAAACAGTGCATTAATTGAAGAATATGCCCATTATTTCAGAGTTTTTGCTAAAGGCGGAAATTACAATAATTCTGTACTGGCAACGGGTACTTTATCCTTTTATAAAAGGGAAGCACTTGAGGAAGTAGATGGTTGGAAATGTAACAGTATAACTGAAGATGCCGAAATGGGCCTAAAATTCCAGGAAAAACAGCTGAAGTCTGTCTTCTGCGAAAAAACGATAGGAAAAGGCTTGCTACCATTTAGTATAAGAGATTTAAAAATACAACGCGAACGCTGGGTGTACGGGAACATGCAATGTATTGGCAAACTCTTAAAATCTTCGGAAATTAGTTTTAGGCGCAAATTATCGCTAATGGTTCAGCTCACTTCGTGGGTCAATTTTTTAAACTTTAGTTTACTATCAGCTCTACTTTCAATAATGCTATTTCCATTAATTCCTTCTATCTATTTTCACCAGGCCTTAACCATTACCGCAAGTAGTCTCTGGGTCTTTATAAGCTTTAAGTTTATTCTCTTTGGAATATCTACGAACTTTAAGCCTAAACTTCATTTAAAGACCTGGCTTATCAATTTAGTGTTTACCGGCTTAAATACCTTCTGCTGGATGGGAGTATTACAAGGTAAGTCAAAGCCTTTTGAGAGAACCAGTAAATTTCTAATCAACACCAATCAAAACTTAGAATGCTCAATACTGGGCCTAGGGCTATTTACAGTTAGTGCTATGTTGGCTTTAATGGAAAATGTAATCCTGGCCAGTTTATTTTTACTTCCAGCTATTTTTATTTTTTCGGGACAAATAATTCTAAAGCAGCAACTTAATAGTAGAAATACCGCTATCCCCAATTTTAAAAGAAGTTAAATTATGAAAATTGCAATTTTAGCCCACGCAAATCATCCTATTCAAGAACCTTACGAGGGAGGTCTGGAAATGATAACCGCTTTGATAGTAAAGGCACTTAGAAAAGAAGGCCATCAGGTAGATTTATTTGCTTTAGGATCTTCCGCAAGAAATTTAGCTCCAGTTGCTTTAAACGATCCTAATTATAACTGGAATCCTGCTGAATTAGGAACCGAGGCTTTTAATATGAACGTAGCTAGTTACTATTCCCTGGCATTTCTAAAAATTAAGGAAGGTAATTACGATCTTGTGCATAATAACTCTCTCCATTATTTACCTATAATTCTGGGAAATAGTCTGGATATTCCCTTTCTAACAAGTTTTCATACTCCTATGTTCCCCGAAATTTCTTACGCATTAAATGCACTAAGATCACCTCAGCAATATTTTTCTGCAGTAAGTAAAAGCTTAAGTAAGCTTTATGCCGAATTCGGAAAATGCGATGTTGTGTACAATGGGATAGATATTGACAAATGGGAGTTTGCGAATAATCCTTCAGATTATTATTTCTGGTATGGAAGAATCTGCCCCGAAAAAGGTACGCATACCGCAATAGAAGCAGCAACCAAACTAGGTAAGAAAATCTATCTCGCTGGTCCTAAAAGCAATATGGAATATTATATCAAAGAAGTTGCTCCCTTAATTAATAACCAAAATGTAGTTTACCTGGGACATTTAAATCAGGTTGAAGTAAATCACTGGCTAAAGAACGCTCTTGCCATGCTTTTTACCAGCACCTGGGATGAACCCTACGGATTAACCATTGCTGAATCATTAGCTTCAGGAACTCCAGTAGTATCCTGGAATAAAGGTGCCGCTCCCGAAATCCTAACCAATAAAACCGGCCGGGTAGTGGCGCCTTTTAATATGGTTGAATTTCAAAATGCCCTTATAGAAATAGAAAAGTTAGACCGAAGAGATTGCAGAAGGAGAGCAATAGAATTTTGCTCGGTAGAAAAAATGGTAAATGGCTATTTAGAATTATATACCAGGATGTTGAAGCCAAAAAACAGTTTAAATCTACAAGAAGTATGTTAAGTTATTATGCCCATCACCACGGCAGCGGCCATTGTAATTACGCACAAATCTTTTCTAAAGCTTTTGATTACGAAAGTTTAATTTTCACCAGTTCTAATTTTCAATTTAACCCAAATGTGAAAATTGAAAAATTAGTAAGCGAAGATCCCGATGGCACTGGCACTGACCAAAAATTTATTCCGCCGCCGGCCTATTTACATTATTCTCCTGTTGGCCAAAAAACTATTCAGCATAGAAGTGCGCAAATCCTTAATCGCATTATTCGGGAAGAAGTAAAATTAATGATCATAGATGTTAGCGCCGAAATTGCTGCCCTGGCACGATCAGCCAGTATTCCTTATTCCTATGTGCGTCTTCCCGGAGAAAGAAACGATCCCGGCCATTTGTAGGCCTTCCAGGGAGCAGTATTTCTTCTAGCCTATTTTCCCGAAGCATTTGAGTCCTCTAATACTCCTGCCTGGGTAAAAGAAAAAACTATTTACCTGGGATTTTTCAATCGCTTTTCAAAAATCAACCAGGTTAAATCCACTAATAAGAACAACTATATAAAAAATGTGGTGGTGCTTAGCGGAAAAGGTGGGAATAAAGAACTTTTAAAAGCTATACCACGCCTCCGGAAGCGCTTTCATTATAGTGAAATAAACGTTTATGGGGCTAAGGAAAATCCAGTCCATACAGGAAATTTAAGTTTCAGAAAATCTACCACAAATTTTTTAAAGACTTTATACGAGGCAGATCTCATAGTCGCAAATTGCGGATTAAATCTAACTTCTGAAATTATAGAGACTGAGAAACCATTTTTAAGTATTCCTGAGCCCAGACCATTCAATGAGCAGGAATACATGCACGCTTATCTTTTAAGGAACAAACTCGCTCTGGATCTAGACTTTATAGAAAAGCACGATGACAAAACTATTCAAAATAAACCGGTGAAAAACCAGAGATTTATAAATCAATCGGCTCCTGAACTTTTCAGGTACTGGATAGAAAAGTATCAGTACAACCCAGAAAAATTAAGAAAAAATCTATCTGAAATTCAAACGCAACTCTACCAGGATGAAATTAAGCCTAATTACCATATTTAGTGGACGCCAACAGCATTTAAAAAATCAATTAACCGGTATTGTCAAAGGATCTTCTATTCCCGATGAAATAATTATTGTTGGAATAAACGATAAATTTAATACTGAAGAATTTCCGGCTTTACCTATAAAATTTATAAACATAAATTGGGAGGGTAAACATCTTCCTATCGCAAAAGCCCGAAATCTAGGAGCTGAATATGCAGAAAATGAATTCTTAATTTTCCTGGATGTTGACTGTATTCCATCGAGAACATTTATAGAAAAAATGTTTACCGATCTTCAAGAAAACGCTGGTTGTATAATGGGAAATCCATACTACCTGGAAGCACATACAGATATTAAAAACGAGGATTTAGAAAACCGTAGCAAGCCGCATCCCATTAGGCCCAATGTAAAAGAACTTAGTCCTTGTAATGATTACAATCTATTCTGGTCTTTATGTTTTGGAATAAGAAAAAGTGATTTCCTGAAAATAGAGGGATTCGATACAAATTTTAATGGCTACGGAGGAGAAGACACCGATTTTGCGTGGAAGCTGGAAAAACTTGATATTCCTTTTTATTTAACTGAACACCTTGTGTTTCATCAACAACATCCTGTTTACTCACCACCGCTAAACCATTTAGACCCAATAATTCAAAACGTAAAATATTTTAAAGCAAAATGGGGAAAATGGATCATGGAAAACTGGCTGGAAGCTTTTGCTGAAAATGAATATATAAGATGGAATTCAAATAATAATATACTGGAAAAGATTAGAGATCCTAATGAATCTGAATTAAAAAATGCTTACAAACCTGAAGCTCCATATATGTAAATAAGTTTCAGGATTATAGCATTAATATCATTCTTCATCATCCATTTAATACTTCTGAACTGATCAAATTTTCCCGAGACTTATTTTTTATTAAAGCGAAATGCATTAGGAGATTTGCCATATCTTTCTTTAAAGATTTTTGAAAAATGACTTCTGCTATTAAGACCTATAGCATATACAATTTCGGCGATGGTATTATCTGATTTTAACAGCAAATGCATGGCATATTCTAGTCTTCTTTGCTGGATATACCCGTAGATGGTATCATTAAACAAAATACGAAATCCTTCTCTTAATTTAGTTTCACTTATTCCTTCTTCCCTTGCCAGTATACTAATATTTTCTACCTCATTAATCTTTTGATCTATGTGGTTCACTATATTTTTTATCTTTTTTAAATCACTCTGCCTAAGTATTTTTTGTTGACCTTCTTCTTCAAGATCATCTCTATATAGCATCAGCATATAAGTTAAAAGCTCAAGTGCTTTAGCACCGTGAAAACTAGTTCGCTCCATTCCCTCAGATTGAAAAGAGTCCAGTTCTTTAACTAAATAGGCCATCTTTAAACTATATTGACCCTGGTGGTAAATTGTTCTTATGGCATTGGTATCCCCAAAAATATTATGATAGATTTCATCCATCTCCTCTAATGGGAAAGTTAATTGTTCAGCGAACTTTTTACGATCTACATCTAGAATAATTAATCGTATTGCCTTATTTTCAGAGAAAATAATTCGGTTACCACTTTGATAATTTGCACCTAAAATAACAGATTGTCCTTCCTCCAACACCTGTTTTTCTTCCTGATTGGTAAATTGATGCTGAATTGAGCCCTCTATAACATAAATAAACTTGAACGGATGAACTATTTTGGAACAAAAATCTATACAGTAGTCTTCGTTTAATTTCAAATTAAACCTAAACAGACCAATTCCATTGGGGAAATTAATTCCCGAAATCATGCCCTCACCTTTAGGCTTATTGATTGGAAGCGAATACTCGCCATAATTTTCCTCCTTATTTACCTCAAAACTTGCCGCTAAAGAACTAAGAACTTCTTTAGCCGTAATTCCTTCTATAGTGACTGTCTTCATTATAATATCCTATTTATTATGAAGTCTAATTTATTAAGAGGAATAGTTAATTTTTTTGCAATTCGAGTTAAACATTTCCTAAGACTATTAAAACCATTCATAATCTCTAATAAACCACACACCCTTAGCTTTTAAATCTCTGAACTTTGAGTTCACGCTGAATGATCTTTAAAATTGAATTTCGATTTAAAGTTGATTCGTTTAAAAAATTAATTATGAATCGTATAGAAGAAGATTTCAAAGAATGGATACTCGATAAAAACCATCCCTGTATGATGGCGCAAACTGTTTTTGAACAGGAAGCAATTGTTTTAAAAGATTACTCAAAATTGGCTGATTCAGCGAATACTGAACAAATTTTAAAAGACTTGTATGAATATATTGATAAGTACGATTTTGACTCTAATTTGTTTCAAAGCTTTATCGCAGTCTTTAAAGATTCTAAAATTGAAGATGAAAAAGAGTTCGAGCAGCTTCTATGGAATCAATTAACTGAGCTTTCTCAACACGATAAGTATTCGTGGGATAAAACGGTTAGTAGTAATCCCGAAAATGAAAATTTTAGTTTTAGCCTGGGCGAGAAAGCATTCTATATTGTTGGGATGCACCCGGGAAGTTCAAGAATAGCCAGAAGAAGTCCGCATACCTGTATTGTTTTCAATTTACATTTTCAGTTTGAACTTTTGCGCAAGATGGGTGTGTATCATAAAGTTCGAAATAAGATTAGAAAAAGAGATGTAGAACTTCAGGGATTTATAAATCCCAGTTTGGATGATTTTGGTGTCCTAAGCGAAGCTCGACAATATAGTGGCAGGGCTACAAGTAAAGAATGGAAATGTCCATTTAGTAAATAATAAAATATTATGAAAAATTTCTTCATAGAAAATAAAAAAGCAATATATGGTGGAATAGTAGCTACCCTTTTTACGGGTTTAGGTGTTTTTCTTCTGGGACAATTATCAGGGTATGAAGCAAAGCAACTCATAAACTCTTCTCATCAAGGGCTTAATATGCTTTGCAATACCATAATTTTGGCCTCGGCTACAATTCTTACCCTTTTATTAACCTTGTTAGGAATAAGTACCGGTACAGATTCCAGACTTAAAAGCGAACATTACTACCAGGTTCTGGATATTGCTAAATTAGATACTATCCTTTTAATTGGATCGCTTATTATGTTTCAGCTGTTTAATATCCCGATAACTAAGGCTGATAATGTTCCTATTTCCTGGTATTCGAACGTATATTGGTTTAGTTTAATATTGTCTTCTATTTTAAGTGGAATAATGATTACGGTGGTTTTAATGTTGTATTCAACAGTAACCAATATTATACACATTGTGGGACTTAAAAATGATCATCGCTTAATAACTAAGGAGAAAAATAAAAGAGCTTCATAGTATAAATAGAATCCAAAAAATCTATATTTCTATTTTAACTCTTATGGAAATTATCGCCAATCGCTCGGTGATACTAATACAGCTTTGAAACTATAAATTTAAATCTAATCGGCGAGAAATTTACTTCCTACGCCTTGTTTAAGATGCCTCTAATACTAAAATTTATTCCTTTTCCCGGGCTACAAGAGTGCATTCGCTGACTCAAAATCTAATTTAAATCGCTCTCTCTAACAGGCTGAAATATAAAAGCATTAGCCTGTTAAAGTGTACGAGAATCAGAAAATATCTAACACAATTTATACTTGAGCAATTCTCAGGTATCATTTGAATCTCAAATACCAAAATCTAGTTAAATGAGACAAAGTACAATTTTAATAATTATAGGTTTTATTCTTCTATGGAATTCAGGTTTTATAGGTGCAGAATATGGTCTTCCGCATACAGGACCATTTACCCTGGTTTTTTGGAGATATCTAGGTTTAAGTTTTCTAATAGCATTGTATTTATTTTTTAGAAATAAATTTAAATGGTATGGTTTCAAAGTAGCCTTTTTAAACATGTTTATTGGTTTTTTAGCGCACGGGGTATGGCTTACTTGTGTTTTATTTGCTTTAGATAATAATGTTCCTGCAGGAATTGTAGCTCTTATAGTAGCACTACAGCCCTTAACCACGGGAGCTTCCGCATACTTTGTTACTGGAGAGACCACAAATCTATATCAGTGGTTCGGACTTATATTAGGATTTATTGGAGTTGCGCTATCAGTTGGTTTTAGAATAGATTTTGAAGACTCGAGTTCTATATTCGGATATTTTATTCCCTTAGGCTCTGTAATAGCAATAACCATCGCTACCTTAATTCAACGAAAAATGGAGATAAATAGGGAGAAAGAAAAACTACCCCTGGATCAAACAATATTTTATCAAAGTATAGCTACTGCACTAGCCTTAGCTTTGCCCGCTATTTTAGTAGATGATCTAAAAACCGATTGGGTACCGGAATTTAACTACACCCTGCTTTGGTTGATTCTAGCCGTCTCCTTAGGTGCCTATATTTTAATGTGGCAATTAATTGAACGACTTGATACCACTAAAGTGGCCAGTTTATTTTATTTAGGACCACCCATAACAATGTTGATGGCCTGGATAGCTTTTGGGGATAAAGTTAAGCTTATGGATATTGTAGGTATGGGAGTTGTTTTTATTGGCGTGTTTTTAATTCAGTTAAAGAAGGATAAGAGATATTAAAAATCTATCTCCAATCTAAATCAAGAAAAGATTTTTACACCCATTAATAAATTATCGAATCCATTTTAAATCATAAAACCTGAAAGGTGAGTCCTAATGTTTTATTCGATTGATTCAGAATTTTGAAGTATCTGAGTTTGATAGTTTTTAATATTCTGAAAACAAAAAAGCCCTAAAATGTATGACTTTAGGGCTTCTGAAGCTATTATGCATTTTTAAGTAGCGGAGGAAGAGGGATTCGAACCCCCGGACCTGTTACAGTCAACAGTTTTCAAGACTGCCGCAATCGACCACTCTGCCATTCCTCCAATAAAACGCTATACATTTCTGCTTAGCGGATGCAAATATAACAAGCTTTTACAATTACACACAAGGTTTCAACAACTTTTTTAAAGCTTTTTTCGAATCGCCTAATTATCAGGTTTTAACATATCCTATATTTTTTTTAGGATTCATTCTTACTTAAAATTAATATCTTCATTATTCAAACTTCAAAAACCAGTTTAGATTACCAGGTGTATTTGCAATTGATTGCCATATGATTAAAACAACCCCCTCATGAACAAAACTTCCTACCTCTATCTACTCCTATTTGTATTATATTTTAACGGCATAGGCGCACAGGAATCAGAAGAACTGAATAACAATGCGGGGGAGTCTACTACAAATTTCTACACTTCCCAGCTCAAGAAACAAAATTCCTATGATGGCCTTGGCTACTATAAGTTATATAACAATAGCCTTAATTATACGATAGACAGACTGAGCATTACTTTAGGCGCAGGATTTCTTGAACAGAATACTATTTATAATAGTTACGCTCCAGGGTTTTACGGTAGTTTTAGTACTAATGTGGAATACAAAATTAGCAACAGGTTTAGCTTTTACCTTTTTGGCCGATATTTAACTCCTTCCCTGAATGGAGAAGAAAGAATAAATAATCCTCATATGAACTTTCTATTTCCGCAAACAGAAATTGGAGCAGGATTAAGAGGTAATTTTAACAATGTTAATATAGATCTAGGTGCAAGCACTATTTTTGATACTCAACTCAATCAATCAATGCCAAACACAATTTTAAGGTCTAAAGTATCTATCGGGTTTTAGAATTTCCAATAGTAAAAGTTTGGCATTACTTAAGTTGGATAATATCTAAGTTTTGATTTATTTTCAAACCCGTTTCAATTGAATTTTCAGCACTAAATAAATTCAATTTTATACATTTAAAATTCATGAAAAATTTCATTTTATTATCAATATTAATCTTTTTAAGCAACGCAGTTTGTGCACAAAAAGAAGAATACCTCGAACTTATGGAACAGGATTGGGCAAATCTTAAAAAGTATAAAGCACAAAACGAAAAAATAATCGCAAATCAGGATTTTCCGGATGTAGTTTTTATGGGAAATTCAATTACCGAAGGCTGGATTAACGCACAGCCCGAATTTTTTAAAAATAATAATTACGCAGGTCGTGGCATTGGAGGGCAAACCACTCCACAAATGCTAATTCGATTTATGCCAGATGTAGTAAATCTCAATCCCAAAGCGGTAGTTATTCTTGCCGGCACTAACGATATTGCCGGGAACACCGGATTTTCTTCCGTAGAAATGATCACCAATAACATTCAGGCAATGGCTCAACTTGCTGAGGCTAATAATATAAAAGTGATCCTTGCTTCTATCCTACCCGTTTACGATTATCCCTGGCGACCCGGCCTGGAACCGGTACAAAAAATTGCCGAAATCAATAGCTGGATAAAGAAATATGCTGAGGAAAATAAGCATACTTATCTCGATCTTTTTACTCCGTTAAAAGATGAAAAAGAAGGTTTGCCGAAAAGATATTCCGAAGATGGAGTGCATCCAAATCTGGAAGGCTACCATGTAATGGCTCCCCTAACTAAAAAAGCTATACAAAATACTTTATAGCAGCAACAGAGAAAGTTTTACAGACTTATTAAAATTTAAACCGAAACTGCTATATTGCTGCGAC
>VMHT01050037.1_pt1 | contig 13137 bp, 7 predicted proteins | sample 4693611 | NCBI WGS metagenome assembly VMHT01 (sample SAMN12280063, study PRJNA550983) | marine metagenome | isolation source: seawater sampled from same location over 5 years 0.02-0.2 micron viral filtrate | place: USA: collected off the coast of southern California halfway between the port... ... | reverse complement strand
GCCTCATATTGACCAATTGGCAAAAGAATCGGCGACTTATACCAGAGGTTATGTGACCAGCCCACTATGTGGCCCCTCCTTGGCAAGTATCATTACAGGGAAATATGCTTTTCAACATTCACAAACTGGAAATGATGGAGGAGATTCAAATAAGTATGGAAGTAGTTGGATAAAAGATGGTTATCAAAAAGGCCAACCTAAAAAATCAACAAATAAAAAATCTGTCAATTACCTTTTCAGCAAAGAGCGAAACGAAAAGTTTGATGTGATCAAAGCCAAATTTTACAAGAATAAGCTTTTGACAGATTACCTATCAGACAAAGGTTACCGCTCTTTCCAATCCGGAAAATGGTGGCTGGGATCATGGAAGGAGGGAAAGTTTGATGATGGAATGACCCACGGTGATTACAAAAGATACGGAAGACATGGTGATGAAGGGTTGAAAATAGGCCGTGAAGGGTTGGATCCCATCTTCAACTTTATCGATCAAACTCAAAAGGACAATAACCCGTTTTTTGTTTGGTATGCGCCTTTTTTACCGCATACTCCTCACAACCCTCCGAAGGAGCTATTAGACAAATACATCGAATTGGCTCCCAACGAAAGTGTTGCCAAATACTGGGCGATGTGTGAATGGTTGGATCAGACGGTAGGGGATTTGATGAACTACCTTAAAGAAAAATCTTTAGACCAAAATACTTTGGTGGTTTATACCACAGACAATGGCTGGATTCAATCTCCAAAACACAATCGATACGCCCCACGATCAAAAAGAGCACCACACGAGGGAGGGGTGAGAACCCCAATCATGTTCAAGCTGCCGGGTGTGATCCAACCCGAAATGAACCACTCGACATTGGTCAGCAATATTGACTTGGTACCTACTGTATTGAGTTTTTTAAATGTTAGTAATAACGAACTGCCCGGGATCAATGTGCTGGACAAAGAAAAATTGAGTGAAAGAGATGCCCTTTTCATTGAATGTTACCTCCACGATATTTTGAATGTGGATAAACCAACAGAGACGGTTTTGTATAAAATTGCCCTAAACAAAAAATGGAAGCTCATGATGCCCAATACGAATTTAGTTACAAGAGATTTTAAAGATCCTCAAGCGCATTTCGATGGGTTTTATTCAAACCAAATTCAATTATTTGACTTGGAAAATGACCCTGAAGAGCAGGTAAATTTGGCGGATAAACACCCCGATATCGTGGCAAAAATGAGCAACCAAATCAATGGATGGTGGCAACCAATCCACTAAAAATCTAATCAAAGATTAACGTAATGAATCAATTAGCCTTCAAAATGTACCTCAAACCCAATGTGGTTGAAGAATACAAAAAACGTCACGACAAGATCTGGCCCGAATTAAAGCTAATGCTCAAAGAGGCGGGAATCGGTACATATCACATTTTCCACGATCCCGAAACCGACTGTCTTTTTGCCTATCAAGAAACCGATGGAAGTGACTCCCAGTCATTGGGTGAAAATCCCATAGTCCAAAAATGGTGGAAATACATGAGCGACCTAATGGAAACTCATCCCGACCATTCTCCAAAGCAATTGAATCTCAACAAAGTATTCTCCCTATGATGAACAGAACCCTACAATTCTTCTTTTTAATGGTAATATTTTGGTCATGCGACCAAATAACCGATACCCAACCCCCCCCAAATATCATTGTAATCGTAACCGACGACCAAAGGTGGGATGCCATTGGCTACGCCGGAAATGAAATCATCATCACTCCAGAACAAGACCAATTGGCAAAAGAGGGAACCTATTTCAACAAAGCTTTTGTAACCACCCCCATCTGTGGTGCCAGTCGTGCGACCATCATCACAGGCTTGTATGAACGGAAACACAAATTCACCCTGGGAGGCACCACCCTTGATTCGATCTACAACCGCCAAAATTATGCCTATGAACTGAAGAAAAAAGGATACAAAACAGCCTTTTTCGGTAAACTGGGAATTAAAAATAACGGAGGCTTGACCGACTCATTCACTGAACACGAGGTGTATGACCGAAACAACCATTTCAAAGATCACAGAGGATATTATTATAAAACCATTGGACAAGACACCGTTCACCTTACCCGATATACCGGACATAAAGCCCTGAGTTTCATCGAAAATACCACCAAAGATCAACCCTTTTGTTTGTCCATTAGCTTTAGTGCCCCCCATGCACATGACCGTGCCTGGGAGGGAATTCAGAAACAATATTTCTGGCAGGAAGAAGTAGATGATTATTATAGAAATATAGAGATCCCTGGGGCAAAAAATGCCTCGGACGAACGATTTAATACCCTACCCAAAGAGGTAAGAGAAGGGTTTAACAGAACCCGTTGGTATTGGAGATATGATACCCCCGAACGTTATCAGGAAAGTCTAAAAGGATATTACAGAATGATCGGTGGGGTGGACAACGAACTGGGAAAAATAAGGGCCATGCTTAAAGCAAAAGGGATCCAAAACAATACCATCATTATTTGGATGGGAGACAACGGCTATTTTTTGGGTGAGAGACAAATGGCAGGTAAGTGGTTGATGTACGACAACTCTGTCAGGGTACCGTTGATCATTTTTGATCCACGGGTCAACCAACACCACGATATCGATGACATGGTCGCCAACGTTGATTTAGCATCTACTATTTTGGATTTTGCAGAAATTGACGCTCAACTAAAAACGCATGGAAACTCTTTGATGCCATATGTAAAGACCGGCCAATCTCCCTCTAAGAGGGAGGAGCTTTTGATAGAGCACTTATGGGATTTTGAACCTATTCCTCCCAGCGAGGGCATCAGAACCGAAAAATGGAAATTTATGAGATACAGAGATATAGAAGCACAAGACGAACTCTATGATCTGATCTCCGATCCCGAAGAGCTCAACAATCTGGCGGGTGATCCCGACCACGCAAGTGTGGTGTTGGAAATGAGGGAAAAGCTCGAGCGGAAAATTGCGAAATACGCCCAATAAATCAGTCCGCTACAAAAGAAAAATTATATTTTCCGGATCCTAAAAGCAAGGTTGTTTTTTGCTTGTTTTCTTTCTGACTCAAAATTTTGGAAACTAATTTAGGGTTGTCCAATTTCCAACTGCCTCCCATCGGTTTATTAAGGACAACATCGGAGGAAGTATTGGCGGGTATTTCAAGGGTCAATTGTAGTTTTCCATTTTTGCGAGACCACGCTATCCCAATTTTCCCGTAGTTGGAGTCAAAGCTTCCGTCCACTAAATCAAAATTTTTGTCGAATAACGGTTGAATGGTATAACGTTTATAGCCGGGAAATTTCTCATTGATCCTCAGTCCCATCAGGTTTGCATACATCCACTCACCTATCGCACCATAGGCGTAGTGATTAAACGAATTCATGCTGGGATACTGAAAGCTGCCGTCGGGCTTGATACCGTTCCATCGCTCCCAAATTGTTGTGGCTCCCCTGGTAACAGGATAAAGCCAGGAGGGATATTCTGTTCTGAGCATTAATTTTATTGCCTCCTCGTTTTTTCCATTATCAGACAATACATGGCACAGGAAGGGCGTCCCCAAAAACCCTGTGGTAAGATGACCATAGTCTTCAATATTGTCAACCAATCTTTCAACAGCAATCTTGGCGTTTTCCTCAGTGAGGAGTTGGAATTGAAGTGCCAAAACATAGGCCGTTTGTGAATCAGAGACCAACATCCCATTTTTGGTAACGAATTCATCGTTGAACGCTTTTACCAATTTCGCATACAGATCATTATATTTTTTAACATCATTATCGTATCCCAAAGCTTGTGCAGACTTGACCAATAATTGAGTAGAATAGCAATAAAATGCTTGGGCAATCAGTTTTTTACTGGTCACCGCAGAGACACCGGAATTGTCATTATCTATTGAGAAAAACAACCAATCGCCCCAGTGATCTTCTTTTATGTACAAATGGTTTTTGGAGTTTTGGGTCATAAAATCGATCCATTTTACCATACTTTTATACTGACGTTCTAAGGTTTTTGTGTCGCCATAAATCAAATAAGAATGCCACGGAATAATGGTAGCTGCATCGGCCCATCCGGTTCTACCGAAACTGCCTTTGAGTTGGTTTGAATCATTATGACCCAAATAATTATTATGGGGGATAACACCGGGTACGGCACCGTCAGCTCTTTGGTCATATGTCAAATCGATCAACCACTTGTCAAAAAAGTTTTTGACGTCCATATTAAAGCCCGCTGTACTAAAAAATGCCTGCGCATCTCCTGTCCATCCCAATCTTTCATTCCTTTGTGGACAATCTGTAGGAACATCCAAAAAATTCCCTCTTTGCCCCCATTGAATGTTTTCCTGAAGCTGGTTGACCAATTCATTTGAAGTGGTCAATGAACCCGTAAATTCCATGTCCGAATAGATTGCAACCGCCTGAAAATCTTTAATATTCATTTGGTCTATTCCTTCAACTTTTAAATATCTAAATCCTTGAAAGGTAAAAGTGGGATGATACATTTGATCTTTTTTACCATTCAGTATGAAAGTGTTTTTTTGTTTAGCTGTCCTGAGGTTGGTCGTGTAAAATTCTCCTGCCTTGTCAAGAACTTCGGCGTGATATAAAGTGACCTCTGTACCCTTTGGAAGATCGGATTTGAACTGCACCCACCCCACAAGATTTTGACCAAAATCAATGACCATATCTCCGGATGGAGTTCTGATTAATTCCTTTGCCTCCAGAACCTCTCTTTTTTTGATCATTTCGTTTCTGGTGTGATCCAGCTGTCCTGCATAGCTTTCTACAGACTGGGCTTTTTTTGAATTTGTATTTTTCTTATTTGGCATTGACCAAGTTGAGTCAGATAAATTGAAATCTACAAACTCACCATTATATATCGATGAACTTTGAATCGATCCAAAGTGATAATTCCAATTATCTTCATTGATGATGCTTTTCTTTGTGCCGTCTTCGAAGCTAATAACCAATTCTGCAATAAATGATAATTCATCACCATAATCAGTTTTATACCTTCCACTATTGGGCCTGAAATTCCTGAACCACCCATCTGCAAGAATTACCCCTATTCTATTATCCCCCGATGAAAGCATATCTTTAACATCATAAGCTTGGTATTGGATTCTATTGTTATACGAAGTCCATCCGGGCGTTAGGTAAGACTTACCTACCCTGTTACCATTGATGTGGGCCTCGTAAATTCCTCTGGAGGTTATGAATAAATTGGCTGATGTTATTTTATTGCCAACAGCAAAATCATTGGTAAAGTATGGGCTTTTCGGGCCCTTTTTATCGTCATTATTAACCCCTATCCAACCTGACTTCCATTGTTTTTTACCCATCAACCCTGTTGTCCAGGAACTGATTGTGCTTTGTTTCGGTCTGCTTGATTGACTGGTCCAAACCTTAACGGTCCAATAATACTTGGTGGCATATTCAAGAGGTTTTCCCTGATACTTGACATAAACAGACTCCGAAGAATTGACTTTGCCTGAATCCCAGACCAAGCTCTCCTTTGAAAAGATTTTATCTCTTGCAACAAAAACCTGATAATGGGTTTGGTTTAAATCATAATCATCAGAATTGATTTTCCAAGAGAAATCTGGGTTTTGACTGTCCAAACCCAAAGGATTAATAAGTTTGTCAACCTCTAATTGGGTAATGGTTGTTTTTTGAGCTTGAACCGAGATAAGTGATAAAAAAATTAGAATAAAGTAAAACGTACGCATTTTAAAAATGATTTTTCTTAATAAAATTTGAATTTGGTTTTCTTACAAGTTAATAAATTAATTTCATGCTGTTTGAGTAATCAATTGGGCGGCTCCCAAAGCACAGGCAAAGGAAGCGGGTTTGGCTTTAATTTTTTGGTGGGGAAATTGTTTTTTTAAAAGGGCAAGAAATATTTTGTTGTCCGAAAAACCACCGTCGATGTATATTGTTTTGGGTAAAATTTCACAGATGACATCAATTTCACTTATCAGTAAATCTGTCAATTCTCTCAACAGTTGATAGTAGGCCGTTTCAAAATTGGGAAAGACCAGATCATCCTGTGTAGGAGCATGACTATTATCTAAGTATTTCCAGTGAAAGTGATTCTTAGATTTTTTGAGTACTTCTTCAATGAGTTGCTCCTCCCATTCGAGTCCTCGATCGTAAAATTTTGGCTTACCGAAATGTTCAATTAATTTTTCAACTTTCAACCGGTACTCTCCTCCCAAAAAAAGACGTGAGCTTTTTACCGGACTCCCGTCAATTTTCATATAAGCAGTAGCTCCGGCACTGATCTGTTTCTCTACAAAAAGAGAATCGCCGGAGAAAGGATTAAAATTGATGCACCACGTTCCTGTTGACAAGAGAATAAAAGACTCTTTCCCTTTCAAAAGGTAAGTCAGCAAAGCCGAAGAGCTATCGTGAATTCCGATACCAAAGGTGATTTTTCGACCTCCAAAATTTTTGATAACTGTTTTTTGGGTTTCAACAATGGGGGGAAAAAAACGATCAATCCCCTCCGCTTTTACCCAGTGGTGATAGTCTTTTTTTTCGTAATCCCAAAGATCGGTATGACAACCTATACTGGTGTATTCTGTGTACATTTCCCCCGTAAATACATAACTTAAATACTGGGGCAAATGCAAGCTGTAACGAATTTTTTTGAAAAGCGCAGGGCGTTTGTATTTAAGCCAATAAAGCTGTTTGCCGGAATTGAGTAAATCCAAATTTTTAGATCCCGTATGTGAGGCAAAAACAGATTCAGGCCCATAATCCCGATAAAAAGGCTCAAAAGTATCGGCTTCTGCCGGCTTGTGGTAGTCGAAGACTGGAGCAACCACCTCTCCTTTTTCATCCAAGTGGATCAGGGTAGCACCGAAACCGGAAAAACTTACCTTAAGAATTTCAAAAGTTTCGGTCGCTAACAAAGTATCAAAGCTTTCCTTCATCCATGACACAATTTCTTGTATGTTTTCGGCACTGTGTCCATCCTCATCTTCTATTTTGGGAATGGTTACTTTTTCACGTGCCAAGATCTTATAGTCAGCATCAAATAAAAAATATTTTTGGTTGGTCTTACCCACATCGAAAACCAAACAACACTCTTTTTTCACAAGTTTAAATTTAAGTTAATTAGCTGACATTTAATCATTTAATTTTGTTGAGGAATTTATCTTGCCGATTTTAAATCCCTATCTGTAGGGTTTCATTATAATCCGGTTGATTTAGAATCAAGCCCTCGGGTTGCTATCAACTGATTGCGAATGTCTAAAGATCGGTAGGCTGCAAGGGCATCTATGGCTCCCCCCCTTCTGTATATGGATTCTTTGACCAGCGGCCTGACATCGGTTCTAAAGGCTTCCTGTAAAATGGATTGTGCGGCAGCCACATCATTTTGTGACTGAGCGGCTTTCAATCCATCGTAGTCCACCAATAAGGCTCTGGCATAGGCAATTTTGATGCTTTCCACAGATTGCAACAGATCTTCCATAGGGTCTTTGAGATTGTGACTGGCATCGATCATCCAAGACAATTCGGGATTTGCAGTTTCTCGCATGCCTTTCACCAATTCACAAAAAATCAAAAACAACTGATAAGGTTTAATGCTTCCTACTGTGAGATCATCGTCCCCGTATTTACTATCGTTAAAATGAAATCCTCCCAGTTTATTCAAATGCATCAACAAGGCCACGATCTGTTCGATGTTGGTATTAGGCAGGTGATGGCCCAAGTCTACCAAAGTAGTAGCTTGATCTCCCAGTTTTGAAGCCAAAAGGTGTGAAGTCCCCCAATCGGGAATGACCATGGAATAAAAGTTGGGCTCGTAGGGTTTGTACTCGACCAACAGTTTCCAATCCGAAGGCAAATGATCATAAATCTCCTCTAATGATTCCAAAGTCCGTTGAAATGCACCTCGAAAATCGTGTTGGCCGGCAAAAGAAGTTCCGTCGGCCAACCAAACTGTTAAAGCCTTGGAACCTAATTCAATGCCATGATCGATCACTTCTTTGTTGTGTCGAATGGCTTCTTTTCTTACCGCTGTATCGGTATGTGACAATGACCCAAACTTGAAGGAATGAACACTCTCAGGCTGATCCTGAAAAGTATTGGAATTGACCGCATCGAACACGATGTCTAATCCGTTTGCTAAATCCTTAATGGCCTTGTAATCTTTTGGTATGTCCCAAGGAATGTGAAGACTGATGGCTCCGCTGGACTGATTCAAAGCATGCAGAATCCCTACATCTTTAATTTTTTCCTCCAAAGTAGAGGGTTCACCGCCTTGTGGAAATCTCCCAAAACGAGTCCCTCCGGTCCCCAATGCCCAACTGGGAATGGCGATCTGAAAGGCACCGATTTGATCGACCATAGCCTCTAAATCCAACCCTTTTTGGGTTAATCTTTCTCCCAAATGGTCGAAATTGGTTTTATGCCCTGGCAGTTGTTCCTCGTTAAAAGTTTTTAGTTTTTTTTGATCCAACATGATTTTGATGTTTATCTAACAAAGGCATTTGCCATTCCTCCATCTACATTGATGGTGTTTCCGGTACTTTTATCCAACAGGGCCAAAAAGGCAAAAACGCCATTGGCGATGTCCTCAGGTCTGATGATCTGATTCAAAAGATTTCTTTTGGCATAGAAAGCAGGTAACTCCTCCACGGTGATGCCGTAAGCTTTTGCTCGACCTTCTGCCCATTTACCTTCCCAAATTTTACTCCCCACAATCACTCCATCGGGATTGACCGTATTAACCCTGATCTGATCTGTGGCCAATTCGGCTGCCAAAAGTCTCGACAGGTGCATTTGTGCGGCTTTCGCCGTTCCATATCCAGCATTATTGGGCCCGGATACCAAGCCGTTTTTACTGGCAATATTAACTATACTTCCTCCTAAACCTTGTTTTTTCATTGTTTTAGAGGCTGTTTTCGACAATAAAAACTGGCCTCTAACCAGTACGTTCTGAAGCAGATCCCAATCTGCCTCTGTAGTGTCGGCAAGTGGTTTTGAGATCGCCAAACCTGCACTGTGGACTACAATATCCAAACCACCGAATTGTAAACAAGTTTTTTGGATTACGCTCTCCAGACTCTCGAATTTAGTAACATCACAATGACACCCGATGGCTTGGTCTGAATTGTATTGTTGAGTCACATCAAGAAGTGAGTCTACAGAGATATCTGAAAAAACAACATTGGCTCCTTCTGCGACCAGTTTGTCGGCTATGGCCCTGCCAATTCCACCTCCGGAACCCGTTACCAAAGCAACCTTTCTCGAAAGGGGTTTTTCTTTGGGTTGGCGTTGTAATTTGGCTTCCTCCAACAACCAATATTCTATATCAAAAGCTTCTTGACGGGGCAGGGAAGTGTATTTTGAAATGGCCTCTGCTCCCCGCATCACATTGATGGCATTGATGTAAAATTCACTGGCTACTCTCGCCGTTTGTTTGTTCTTGGCAAAAGTGAACATCCCTACTCCCGGATAAATTATTACCACCGGGTTGGCATCCCTTACAGCAGGACTATTAGGGTGCTTACAGGATTCATAATACTTTCGATAATCCTTGCGGTACTGTTCAAATGAATCGGATATTTTTTCCAATACCAATTGCTCATCACTCAGGTCTTGTTCAGGAGTTAAATTCAGAATAAGAGGTTTAATTTTTGTTCTTAAGAAGTGATCGGGGCAAGAGGTTCCCATGGGAGCCAGACGTTCCAGATCCTTTGAGTTGATGTATTCCAATACTTTGTAATCGTCGGTAAAATGACCGATCATAGCATTTTCTGAAGAGCAAAGGCCTCTTAAAATGGGGGCCAGTTGTGCTGCTTTGTCTTTCCTTTTGTCCTCGGATAAACTTTTGATTTTTTGTCCTCCAAAAACACTACCGTTTTTGGCAACTTTATCCTCAATATATTGAGAAGCGGTTTCGATGACCTCCAAACTGTTAATGTAGGACTCATAGGAGGTGTCACCCCAAGTAAAAACCCCGTGACTGCCCAAAACAATCCCCCTAATGCCGGGATTTTCATTCAAACAGGATTCAAGTGTCAAAGCGAGGTCAAAACCGGGACGTTGCCACGGCACCCAACCCATAGTATCTCCCCAAATTTCTTTGGTAATTTTTTCGCTGTCTTCTGCTGCCGCAATGGCTATCAAAGCATCGGGATGTAAGTGATCGATATGTTTGAAGGGAAGCAATCCATGAAGTGGAGTGTCAATGGAAGGTGCCCTACTGTCCAAATCATATATACAGTGATTGAAAAGGGCCACCATTTCGTCCTCATGCTCTAAACCACGGTAAACTTTTTTAAGATCATTTAGTCTTTTATTGTATAAGCCGGCAATTCCGTCGCGTTTTAGGGTACCAATGTCTCCCCCGGATCCCTTAATCCACATTACCTCAACCTCCTCATTGGTGATGGGGTCTTTTTCAGTAGTTTTACAACTGGTATTTCCTCCTCCATAATTGGTGATTCTTAAATCTTCACCCAAGAGATTGGAACGATACAAAAAAAGAGAGACTTGATCTTCTCCTATTGCCTTAGCTTTTTTATCGTCCCATAGATAGTTTACAAACTTATACTTACTTTTGGTTTTCATATATTAAACATTAATGAGGTCAAATTTACTAATACTAGAATAATAAGTGTCCTGTAGATACTGGTAAAATTATTAATTGATGATCGATTTTTTTAACATCCAACTAAATGACAACAACAACATTCCAAAATACAAGCAGATCGTTGAAAGTATTACTGAACTGATACAAACCGGAAACATAAAATACGGTCAAAAACTTCCATCGATCAACCAAGTTAGTTTTGATTATTATATCTCCAGAGACACTGTGGAAAAGGCCTACGCCATCCTTAAAGAAAATGGGATCATTGAATCTGTCAAAGGCAGAGGACACTTTGTGGTCAACTCAAAACCAAATACTCAAAATCGCATTCTGGTGGTTTTTAATAAACTGAGCTCCTATAAAAAAGAGATCTTTAATTCTTTTTGTGATACATTGGGTGAATTTGCCAATGTATTTTTTCATGTGCACCATTGCGAATTCAACAACTTTAAAACCATCATTGAGGAAAATTTGAATGGTTATAATTATTACGTAATTATGCCCCACTTTAACGATTTTAACTTCAAAATGTTTGACAATTTGATGCAAAAAATCAAAAAAGAAAAAATAATTCTACTGGACGATTTTATTCCAAATTTTACACATTATAACTCATGCATTTATCAAGATTTTAAAGATGATCTATTCAAGTCTCTAAATGAGGCAAAGGAGAGTCTTAAAAAATATCAGATGCTGTGCTTGGTTTTCCCTAAAGGTTTTAATTATCCCTATCCAAAATCCATTGTACAGGGTTTTATGTTCTTCTGTAATGTCAATAATTTTAAAAGTGAGTTGATTAACGAAATTCCGAATGACTTCTCAGTGAAAGAAAACACCGCTTACATTGTGATCAAAGAATCAGACTTGGTCAATTTGATAAAAAAAATAAGGCAATCCAAACTCAAACTTGCTAAAGATGTGGGCGTACTCTCCTACAATGACACCCCCTTAAAGGAAATTTTATCCAATGGTATTTCTGTAATATCTACAGACTTTAACGCCATGGGAAAACTCGCAGCAAAATGCATTATTGAAAATGAAAATGTTTTGCAAAAAAATAAATTCAGGTTCATTGAACGAAAATCACTTTGAGCAGGATATTACAGGTCATTAGATTTCAAACAATTGATTAGTTTTATCGAAACAATATATCATGGCAAAAAGCAATAAAAAATCTGCAGAATTTGAAAGAGAATTAGTCCCGGAAAATAAATTAAAGAGCTGGAAAAGCTTTTTGGGGATGTATGCAGGGGAACACGCAGCAGGCACAGAATTTATGATTGGCCCTCTTTTCCTCACTGTGGGGGTAAGTGCTTTTGATTTGCTCGCCGGTTTGTTGTTAGGGAATTTAATGGCGGTTTTGTCTTGGCGATTTATTACCGCCAATATTGCTGTCAAAGAACGTTTTACACTATACTTTAAACTGGAAAAAATTTCAGGAAAAAAACTAGTGAATTTTTACAATGTCGCCAATGGTGTATTGTTTTGTTTTTTGGCAGGGTCGATGATTACAGTATCGGCAACTGCAGTTGGGGTTCCCACAGGTTTGGAGATGCCCAAACTAACCGATGTAATGCCCAACAGTATCACATGGATCATTGTGGTTATAATCATAGGAGGCCTCACCACATGGATAGCAGCCAAAGGATATGGAATGGTTTCCAAGGCGGCCAACTGGATGTCTCCAGTTATTGTCATGGCCTTTTTGGCATGCGGGGTGGTTGCAGCAAACCAATTGGGAATCCAAAGTTTTTCGGATTTTATTGCCGTTTGGGGTAAGGGGTCAGAACCTTTTCCCGGACAAATAAAATACACCTTTTGGCATGTTTTTTTGTGGTCGTGGTTTTGTAATGTGGCCATGCATATAGGGATGTCGGACCTATCGGTATTCCGATACGCCAAATCTCCACAGTCAGGTTGGACTACCGCTGCAGGGATGTATGTAGGTCATTACATGGCCTGGATTGCGGCCTGTTTGTTATATGCCGTCTATTTAAAATCCCCAGAGGCCGCTGCTTTTTTGGCGGATGGAACTGCCCCACCCGTTGCTCCCGGCCCATTGGCCTACAACGCCATTGGCTGGTTTGGAATTATTGCCGTGATCCTAGCGGGATGGACCACTGCAAACCCTACCATTTACAGATCAGGATTGGCTTTTCAAGCCATACTTCCAAAATGGTCCATTACAAATGCTACAGTATTGGCAGGGTCTGTGGCAACCATTGCCGGTATTTTCCCCGCCTTTGCCATGAAACTCCTTGATTTTGTTGCAGTATATGGATTTATCCTTGCACCTGTTGGTGCTGTCATTGTTTTTGAATACTATTTTGCCGATCGCTATGGCGTAATCAAAAACTACGCTGAAAAAAGCAATATCGCTTTCAACAAGTCTGTGTTTTTTGCCTGGTTGATCAGTTTTGTGATCTTTTTTGGGTGGTCCAAAGCCCAAGGAGTTTTCCTGTCTTTTTTGACCCTTCCTGCTTGGCTATGCTGTGGAATCCTTTATATTATTCTTAGTAGAATTTATCAG
>VMHT01171993.1_pt1 | contig 13139 bp, 12 predicted proteins | sample 4693611 | NCBI WGS metagenome assembly VMHT01 (sample SAMN12280063, study PRJNA550983) | marine metagenome | isolation source: seawater sampled from same location over 5 years 0.02-0.2 micron viral filtrate | place: USA: collected off the coast of southern California halfway between the port... ... | reverse complement strand
GCCCTTATTAGAAGATATAGCTACCATCAACACGTTTTTCACTTCGCGTTCTTCGGCGTATTTGCTACTGGTATCATCATCAAGGGTTGCACTTAAATCCTGTAACAGCTGAGTTAATTTTTCAGAATAAGGTCTCATTTGCGTGATCGCATCCTGAGCCCTGCTCAACTTTGCTGCTGACACCATTTTCATGGCGCTGGTAATCTGCATCGTTGATGATACCGAAGTAATCCTGCTACGTAATTCTTTTAAGTTTGCCATTTTATTTAGTATTGAGTATCGAGTATTTAGATTTTAGACAAAATACTCGATACCTATAATTTATTTAAAGTTTAAATATGAACTTAAGTCTCTAACTGTCTAAGTTCAATACTCAATACTATTTCTTATACTTAGCTGAAAGCTCTTTCGCTACTGAAACCAAAGTATCTGTAACCTCGTCGGTTAATTTACCGGCTTTTAGCGTATCTAGCATATCTCTATGCTTAGCGTTAAGATATTCCAGGTAGTCTTTTTCAAATTCCTTCACTTTCTCTACCGGCACATCTTTTAGCAAGTTCTTAGAACCTGCATAAATAATTGCGATCTGGTCTTCTACCGGGTAAGGATCGTTTTCAGCCTGCTTAAGGATTTCTACGTTACGCTTACCTTTTTGAATAACTCTTAAAGTAGTAGGATCAAGATCTGAACCGAACTTAGCAAAAGCTTCAAGTTCACGATATTGTGCCTGGTCTAATTTTAAAGTACCGGCAACTTTCTTCATCGACTTAATTTGCGCCGAACCACCTACACGAGATACAGAAATACCAACATCAATTGCAGGACGAACCCCAGAGTTAAATAAATCTGAAGTTAAGAAAATCTGACCATCGGTAATCGAAATTACGTTGGTTGGGATATATGCTGAAACGTCTCCTGCCTGTGTTTCAATAATTGGAAGTGCGGTTAAAGAACCTCCTCCTTTGATTTTTCCTTTAAGAGAATCAGGAAGATCGTTCATATTCTGTGCAATATCGTTATCATCAATAACTTTTGCAGCACGCTCTAATAATCTTGAGTGCAAGAAGAAAACATCTCCAGGATAAGCTTCACGTCCCGGTGGGCGACGTAAAAGCAAAGATACCTCACGGTATGCAACGGCTTGTTTAGAAAGGTCATCATAGATAATCAAAGCAGGACGACCAGTATCTCTAAAGTACTCACCAATAGCAGCACCTGCAAAAGGAGCATAAACCTGCATAGGAGCAGGATCTGAAGCGTTTGCAGCTACAATGGTAGTATATTCCATTGCACCTTTATCTTCAAGTACTTTTGCAATACCCGCTACAGTTGAAGCTTTTTGCCCAATTGCAACATATATACAGTGTACAGGTTCCCCTTCATCGTAAAATTCTTTTTGGTTAAGAATGGTGTCAATACAAACGGTAGTTTTACCAGTTTGACGGTCACCAATCACAAGCTCACGCTGCCCTCTACCTACAGGTACCATCGCATCAATAGATTTGATTCCTGTTTGCATTGGTTCACTTACCGGCTGACGGTAAATTACACCAGGCGCCTTACGCTCTAATGGCATCTGAAAAGTTTCCCCTTCAATATCACCTTTACCATCTATAGGATTTCCTAAAGTATCTACTACACGACCAACAATTCCTTCACCTACGTTGATAGAAGCAATTCTTTCGGTTCTTTTTACTACAGATCCTTCTCTAACATCTTTAGAAGGTCCTAATAATACGATACCTACATTGTCTTCCTCAAGGTTTAAAACCATTCCTTCAAGGCCGCTTTCAAACTGAACCAATTCCCCGTATTGTGCGTTTGCCAAACCGTAAACGTTAGCGATACCATCACCAACAGTAAGTACAGTTCCCACCTCGTCTAAAGAGGCTCCGCTTTCAAAACCTGATAATTGTTTCTTTAATATTGCTGATACTTCAGCAGGATTTACTTCTGCCATAATTATTTAAGATAAAATGCCACGATAATTGCGTGACGGTTTTTATTAACTTTTTGCAAGCCCATTATGGGCATTTATATAGATGAAATATATGAGTTTGTCTTCAACTCCCTTTTTAGCCTATTAAGGTTTCGGGATACGCTGGCATCGTATTGCAGATCTCCAACTCTTAAAACAAAACCTCCTATAATATCTTTATTGACAACATTTTTAATCTTCGCACCGGTCCCAGTTAACTCCTTAACCTTAGCTAAAATCTTTTCTTCAAGCTCTGCAGTTAAAGGAACTGCTGAAGTTACCACAGCTTCCTGAGAACGATTCATTGTATTGTAACGAACAATATAATTTTTCGCTACTAAATCAAGAATATTAATTCTTCCGTTTTCAACAAGTACATCAAAAGCTCCCTGGGTAATTTCTCCAGCATCTTTAAAAATCTCTTTTAAACTGGCTTTTTTAACCGTTGAATTTACAACCGGACTTTTAAGCATAGCCGAAAGATCTTCACTTTTTGCGATAGTTTGAGAAATCTGTTGCATATCAGTAAAAACGATATCTGCACTGTTTTTCTCTTTTGCCAAGTCTAGAATCGCTTTGGCGTAACGTTGTGCTGCCCTGGTTCCTTTCATTACTTCTTAGTTTAAGGTAGCATCGTTCAACATCTTATCAATCATCTGATGTTGCTTCTCCTCGGTAGACAATTCTTTTCCAATTACTTTTTCAGCAATTTCTATAGAAAGTGTAGCTACCTGGTTTTTAATATCGGCCATAGCTGCACGCTTCTCCATTTCAATGCTTTCTTTAGCCTTAGCTACAATATTATCGGCCTTTTTCTGCGCATCACCTTCAGCTTCAGAAATCATCTTTTCTTTTAACTGACGTGCTTCTTTAAGAATCTCATCCCTTTCAGCACGAGCTTCCTGTAACAACTTTTCGTTATCTGCCTTTAGATTTTGCATCTCTTTACGTGCATCTTCAGCAGAAGCAAGAGCTTCATTAATAGACTCTTCACGAGTTCTTACCGCACCAAGAATTGGCTTCCAGGCGAATTTGGCAAGAATAAGCATCAGCACTAAAAATACGATGGTTTGCCAAAAAATCAGACCAACTTCCGGAGTAATTAAATCCATAATTCTTTATTTATATAATACCTGTTAACATCATTTTTTAAAAAGCCCATTCGCAACCAACCGTTACGAATGGGTTTTTGAAATCTTAGGACTAAGCCGGTGTAGTAAGCACCCCTAGCAACGCAGCTACAACTCCAAAAAGGGCAACACCCTCTACAAGTGCAGCAGCAATAATCATTGCAGTCTGGATTTTTCCAGAAGCTTCCGGTTGACGGGCAATAGCGTCCATTGCTGAACCACCAATTTTACCAACGCCAATAGCGGCTCCAACAACTGCTAATCCAGCTCCTAAAGCTGCAAGTCCAATGTGTAAATACTCCATAGTATAAAAATTAAAAATTAAAATTAATGATGTTCATGTTCCGCAACTGCCATCCCGATAAACAGGGCAGACAGCATTGTAAAAATAAACGCTTGTAGGAATGCTACTAACAATTCCAGTATTGTGATGAAAAGGGCAAAAGGAACCGAAATTCCGGCAACTCCAGCACTTTCCAGTATAAATATTAATCCTATTAAACTTAGTATAATAATGTGACCCGCGGTAATGTTCGCAAATAAACGAATCATAAGTGCCACCGGCTTAATCACCAAACCAATCACTTCCACTACCATCAAAATTGGCTTTACGAACGTTGGAATTCCAGGCATCCACAAGGTATGCTTCCAAAACTCTTTATTTCCGTTTATCAATATTAAAGCAAGGGTAAATAAACCTAAAGAAACGGTAACCGCGATATTACCCGTTACGTTTGCAGCACCCGGCAACAAACCTAAAAGGTTAGTGATCCAGATAAAGAAGAACACTGTTAATAAAAACGGCATAAACTTCATATACTTTTTATCACCAATTTGAGGTTTTGCGATCTCATCGCGAACAAAAAGCACTAAAGTCTCTAATATATTATTGAAACCAGCAGGCGCTTTTTTATTCTTTTTGTGGTGACCAGCTAAACCGAAGAAGAAGATCAACATTAAAATAACGGTTAAGAACATAGCAGCTACGTTCTTGGTTATAGAAAAATCCCAGGGTTTACTGGCGTTTAACACGTTATGCTCTTCATCAAACTCAACAGTTTCAGCACCTGCGTTTAATTTGTAAATATCTTCGTGATAATTCACAAAACGCATCCCATCTTTTTCTACCACATGATGCCCATCGGTATCGTGGTGAAATTCGCTAGACATGAAAGTAACAAAACCATCTTCCTCAGTAAATAGAATTACTGGAAGCGGTAAAGTAAACGAACTGTCTCCTTCACCAAAAAAGTGCCACCCATGAGAATCACCAATATGGTGCATAATCATCTCGGTAGGATTAAATTCATCTTTGCTTTCTTCTGCCTGAGAATCGTCCTTGGCAAAAGCGTTAAAAGGAAGTAAGGCTAAGGCTAGTGTAAACGTCACTATAATCTTTAAAGATTTATGTGCTATCATAGTACCTGTTCTGCTTAAAATTATGGGCTCTAAATTCGGGTGCAAAGGTATACTTTTAATTTTTATTTGAAAGCACCCCAACTAAAATTTTAGCAAAAGCGTCATTTTTATTATTATAACTGATAAACAGCATCTTAAGCTTTGTTTATCAGTTTCACCGCGTAAAAAGTCTCAAAGATCAAATACAAAAAGTAAGGAATAAAAAAGGGAAGAATATTAGCAAACACTGCATTTATCTCGCTTAAGATTAAAGGAAGCAAAAAAATTACCGCTGCGACCATCTTAAATAAACTTAATCCCATAAACGCGAAACCAGTATTCTCTGTAAAATTTCGATAAACAAAAACAAGACTTAAATAAATAAGAAATGTAGCCAGGAAATGGAATAGATAAATGCTAAAACTGCTATAATAGAATTCCATTTCTAAAACATAGCGCTGCAATAGAAACTGAATTAACCATAACAATAAAGTAAAAGGAAGCAATCGCTTTAAAAAAGCCAGTAGATCATTTTTCATTTTTTTCGTCTTCTTCGCTCATTTTAATTACACTTCTATAAACCTGATAGAGCGCTATAAAAACCCCTAAAAGTGATAAACTAATTGTAAATGCAGAATATTTATTCGGAAATTTCCCGTCTAACCAGATCCCTAATAATACACCGCCGGCAATGATGATACCCATCTGGAAAGCAATATTCACAAAACCCAGGTATTTATTTAAGTTGTCGTTTTTCATAATTTAAGCTGAAAAAATCTTAATTGATCGGTTGCGGGTATTCCTCTAAATTCTTCTGAATTTGTACAATTCTATAATTTTCTGTTGAAATCTCGATAGGTTCTTTTTCAACTAAATAATCTTCATTTATTTCAAGCAATTCTGCAAAACCTCTCGCCCTATTAAGATCTTTAAGACCGTGCACCATCACAAAAAACACTTCCGGATCATAAACATCTATAGAAACCGAAAGATGGTCGTAGTTAATTTCTGAAATCGCAGCTTCTATCTTTTCTTTTAAAGCTAAAGTCGGTTCCTCTTCTGAAACATCAAACTTATAAAGCAATTTATAATTTTGTTGAAGACTATCGGTATTAAATTCTAAACCACTTAACTGCGGAATTGTTTTATTTAAAATTTCCTGCGCTTTTTTTCCTTCTTGCGTTTGTGGATAGGTCAAAGCCACGTGATTCAATGCGCTTTTATAAGCTTCTAAACCTAAAAGTCTTCCGCTGGCCTGGGCTTTTAAAAGTTCCAGCTTAGGAACAATGGCATCCCCGGCAAATTCAGAGCTATATCTATTGGTTTCTGCAATCACCTCCTTAAAATTTTGAGCTTCGAAATCGCGATAAAGCTCGGCGTAAATTGCTTCAGGAGAATTCTCATCTTCCAGAATACTTTCCGGGTTCAAAATATAAGCAGCGTAACGCGAATCTGGGTAATTCTCCAAAATTTTCTGCTTCATTTCTTCTGCCCTAAAGCTTTGATTTGTGGTTTGATAAATCTGATATAGATTATACATAGAAGGCAAAATAAGGCGTTCATCTGAAGACATCTCTAAAACAGCTTCCAACCTATCCTGCGCCATTTTATATTCCCTAAAATTTTCTTTATAAATTATTCCCAGTTGGTAATACGCAAAATCCCTGTCTCTGGTTATGGTATCTAAAACCGCCAAATCGGTCGGGATTTGATCAATATAAGTGTAAGGATCAAGCCTAGGATCATTATCTAAAACCTGTTGTGAAAGCCCGGCTTCTTCTGCTACCGCATCTTCGTTTTCAAAATTCACTTCTGCCCAACGCCAGTTATCGGCTAATGGCCGATCTCCCCACTGATTCAAAAATTCCTGCCTACCCTGTTGCACTCTGGCTTCATTATAAAAATAAAAAGTACGCGCCGAATTTTGTTGTCCTGAAGCTATTGCCGGCAGAGTTGCAGGTAATACAGCTTTAGCATCATCAGCTTCTAACTGGGCACGCAAACCGGATGTATAATCTTTAAAATAATCTAATTTTGCCGCAGGCGTCATTTGGCTTAATCGCAGGATGCTATCGTTTTTGTAAGCTACGCCTTCATATTTAATAACGTCTTCTAAATTATCTCTTTTCTTCTTTATGGTTCTAAATTCTCTAAGCTTAGGATCCATCTCTGCCAGGGTACTATCAAAATATTTACTTGCCAATACATAATTGCTTTGGTCGAAATTTATATTCGCGAGAATCTCATAATTGATAGAGCGCAGATAAACATCGCTGGCAGGCTCTCTCAGGGATTTTTTATAATAATCTATAGCAGTTTCGATAGAGTCTAACCGATTATAATATTCTCCTATTTGAAAATAAATCTTGTCTAAAAATGGCCTGTTCTCACGGTCTTCTTCCAGTTCCCGAAGCATTTCCCGCAATTCATAATTATTACCCTGCCCCAGTTCAAAATTACGTGCCTTTTGAACGTAAGCATTAATCATATAAATCCTGGGAGATTTCCTGTTTAGCTCTATCACCTCATCAAAAGCAGCATTAGCCGCTGCAGTTTGCCCTAAGCGATTATAAAGTTGTCCCAGTATATAAAAATAGCGACCTTTTTCTTCATTTTTATCGGTAAACTCTGCAGCATTACTTAGCGGAACAACCGCACTGTCTAAATGTCGAAGATTGATATAAGCCTGGGCCATTGCAGCATTAGCATCGGCAATATCCTGTTCTTCAAGATACTCCAAATCCAGCACTTTTTTAAGATTATTGATGGCGAGACGATTATTTTCGAGCCGCATATGCGTTTTTTCACGCCAAACCCGGGCGTGAATAATATTGTTACTGGCAGGATAACGTCTTAGGATATAATTAAAAGCTTCCAGGGCGGGAATAAAACGCTGATCGAAATACCGGGCTTTTCCCAGCAATAAGTAAGCTTCATCTATTTGTGGATTTCTTTCCTTCCCTTCTATCAGCATCGAGTGACGCTGAATCGCTTTTACCGCTTTTTCTTCGGCATAGCCAAAATTCTGATTTCGAACACTATCGGGCAAAACGATGTTTTCATCAATTTGCATCCGTTCAATGGGTAGAATATCCCAGTAATTATCGGCGTAGTTTTGATTAAGCTCTTCCTTTCCCTGTTCCAGGCCAAGATTGCCGTTATAGAGGGTATTATACTCTGTAGTAACGGCGTGCCAGTTTCGGTTTACAAAGGTGTTCTTTTTGCGTGAACAGCCAGCGATGCTCCCCACTAGGAGCAATAGTAGAATAAGTTTGGTAATTATATTCAAAATTAACCGTTTCTCGATGGCTTTATAATTAAAAATCAGCTTATTTAGTGTGCAAAAATACGCTTCTTTTTGCAAACGCAAACCAATTCATTATAGTTCTTCTACCGGAGTGGCGCCAACTTCACGCGAAAAATAGCTTTCTAATTCACTTAAAGTAGCTTCAGAGGTTTTAATATCTTTTACCGGTTCGCCCTTATCTAAAACCACAATACGCTCACAAACTTCGGTAACGTGAATAAGATCATGGCTGGAAATTAGCACCGTAGTTTCCCTGTTTTCAGTAAGTTCTTTTATAATCTTTTTTAGGCGAATTTGAGTGGTAGGATCTAAATTGGCAAAAGGTTCATCTAAGATCACCACTTTTGGGTTTCCTATTAAAGCCGCAACAATGCCAACTTTTTTCTGGTTTCCTTTAGAAAGATCTCGTAAATATTTCTTTCGGCCTAAAATTTCTCCGTGGAAAAAATCTTCAAAATTGGCTAAAAACGAATCAATATCAGCTTTGTTGGCACCGCGTAGTTCGCCAACAAAATAAAAGTATTCTTCCGGGGTTAAATATCCAATAAGAAAACTTTCATCTATAAAAGAAGCGGTAAAAGGTTTCCAGTCTTCACTTTGGCTTACCGTGATCTCGTGGTTAAAAATATTACCGGTAGTTGGTTTAATTAAATCCAACAATAAGCTGAAAAAAGTTGTTTTTCCGGCCCCGTTATTACCTACCAGGCCAAAACTTTCTCCTGTTGGGATATCCAGGTGATCTATGTTTAGAACTTTTGTTCCGCCGTATATTTTACTAAGGTTTGTAGCTGTTATCATAATTATAAAATTTTATTCGCCGGTTTGTTTAAAGCCGTTAATCATCGCATATTTTCTTTTTCGGTAAACTCCCGCAATGTATTCCATTAATCGCGGGCGTAGTACTAAGCCAATTATACCCAGGCTTGAAAGACCAATTAATGCCGCCTTAAAGCCTATAAAAAAGTCTAAAAGCCAGTATATTAAAATTGGTAAGAACATTAACGGAAGCCCTACAATCCATTGCGCAGCTCCTGTTCCCTGATAATTCATAAACGGACTTTTATCCAGGTCTATTTTCTTTTTGTTGAAAGACCCCGAATAGAGTAAAATAGGAACATTAACTCCAATATTATATAAAGCGGCTACCATATTTATCAATAAAATATTCCAGCCGAAATAAATATAAGGTGTAGTAAGAATAGCCAGTATTATTACGCTAAAACTAAGCAATAACGCTTTAGAAGACAGGTAATCTTTCATAGGAATGTTTTGCGACATTATCATAGAATAATATGAAGCATCCCACGATGGTATAAACTGCCCGAAATTGATCATAAAAATACCTGTCATAAAAATACCTACAAACACATAAAAAGTTGAGTGTGAATACATCTCACTAGGATAAACAAAAAGGCCGTAACCCAGCAAAATAAAAGACATATAAATTGTGGTTTTTGGTCTTTTGTTTCGCCAAATCAGTTTTAGGTCTTGCTGAAGAAAAGGAGCAAGCGTTCCAAATTTTCTGGTCCATCCAAAATCCTTTGTATCGGCATCTTTTTGTTTCTGCTTTAAACCGGCATCCAAATAAAATTTACTTTCCAGGTTATGTTGATTCCATTTAAATAGAACTACTAACAGAACTATAGGAATAATTACCAAATAAGGGTTTAAAACAAGAAAATCTAACATTTTCCCAAACCAGAAACTAATTTCAAAAACCCTGAAGTATTCCAGGGCTGCCAACACAAGCACGCTAAGAATCGCAGGAATTAAAGCCTTTAGATCATCGGTAAATTTCTTTTTAAAAATAAAATTCAAAAAGTTGACACATTGGGTAATGGCTATCATAGCAAGCATCCAACCTATAAGGTTCCAGGTCCCATAATCAGCCTTATAAATGCAAAAAATTCCGAAGGGAATTATAATAAATAATGGCAGGAAATTAAAGAAGGAATACATAGACTTGCTCAAAACAAAATTCACTGCTTTGCGCCTGGGAATTGGTAAATTTAAAAGCGGTTTTATGTCCAGAACCGGCAAGGTTTGAATAAAAAACCTAAAACCAAGCTCAAAAACCAGCCATAATAATACAAACCTATTTACCAATTGCAGTGGATCCTGATCTGGAAAATATTCCTTCAATAAAGGATAAAGTCCAATTCCCAAAGCAAGAAAAGCGACCGAAAAATATAAGGCCAGGAAAATTAGCAGGACTTTTAACCCAATACTTTTCCCAACACTCGCAGAACGGAAGAAAGATTTCCATTCTAACCATAAAAATCGTTTAAACATAATTTATAATTTACCCAATAATTGGGATTAAAAACGCGCTGGTATCCATCCAAAAACTAAGGAGTGCTTAGACTAAAAAATTGTTCATCCCCAAAATACCAATATCGATTACCTTACAAGTATAGAAATTTAGGCATTTGTTACACTCTTTAATTTCACATACTTTGTATTTTTGCCAAAAATAATTTTTTGATGAGTACGTTTTTTCCATTAGAGATAAAAGAAGTAATTAGGGAAACCCCACAGGCAGTGAGCTTGTCTTTTAATATTCCAGAAAACTTAAAAGAAGAGTTTAAATTTAATGCTGGCCAATATATCACGATAAAAGCAAAATTAGGCGACGAAGAATTAAGACGTGCATATTCCCTTTGTTCGGCACCAAATTCGGGAGAATTTAAAGTGACCGTAAAAGAGGTAGAAGGCGGAAAATTTTCGGTAATAGCCAACAACAAGCTTAATGCGGGCGACATTTTGGAAGTTCACCCACCCGAAGGCAAATTTATTCTCAAACCTAGCGGCGAAGCCAGGACTTATGCAGCCTTTGCTGCCGGAAGCGGAATTACACCGGTACTTTCTATCATAAAAACGGTCTTAGCCGAAGAACCTAAAAGCAGGTTTGTGCTTACTTATGGAAATAAATCTCCTGAAGAAACCATTTTCTTTAAGGAATTACTTGAACTGCAAGCTAAATTTCCTGATCGGCTTTTTATTGAATTTGTATACAGCCGTACTAGAGAAGACAATTCTCACTTTGGAAGAATTGAAACCAGCACGGTAAATTTTGTGGTTAAAAACAAATTTAAAGAACACGCTTTTGATGCTTTCTACCTTTGCGGGCCAGAGGAAATGATCAACCAGGTAAGTGATGTTTTAAAAGAAAATGGAGTGACCGAAGACAAAATTCTTTATGAACTCTTTACTTCTGAAGACACAGGAGCTATAGATACCAATGTAGAAGGACAAACCGAGCTTACCATTATGGTAGACGATGAGGAAACTACTTTCTCGATGGATACCAAAGAAACAGTATTGGATGCCGCTTTAGAGCACGATCTAGATGTGCCATATTCCTGCCAGGGCGGGATTTGCAGCAGTTGTATTGCCAGGATCGTAGAAGGAAAAGCCGAAATGCGTAAAAACCAGATCTTAACCGATGAAGAAATCGAAGAAGGTTTGATCCTTACCTGCCAGGCACAACCACTTACCCCAAAACTAAAAGTAGACTACGACGACGTATAGTTTCTTTGGCAAGAAAGGCTGAAAAGATTATCTTGTTAAGAACAAATCAATTTTATGCTGAAACTCAAAAATGTCTCCTTTGCCTATGCTGAAGAACCGGTTTTAAAAAACATAAGTTTTAAGCTTGAAAAAGGAGAAAACCTTTCGGTAATTGGAGAAAGTGGCTGCGGAAAAAGTACATTGCTAAAGCTTATTTACGGCTTACTTCATACCGATGGAGAGATTTTTTGGGGAGAAAAGGAATTATTAGGGCCAAAATTCAACCTCGTGCCTGGAGAGCCATCGTTTAAATACCTGGCACAAGATTTCGATCTCATGCTTCCCTTAAGTGCAGCCGATAATATTGGGAAATACCTCAGCAATCAATATCCACAGAAAAAGAAGAAGCGCATAAAAGAGCTGCTGGAAGTTGTTGAAATGACCGAGCTAGCCGATAAGAAAGCGAAACTTTTAAGCGGTGGCCAGCAACAGCGGGTAGCTTTAGCACGGGCGCTGGCCAAACAACCCGAACTGCTTTTGCTGGATGAACCATTTAGCCATATAGATCATTTCAGGAAAAATAATTTACGCCGAAGACTTTTTGCTTATTTAAAAGAACAGAATATCGCCTGTATCGTGGCCACCCACGATAGTACCGATGCACTTTCTTTCGCCGATAAAACTATTGTTCTGAAAAATGCAAAAATCTATGCGGAAGATGCTCCCTCGGAATTATATCAAAATCCGCCAAATAAATATGTGGCCTCTCTTTTTGGCGATGTAAATGAACTTATGCCGAAGGATCTGGCTGAAGACAAAAGCAGCCGAAAAAAAGTAATTCTTTACCCTGAAGAAATAAAACTTTCCAAAACCTCCGGAATAGAAGCAACAGTAGAAAAATCCTGGTTTAAAGGTGAAAACTGGCTAATTAAAGCCAGTTTAAACGGAAAAACTGCGTATTTTAATCATTCTCAGGAATTAAAAGAAGGAAAAAAAATAAATCTAAAAGTTTCAGAGAAATTAATCGAATCTAGATTGAAGTAAGTTTCGCCACGAATACACGAATAAAAATAGGAGGCGTTTATTGTTACCGTCATCCTGAACTTGTTTCAGGATCTAATTTCTTTTAAATGCTATTTTTTATCTTCTGAAAATAAATCAAAGTAGTTCCCTTAATTTCAAGTGTCCGCAGACCGGAAGGGTTTGATCTTGTTTCTTGTTTTTTATTCTTTACTATCGTCGCTGCGAGCGACGCAGGAGCGCGGTAATCTTTTGAATGAGAGTTTCAGTCGTCCCTTCTGAGCTATCACGCATTGTTTTTGTATCGTAACCCCACCTTTATTCATTCCCTCCCTTTAAAAGTAGAGAAGCAATTTTATAGAATATTCGTGAATTCGTGGCTAATCATTTTAATTTAAAACACTTCAAGAATTTGAGCTGATTTCCCGTTGAAGGTAATTTCTTCTCCGGCTTTTTTATGAAGCAATAATTGCGCGATCGGGGAATTGGGGCCAATGGCAAAATATTCATCGCCATCTACAATAATACGATCTGCCGGGATCGCGATAAAATAATTAGCCATATTGGTCTTTACCGCAGTTCCCAATTGAGCGGAGCCATGGTTAGTTCTGCTTTTAGCAACATTAAGCGTATTTCTAAGATTTTTAAATTGCTGTAGCTGTTCGGCTAGTTTATTTATTTCCAGGTTTATCATTTCCCGGCCGGTTTCATATTTATCGCCCGCACTGCTTTTGGTTTCGTTTTCCAGATCACTTTCCAGTCCGGCCATAGCAGCTTCAATACGCTTTATACGTTC
>VMHT01151478.1_pt1 | contig 13141 bp, 14 predicted proteins | sample 4693611 | NCBI WGS metagenome assembly VMHT01 (sample SAMN12280063, study PRJNA550983) | marine metagenome | isolation source: seawater sampled from same location over 5 years 0.02-0.2 micron viral filtrate | place: USA: collected off the coast of southern California halfway between the port... ... | reverse complement strand
CAAGATATATTAAAGTAACTATCCAGAACACCGACAGCGTCAACACGGATATTACAGTAGTCGTATCTTATTACAAATAATAAAAACAAATAATAAAAAATAACACCAGATTATATAATGAGCCGAGCAAGATTATATACTAGAACTTTTGGTTCAACTAGAGCTGCAAACGAACCAGCATGTCCTGTAACAAATGATCCATGCGATATTAGTTTAAATACTCCTGGACCAAGATGCGTAACATGTTTACCGGGGGGGACAAATACTAACACATCGTGCCCGGATGAAGGGAGAAAACGTCACTTGTTCAAGCAAATGTACAACACAGTAAGAGTTTCATCTTCAGAATATTCCATGAATAAAAGTGCTCTTAATGTAGGAAATCCTGATGGAACACAAAGAACAGTAGACTCCTCTGCTTTTATACTAGCAGGTACAAGTCAGGCAAGTGATAGAGCCCAACCAAGTGTTGTTTCTCGTATAAATGTTCCTTCACGAGGAAATTCTTTAAGAACAACAAAAACAAGTCTTCGTCCAGGAGCTTTAGCACCAGGAGGTACTGGTGTTGATGTAAAACATAATTCATACGCTCGTTATTTAGCAAGAATTAAGGGTTCAGGTCTTCTTAAAGAAGAAGTTAATACCAATTGTTCAAGGGTTAATAGTAGAGCAGTTGTTAATAACAAACCAAGAAAATATAATATTGTGTCATTAAGTTGTAAATGCCCAGTTTAAAAAATTGTTTTAATATAATATGGAAAAACAATTTTCTATGTTTCGTAATAAAACAACGAACTCTAACATGACTAGGAAGCAAATTGAACCAAGAAGCACGAGTTTTTCATTGTCAAGAGATATGTTTACTCCACAACAATCACAACAACACGCTAGACAATTAGGAAGAAATTTTACAAGAGCCGGACGTAGTATTTCTAAGTCAGTAGATCCAAAAAGAAGAGGATGTCGCTCTTGTGGGGGTGCTAGATAATATTTTTCTTACCATAATATATAATGTTTAATGGAGATAAAAAAAGTTTATATAATAACATGACTGTAGAAGATAAAAAAGGTGCGGGAGGTGCAAAAGGCGCTGTAGGAACCCCAGCTTTAAGATTACGAGCTTATCGTCGTGAAACATGTGGTTCAAATTTATGTACTGGATTACCTATTAATGAAGATCTAGAAATAGGTACAGGGTCAGGCGGCGCTGGTGGAGGTGGAGGTGGAGGTGGAGGGGGAAAGGGGGGTGGAGGTAAGTAAGCCTTAAACTTCTATTACCTGACATTTAAACATGTCATCTTTCTCACATTCACATGTTTGATCGATACACTCTAAATCTGCTATGTAATTGCTACAACTATGGTCATTTAAAGCATTATAACCATAACCAAAGGTATTTAAAAATGTGTTTTTTAAAAAACGGTAAAAACGCCATACCTTTATTTCTTTTTGTACAATGTCTTGGTTTAACCACCTAAGACCTTTTACGTGTTTATATCTCCATGAAGTAGGCAAACAGGGAACAGGATCGTTATCATTCACGTATCTTAATGACATTTGGATTTTATAGTCAAACAAACGTGCAAATTCAGCATCACCAACGCGAGGACTTCCAAATGTAACACAACTTACATTTGCGTTTAAGTTTTTATACGCATAATAAAGACTTGCCAATGTGGCAAGAGCTCCTCCTAATGAGTGACCACAAAAAACAATATTAGTAGCAGCACAACAAACATCATCTATTTTACCACTAACCGCCTCAAATTGATTTTTAAACCCCTGATGGACCTCAGGATAACTTTCTTCAGGTAAGTGATCAAGTTCAAATGTTTCTTTTAAACAATTTAAATCTGTTAAAACGTCAGATTTAGATTCAGTTCCTCTAAAACAAACAAGTAAAACATCATCATAGTAAACATAAAATACTTGACAGTCATTTTCAGAAGAAATAAATTTAGGTAAACCCTTACAGCTATTAAATGCTATCTCTGTTTGATTTTCATTATAGGGTCGTCCAGTAGTATATTTTTTATCAATTACTTGTTCATCGTCGTAAACCAAGCTACACATACGGCTCAAGTCAGTAATCGTTTTCTTAGTAAAACGCATTTATATAATTTCTTTTTAAAAAAAATTATACCAATTTAAATATGTAAAATTCTTCTTTTAAATTCTTAGAAGTTATAGTGCATTTATTTTTGTCTTTTGATAGTTTTTTGCTAATGGTAGAATGATTTACCTTTATTGCATCTGCTATAGAACGCAAAGACTCGTAAAATTCACCTTTGGTGTCGCCTTTTTTTAAAATAACATAATTTAGTTTTTCCATCTTTTTATGATTAAAGTCACATTTTTAAATAAAATTGAAATAAGTTATTAACTTATAATTATCTACACAACCACCATGAAACTTGTACCGTTTTGGTATTCCTTCGAGGACATAAAAAAATTGGGATTAACTGCCATTCTGCCACTCGAGTTGTGGCGGATTATTTTCGATAAAAAATATGACATGGAAGAATACGCACTCGAGCCAAAGGTGTTTGAAAAAAATTTGGCAAAGTTTTTGCGCGATCCAGCAAATTTCGTGGTAACGCGTGGAAGTTCTCGTAGCGCAGCCAATGATAGGGGACATAGGTATTATAAAGCGATAGTAAAACCACAAGAAACCCACGATCTAGCTTACCTTTTCACACGTCAGTTTACAGAGTTGATGAAAGATCAGGCTATGCATTGGTGCGGTGGTAAACAACAGCGGCCGTGGGTAAAAAAAATAGATCGCTTGTGGGCGTTTGTTAAAAACTGGTATCCTATTTTGTTTCACCATCATTCAGGAGTTTTTCGAGAAATGATCCGCGATAAGGTTTATAAGTGGAAACTAGAAATTGGATACACTTTTAACGAGAAAAAACACTGCTGTAGTAAGTGTTATAACTATTGTACTGATGTGATGAGTGATATGGAAATGTATATCATGGAGTATGCTGAATGCAGCGCCGACCCAGATAATTGCTGCGATCAATGTTACTATACACCATACTGGCGCGACGATTTTCAGCAGTATGTTTACCACTACAAATACTACTTTGAAAATGTTTATCAATTGCGGCCGGGAAATAAACTTCGCGTACCAAAAAGGTATAGGGAAAGCAACTTTTTCAGAAATTTTCATACAAGGTTTCGGTATAACGATTGGGTCTACAAAAAATCATTTAAAAATCAGAAAATTGTACTTCATGGTGTATATGAACTTACATCATTGTGTTCTTCACCTCGGTGCTCTGCACGCCGACAACTGAGGTGAAGAGCGTGAATATAAAACTTAACGTCTTCTTGTCTTTTTGCGCTTTGTTTTACGTTTGCGTTTAGTTTTACGGCGACGACGACGGCGTCTACCGCCTCCTTTAGCTGGAGTTTCTTCACGATCCGGGGGCAGACTTCTTACTTTTTGTAATAGTTTTTCAGCTTCTCCGTCGGAAACGATACCAGCTAAAGTTTGGTTTATTAAACTATTAAAACGCTTTAATTTTCTTTTTTCTTCTTCTTCGAGAACCGGTGATGTTGCTTGTCTGACCGTTTCTTTTAAAAGTTCATTTTCAGATTCTCTAATTAAAGTTTGCGGATCATCTGGTGGTGTCGGATCACTCATCTATATAATAACTAGTCAAAATAAACTCCACTATGTAATTTTACACTGCTAATTCTATTTTTATAAAATTTATTGTTATAAGGAACAACGTTGGGTTCGCTAATTGGATTTAAACTTAAATCGTAACGGACAATTCTATCGCGTTCACGAACTAACCCTAAATAATTATTATCAGATGAACAGTTGTTATTAAAGAGGGTACCAGATGGATCAATAAAATACTGATTAAATTGAAGATCTGCATCATCTATAAAATTAACACCACTTAAATCGCCGGCAGCAAGAGGATCACCTAAAACTATAGCAAAATTATTTATAATACTTTGATTTGATGCATCAAAAACCATCGTGTTTAAAATATCATTAAGATTATTACCTGTTTCAACATTAAAACTAGCATCACATAAACTTAAATCAAAGTTATTATCAGATAAACCACAAACGGGTAGAGTTTTTGCTTTGTTTAAATCTAAAAAGTAAGAATAATCTCTAAAATAACTTACCTGTTTTACGTTTTTGCTATTTCTAGTCACATTCCTAGCTACAAAATTTTTATTTCTTAGACAGCACCCGCTTGCTATAGCACTTCTAGCAAAGTTAATATTTGTTCTCATTCTTTTTTTATCGGTATTGTCGCTTGCTGTTAAATCTTCTGTATTATTTTTAAAAGTGCGCATTTATACTATGTTTCTATATTTAATTATCTACTAAACAATCTAAATTAATTGCTATAGATATATCCATATTATTCATGTCTAATACACGACCATAATCATCTAATAATTGAATTTTAAGTTTCTGTATATCAACCGGTCCAAAATAACTTCGTGTTGGAGAGGCTGATGCAAGTCCATAATCATTAGAAGACAAATTATTGTCGCCTTGTTTTAAAGATATACGCGCTAAAATATGTTTACTTAAAAGCGATGAATTAAATGCTGCTACTAATGAGTTATGTGAATTATGATTGTAATCGTCAACAACTAAATAAATATACCTAGGGTTTTGAGTATCATATTGTCCTTCAGAAACATATGTAGTATTATTAATATATTGTGGAAATCTAAATCCAAACATCCATCCAAGTTTAAGCTGTAAAGGAGTGCCAGTGTCAACGGCGTTAAATGTAGTTGAACTATTTGTTCTATCAATAGGAGCTGAGAAGTTAAGAGTGATCGGATTTGTGTTAATTGTACCATTACTTATATCGCGTGAAATAATCATTCTACCTGAGCCACTACCATTTGCATTTAAATCATAAAGCATTTTAACATCATTTATACCTTGTCTAGAAAACTCTTCATTTACGAAGTTAGCAATATCTTCTCCAACATAATTTCCATCGGGAACAATAATACATTTTGGATCTAAAGCTGAGTCAGGATCTATCCAAAAAAAGTTATTACCGTGGTTTGCTGAGATAGAGTAAAAAGAACAAGGCATCTCAATCTCACTTAGTTGCATTTCAACGACCTTTTTGATTTTTGTTGGTAGCGAAACATGAAAATTACTACTTGTTGTTCCATAGTAATTATCTCTATAACGACTATCGATATTTAAAGTAGTTTTTACTGATCGTTTAGTAAGAGGATTTAAAACTCCTCTAGGAAAACCATCACCCTCAGGAGCGTTACTCGGACGTTCAATTAAAATATTGCTGCCACTTCTAAAAATGTTTGATTGAATAAGATCATTATTTCCTAAATCCATTTATATATATTAAAAATATAAAACAGTTAATTATACGATTTTATTTGCTATCCAAGTGCCAAAAATAATCCACATATTATCTATTGTAGTACCTGATACTTCATGAGCCCATCTTAATGCTTTGCAATGCGGTGATGAAACTAAAATAGGTGATGTAAAAAACCCATATGTAGATGTTGGAGTACAAAATGATCCATAGCTATTTGAAACTATGTAATGAACCAAAATCCAAAATAAGTAAACCTTGCTACCAGTCCACGTTATTTCGGCAAGTTTCAAACTAGTGTCTGTAACAAAATTAACAGAAGCTAAACCGTGCATATAAAAATAAACATATTACTAAATTGGTATAATTACATAATTCTTTGTAGGATGTTATTTTAATGAATAATAAAGAGAAATATGGAGAAGTATTGACACCAAATAATTTAGTAAAAGACATGTTAAAATTATTACCAGAAGCGGTATTCAAAAATAAGAATTTTAAGTGGCTAGATCCAGGTGCTGGGACAGGTAACATATCGCAATGCATTTTAGATAAAATAGCGTCAGAACAGCAAAAAAATACAAGTGATATTTTAAAGTTAGTAGATATGATAGAAATAAATGATGAACATATTCCTACTTTAAAATCTAAATTTGGAGAGAATGCAAACATAATTCATGGAAACTTCTTAGAGCACGATAATAAGTATGACGTAATATGTGGAAATCCACCTTTTAATTTTAATGGCTCTCGGAAGGTACCAACAGCCTCATCTAATATAAGTAAAAAAGATGATGGAAAAACAATATGGATCGATTTTACTAAAAAAGCTATATCCTTGTTAAAGCCTAATGGATATTTACTTTTTATTTTACCTTCTATTTGGCTAAAACCCGATAAAGCTAAAATGTACCAGTATCTTACTCAATTTAGAATTCATAAAATACATTGTTTTTCAAACACAGATGCAAATAAACTTTTTAAAAATAAGTGTCAGACACCATGTTGTTTTTTTTTACTACAAAAATGTCCAAGTATAAAAGAAGTGTTACTTTATGATAAAGACATATCAAAATACATACCCTTTTATCTAGCCAATCCAAATGTACCTATTCCTGTTTTTGGAGCGAGTATAGTTAATTTAGTTTATGAATTTACTCAAAAAATCGGTAATTTAAGAGTTGATAAATCAAACATGCCTAGTAAAAACAATGAAATACGTTTGCTTAAAACAAAAACACACAAGTTTAAAAATATTCACACGTGTATGTTAGATGGTTTACATCCTAAATTAAGTTTTAGGTATAGCAGTAAACCTTGTTTATATTATACAAAACCAAAACTGGTTTTAGCCCATGGTATGTATGGATTTCCTTACTTAGACACTAAAGGAAAATATGGTATATCAAATCGAGATAAGTTTATAATTTACGATTATTCGCTTTATGAATTAAAAATTATAAAAGATTTTCTCTCTACTAAATTTGCATTATACCTTTTTGAAGCCACACGATATAGAATGAAGTTCCTTGAAAAATATATATTTGATTTAATGCCAGATATACCAAAAATGCCAAATCTTCCTACTGATATTAACGATGATACACTAGCAGAATATTTTAGTCTAACAAAAGAACAAAGATATAAAATAGATAAACTTCACAAAAAAAACTATAACTGGGAATTTGAAAAAAAAGAACTATAAAAAAGTAACTTTAAAAAAATAACTAAAAAAATTGAACCATTAATATATTAATCAAATATATGTATTAATGGTTTATATTGGCACTGTTCGCTACAGTGAAAAAACTTGGAATGAACTGCAATCATATATAAGTAAAAACGACAACCCAAACTGCATTTACAATGTTCCTATTCGAATAGCAGAAACTATTCCTATAAAAAGTATATTAGTTATTTTTGAAATGAATAATACAATAAATAAAATCATGGCAGTTGGACTAGTAGATAATTATCTACGAATGAATGAGTACCACAAAATACATAAAGTTTGTAATTATAATCGTTACTCGTATACTGGTAGTTATCGAATACTAAGAGAGAATTTTACAGATCAAGAAGAATGTTTATTTAAAGCATTTGACTACATGGTTTTTAAAGGTAGTGGACACATGAAGCGTGGACAAGGAATAACATGTATATCAGAGAAAAAAATAAAAAATTATTCAATAAAAGACGTGTCGCTTAATGAATATGTTTATAACATGTTTAAGCGTCGCTTTCCACAAGATCATTTTGATTAAACTTTCTTGTTACTGTGTAAAAGTTTGTAAATTTTACACCCACCGGATCTATATCAGTTGGTAATTCATTTCGTGCAAGTCTTCCAGTGAAGTTTGTTGTTCTTTTTGCTATGGTTAAAACCTTATGACCATATGTAACACTAATTTTTTTCGCTTCTTTGTTAAAATATTTAAGTAAATTATTGAATTGATTAATAATGTCTGTTAAAAACTCATACGCTTCTTCTGCAACTTCTTTTTTTTTATCTTTTATGGATGCGTTTCTTAATTTACCTAGAAGTGAGTTTACAAAATGATCCTCAAGATTTTTAAACAAATCTGTACCTGCATTCACAAGTAGTTCAACAATATGGCACAAACTAACAAGTTTGCGTCGTTGTTTATCTTTTTTTATAATTTTCTTCATCATTTCGTCTTTATTAATACGATTTAATAGGTAATAAATACGCTCATTTTTATAGTCACTATTCGTTCTTAGTTGACGTCTAATTGAGGCAAATTCATGCCATCTAATATGACTAATAACTTGATGTAGGGAGCGAATTTCTGACTTAGAAATAGCCCATTTTACAGGATCAGAATATTCTTTAAACCCACTTAGAACACGATGAATTTCATAAAAATGTGGCATACGATCATCGTTGCAACAATTATCACCAGGATTTCTTGGAACTACACCATTGTTATTATCCCTGTGCCACTGATAATAATGAGGATTATGAACTACTCCATTATCTATCAATCCAGTACTCCAACTAAATGCAGTTTGACACTCAATACACCACATTTGATCACAACCGTCTGTTTTTTGAATTCGCTCTCCACACTTAGGACAGGGTTTTGTAGTATTTTTAATTAGTTCTGTAGTTGCTACCAAGTTAGGATCGCAAACATGATTTTCATTCACTCTTTTATCACCTATGACAACTAAACATTTTGGACAAGAATAAAACCCACATAGTTCACATTTATAAGCTGTTGATAAAAAGCCACGACATCCTTCGGCACCACATGGTAAGGTAAACTTTGCTTTTTGGACAGGATTTTTAGTGTTTACATTCGCCATAACACGACTATTTTGATAAATTTCTTCTTGCAGTTTGTTTATTTCTTCTTTAAGAATTTTTTGTTTATCGCGCAATTCTTTATTAGCTTCGTTAAGTTTCTCTATTGTTTCAAAATTTTTAGCCTCCGTCATTGTTTCTGGCAATCTTGTTATCTCGCGTTCAGTCAAAAGCTTTTTTCTATGATCTTTGTACTCATTGTTCGTAAAAGATTTATTTAAGTTTTTAACAAAGAATTCATCTGACCATGCTTTTTGACACTTCATACAGTGAGGATCGGCTGTAGTACCAAGTAAGTAAGTTCGTATGCAAGTTTTACAACAAATATATTCGCAATTACCATGCTCACACTTAACAGCTGTGTTTAGTCCTTTATTATAAGGTTCACAGCAACAAGGGCATTCGTGTTCCATTATTTATAAAGATTAATAATCTATAAATTTATATCAATTTTTAAAATATAAACAATTTTACAAACATAATATAATGAGTGGTTTAGAACTAAATGTAGAAAACTACACTTTAGATGAGCTTTTAAAAATTTTAAAGGTTAATTCAGATGACCCAACTTTAGATGAGATAAATAATCAGGTTGTAAACTTAAAAAACAAAGTTAAAAACGAACCTGAGATGGAATATTTTCTTGATCAGGTTCATGGTAAAATATTAAAAAACTTAAATGGTGATAATATTTCCAACGTGGAAAAATACAATAATGAGTATGATAACGAAGATAAACAATATTCAAAGTGGATATCAGAACAATATTTAGATAATAATGCTGACACTGACCCACTAAGAAGACAGAAGATGGAATTATTTGACCATGAGCACAATACAATGAAGCGTGAGCGCTTAGATATAAAACAAGAATTTAACGTTTCTGTCGCACAGGGAGAAATAAATCCACGCTTAACAAACACAATTACTAGGGTAACTAGTTTGGACTCCAAATTTAGAAAAAATGGTGTTACAAATATAGCATTTTCGTCTATAAGCAATCATTATTTATCATCATTTAGCTCAACCGATTTTTTAATTGAATTAACTGAGCCATTAAGAAATGTATTATCAATACAATTATATTCTTTGAATGTCCCTTATTCTTGGTATAATATTGATGTTGCTAACAATACAAACTCGTTTACATTTACTCCAACCGGATCAGCTACATCGCAAACAATAACACTACCATCAGGAAACTATACTAGTTCTGACTTAGTTTTAGATTTGTCATCTAATAATGCAGCAGTATCAACTGCAACTTACAATGAAAAAACCGGAAAAATAACAATAAATTTTACTAGTTCAGGGGAAGTTGTTTTTTTTAGTGAAGCAAACGACATTTGTAGCAAAAATCACTTTGTCAATAATAATTTTGGATGGACAATGGGATTTAGAGATGCTACCTATACAACAAATCCAGATGGATCGCTAACTAGTGACTCACCTTACATACGACACAATACAAAATCTTTATTGTTGGCGATTGAAGATTTTAATGTAAATCATGCTTCAAATGGATTAGTCGGTATAAAAAATATAGAAAAGCCTTTAGATATACCCCGATATCGTATATCTGATGTATCGGGAACGTCACTTGTAAGTTCAAATAATTGCAATATAGATGTTTCGAATAATATTTATAATAATTATCCAGTTTTTACACAGGGTTTTCCAAGACAAATTACTCAAGCACAGCAATATACTTTAAATGAAATTATAAAATCACGAACACAATTAACAACAACTAAAGCACAAGGTCCAAACATACCTAATTTGTTTGCAGTTGTTCCTATAAAAACAAACGGATTAACATTGGGAGATCCTATTGTGGAATTTAGTGGTGGTATTCAATCAAATATACGAAACTATTTTGGACCAGTTGATATTGAAAAATTACATGTGCGTTTACTAGATGATATGGGAAATGTTTTAAATTTAAACGGTAATGATTGGTCTTTTGTTATAAAAAGTGAACATTTATATCAATATTAGGTAAATATATGTAAATTAATATGTAGATTTATATATATATGGTCGTTAAACGGCGAAAAACTCAAAAAAATAAAAATAGAAAAACAAAACGTAGACAACATGGAGGAAGCATAGACATACATGAAGCTAATAAATTAAAAGGGGCAATTGATCGTTTTTTTAGTGGAGCAGCACCTACGTTATATCATGTAGATAATCAGCGACCGTTAGATTTGTTTAAACGGTATTTAGAGATATTAAGTCAATTAGACGATGATAGTGAGTATCTTTCTTTGTTAGAAAATAGTGACTTTAAAGAAAGTGTAATCCAGTTATTATCATTTTTAGCAGCACAAAGTAACCCTGACACAACCTTTAAAAAACCAGACTACACATTGGCCAAAGGTCTAGGTGCTTTATCTTACTCTGAATTAAATCAGGAAGTAGTAAATCTTTCAAGTGTACTTTTGGAAAGTATTCAAAACAATACTATCACTGAAGAGTTAATTGTAAGGGTAAAAGAATTTAATCAAAATTTTAATCCATGGGGTAAAAATATAAGAATAAACAAATCAGATCCAACACACGATCTTGCTTTAATGGAATCTGGTACATGGAAAGGTAAAGAAATAGGGAAAACGGAGTTAGCAGAAAGTCAAGAAGCATCGCAACAATTGCGTGAAGGTGAAGAAGAAGAAGCAAAACACGAATTTGCTCCTATGTTTTTTAATGAATTAAGATTACGTATGATTAACATGATACCAGAACAATATGGAACTACAAGTGCTCAAGAAAAAAATACAACCAATTTTTACAGTCTATTGGTGCCACATGAGGTTGTCGCTCTTCATTTTAATTTACTTAACATGATAAAGGAGCGCGGTTTGATGGATGCTGAGGTGGATCGTTTTGAAACTGCATTAAGAAGCAGAAATATATCTCAATTACAGATAGATCTAAACGACGTATCTTCTGAGATAATCGCTTTCTTAAAGAACTTACAGCATGATCATAGTGAAAGAGGTTCGATTAAGTTTTCAGATGCATCAAAAATAAACGATTTGCTAAAAGAAAGTGATCAAAACGCAACTGGCTATGATCTTTTAAGTAAAATAGTAGCAAAAACATCTTTAAATAGCTCAAGACTTACTTCTTTAGTAGAGCAAATAGAGCGCTTGCTTTGGTCTGGATGGAGCGAGAAAACCCCAGATGTTTCAAGATTGCCTTTACCTCTTGCGGGAAGCTTGGGTGATTTGTTACTTCAGGGTGGTAAAGCTCTTAATAGTTTAAAGCAAAAACAACCTGGTTTAACTTATTTAAGTGGAGGTTATGACATTAAAAGTGGTTTTAATGAAAGACAAATTTTAAGTGTCGTTATAAAAGACGTCATGAACGTAATAATTAAAAATATATTATTTTTATTGTATGATTTTTATAGTCTTGAAGACAAATTAGAAACGGCTAACATAGAATTAGATGATGATGAATTTGAGGGCTTAGTAGAAGATAGTTTATCAAATATGATATTTAATATTGCAGTAAGTACTAATTATGCAGGAGTAAGTATTTTATATGATGAACCTCCTGCTGATCTTTTAAAATTTACTGAGGCCGAAAAGAAACTAGTAACTGGAATTGACGTAAGAAGTGAAATAGACCGAAACGATTTACTAAGTAAAAGACATGAAATGGGTGTAGAGGGACGTCTTGGAGCATTTGGAGTATTTTTAGAGCCACTTGAAAATATGATAACTAGAAATGATGATAATATTAATTTACTAACTTATAATTTAATTCCAAAGTTAGAATCGGCTGAGATAGAAATGGAGGATGCTGTTAGAGAAGTAAGTTCCCAACAACAACAAAAAACCGAAATGCAATCAAAACCACCAAGTGATTTAGCTAGTGATGCGGGTCCTGCTGTGGTAGAACCTGCTTTAAATCCAGTTCCAGTTGCCGCTGTTCCTGTTCCAGTTGCCGCTGTTCCTCCTATCGCTGTTCCTGTTCCAGTTGCCGCTGTTCCTCCTATCGCTGTGCAAAGATCAACAAGATCAGCATCAAAGCGCCCTGCTTCGCCTGCGGCTTCGTTTCCAAAAGCTGCTTCAAGACAAGCGAGTAAAAGATCAGCTAGATCTCCAACAGTGCCTTATGATCCACAAGGACTAGGAGCGGCAGCTGGTTATGGATATGGTGACGGGGCTGCGGCTGGTTATGGATATGGTGACGGGGCTGCGGCTGGTTATGGTGATGGGTACGGATCATATGGTAGTCGAAGAGGTTTTTCAAGAGAAGGCAGTTACGACTATGGTCCAACAACATCACCTTCTAGAGATTTATATTCTTCTAGAGATTTATATTCGCGCAAAACCCATTCTCCTTCACCAAAACCAGGTACACCAAAACCAGGTACACCTAAACCACGTACACCTGCTCCTGCTGGTGAATATACAGATGATGAGCTTGATGGGATGAAAAAAGCTGATTTAAT
>VMHT01155210.1_pt1 | contig 13143 bp, 11 predicted proteins | sample 4693611 | NCBI WGS metagenome assembly VMHT01 (sample SAMN12280063, study PRJNA550983) | marine metagenome | isolation source: seawater sampled from same location over 5 years 0.02-0.2 micron viral filtrate | place: USA: collected off the coast of southern California halfway between the port... ... | reverse complement strand
TATTTTTGCGCTTCAATCAACAGTCCCTGTTAACCTGATCCTGGCAGATAAGATAAACAGCATACAACACCATCTAACTGCAATAGCCGCAAAAATGCGACTACGGCAGTTAGATCAACGTTGCCAGCAATTAAAACAAACCACAGCGTAAAAAGACATAAAGAAGAATGAAGTATAAAAATATCCGAGAAGAAGAATTAAAAAACAAAGTTGGTGCTGATTGGTTTAAGCAATTTGATACAACTGAAATTCTTGGAAATATTGACTTTACCGTTTTTCCGAAACAAGACAGTTTATTTGGACGAACGCCTCTTTTGTGGGCAGAAGCAAAAACAGGAAATTTTGACGTACCTACAATGTTTGTTCAGCTCATTCTGACAATTGGAAAAGCACGTACTTTCGACAAAACTCTGCCACCTGCTTTTTTAGGTGCATTTGACTTCAAAAAAATTGCTTTTGTTGACTACGTTAATATTCAAGATATTTTCTATCTCAACGACTTTAATTGGAATGTAACCCCAAGCAACCACGAAACAAAAGAATTTCAATTAATTAAAGAGAGAATTGAAGCTATCTTAAAATCAAAAACCTATGTATTTGATTATCAAAAAGACGAAAAACTACTTAATACTTTCATTAATAATAATGTGGCTAAAGCCACAACAAAAAGTAAAATTAAGATTGACAAAAACAATTTCATTCCCATTTATTTGCGTTGGATTGAGATTGTTAAACCAATAATTGACGTTAATTGGGACGACTTAAAAAAAGCAAATATTTTTGATAGTGATTTTTATTTGGCAGACATATTTGTTAATGACAAAGACACTCAAAATATAGAAGATGATTTAACCATAAGAGATAATTTATTTGTTGTATTTCAAAATCAAGGTTATAAAATAGCAAAAGAAAACATCAAGCAAATGTTTGATGCTACAATAAACATTCGTAACAAAGATGCTTATTTACAATTCTGGAAACTCTACAAAAGACCACCAATAAAAGAGTTTCAAGATTACATTATTGAGCGTAGAGATTTACTTGCACCGCAAGACATTAGAGAACGTAAAGGAGCATTTTTTACCCCTCGAATTTGGGTAGAGCTTTCGCAAAAATACCTGACCGATTATTTGGGCGAAGATTGGCAGGACGACTATTACATTTGGGATTGTGCGGCTGGAACAGGTAATCTTCTAGCAGGTTTAACCAATAAATACAACATTTACGCAAGTACATTAGACCAAGCTGATATTAATGTAATGCACGAACGTATAGACCACGGAGCCAACTTATTGCACAACCACGTTTTTCAATTTGACTTTTTAAATGATGGCTTTTCCAAATTACCTCAAAGCCTGCAAGACATCATTAATGATGAAGAAAAGCGTAAAAAACTGGTAATTTATATCAATCCTCCATATGCAGAAGCAGCAAGTAAAGGTACTGTATCAAATACAGGAACAAATAAAACAGATGTTGCAGTTACCACAAAAATCTATGAAAAATATAAAAACAAAATTGGAATAGGCGGACGTGAACTTTTTATTCAATTCCTAACAAGAATTAATGCTGAAATCCCTAATACGGTGCTTGCAAATTTTTCAAAGTTGAAAAATTTGCAAGCACCTAACTTCTCGGATTTCCGAAGTTTTTTTCGAGCGAAGCTCGAAATTTTATTTGTCGTTCCAGCTGACTCATTTGATAATGTTAAAGGAAAATTTCCCATTGGTTTTTTTATATGGAACAATAATATTAAAGAGGATTTTAAAGAAATAAAAAGTGATATTTATAACTCTAAAGCCGATTTTATTGGCAACAAGAAATTTATTAATACTTCAATTTTCAAATCAATAAATGATTGGATAATAACTACAAGAAATAGAGTTAATGAAAAAAATATTGGTTTTATGTCTGCAAAAGGCAATGATTTCCAAAACGCAAATTTTATTTTCATTATTAATGATAAAAATCAATTACCACACCCTAGAGGAACGTGGGTGACAGATAAAAATATTATAGAAATTTCAATATATATTTCTGTTCGTCATTGCATTCAAGCAACTTGGCTAAATGATAGAGACCAATTTACCTACCCGAAAAATGATTGGGAGTATGATAAAGAATTTCAAAGTGATTGTTTAACTTTCTGCTTGTTCGATAATAGTAATAATATTTCATCAAGTTTTGGTATAAATAATTGGATACCTTTTACAGAGCAAGAAGTAAATGCCCAAAATAGATTTGAAAGCAATTTTATGTCCGATTTTATTAATGGTAAAATAAAAACAGAAAACGAAACCAACTTATTTGGAACTGACACTAATCAAACTTTAAAAAGAGAATTTTCGGAAGAAGCCAAAAACGTTTTTGATGCAGGTAGAGAGTTGTGGAAATACTATCATAGTCAACCCAATGTAAACGTAAACGCAAGTTTTTATGATATACGAGCGCATTTTCAAGGTAGAAACGCCAAAGGAAGGATGAACTCAAAAAGTGATGACGAAAAATATATGGAATTGATTGGCGAATTAAGAAATAAACTAAACTTTTTAGCCGACAAAATAAAACCGAAGATTTACGAATATGAATTTTTGAAAGAATAACTGCTGGCAATAACTAAGCGTTCGTGTGGCCGGTACGGCCCAACATGAACGCACTGTTGACTAAGCCGGTTCTTTGCCGGTCAGCCATGTATGGGGATTAGTCTGTTTTTGGGAGGTCAAATTTGTTAGGAAAGGCAGCTATGCTCTATGCAAAATTTCAGGTTTTCGCTATTAATTGATGATGCCACTGCTTTTTACTATATTTTTTTACTGGGACTTACGGGATTTACTGTCATTTTGATGGTTTTAAGGCATAGGTCTCCTGTTACGCCCGGAAGGATCGTTTTTTATACTCATTTATTTGATTGTTTTCTTAGTTTTTCCATCCAGTATCCAGGCGGGCCACGTGCTGTAAAGGTGGCAAGGGTTATCAAATTTCCTTTCTTGCACACCGGGCAAAGCTGGTGTTGTAGTGGTTGGCGCTCCCTGAGTTGCACCCGTCCCAGGCTTGTCTGTAGCTGGGTAAGTGTAATTTTTTTATGGTAGGAACTCAAGATTCCATAATGCCGTATGCGAACAAATCCTTTGGGAAGTATATGAAGTGCGAACCGCCTGATGAACTCTGTATCGGATAAACGTAACAAGGATTTCCTTCCTCCGTGGCGGTAGTCCTTTACAGAAAAAACAACGCCTTGATTATCCAGGTTTTTTATCCGGTGGTTACTAATGGCGATCTTATGTGTATATCGGCCAAGGTATTCCACCACCTGGGCGGGACCTAAAAATGGTTGTTTGCAATAAACTACCCAATCGTTTTTAAAAAGACTTTCGTAGAAGTCTTTGGATTGCGGTTCCAGTTCCTTGCGAAGGGAAGCCACAAAACGAGCCCTAAAAACTTTGCTCATAGCCTTAACCGGGAACAGGTATTTACATTTGCTTTTTGCAGATTTCCATTGACCACTTTGAGCAATACCGCCGCCAGGAACAATACAATGTAGGTGTGGGTGTAGTGACAGGTTTTGTCCCCAGGTGTGCAGGATAGCAATCATCCCCGGTTTGGCACCCAGAAATTTATGGTTAGATGCAAAATCTTGGATCACCTGCCAGGCTATTTTAAACAGCAGGGTATACATTTTTTTGGGTTCATACAGGCATAGGCGGTTGAGCGCTGATGGCAGTGTGAAGACCACATGGAAGTAAGGCACGTTTAGGAGTTCCTCTTCCCGTGCCCGGATCCACTGCTCCTTTTTATGTCCCTGGCACTTGGGACAATGGCGGTTTCGGCAACTATTGTAACTAAGGTGAAGCCTATGGCAGGAAGGGTTGTTACAACGGTCAATATGGCCACCCAGGGCAGCAGTGCGGCATTTGCGCAAGGCGTGCAGGGTTCTTGTCTGCCAGCTGTTGTAACAATAGTTGGATAAAGATTCCGTGTTCCTTTCCAGCACCTGGGCCACCTCGTGAGCAGCAGGTTTCACAGCTACTCCTTGTAGAGCCGATCCAGCGGACTGAACGGCTTCTGCCTACCCAGTTGTGCCACGTGAAGGTAGGTAAGGGTGGTTTGGATATCTGCGTGTCCCAGTAAATCTTTGACACTGATGATATCTAACCCCATTTCCAAAAGGTGGGTGGCATAGCTGTGCCGAAGGCTATGGGTAGTGATCTCTTTCTGGATCCCGCTGTGTTTACGGGCTTCCCGAACGATCCATTGCACTCCCATCGCCGATAACTGGGCTGGGTTTGCTTTCCTGTCGTAGCCATTAAAACACCAGGTGGTAGGATTATCTGCAGCGATATATTTTTTTAAGCCACGGATCTGCATTTGGGATAATGGAACATAACGGTCTTTTCTTCCTTTGCCCTGGCGGATGTGGAGCATCTTCCGATCAAAATCCAGGTCTTTGAGCTGAAGGCTGCGAAGTTCAAAGCAGCGAAGGCCACAACCATAGAGCATCGCCAGTACCAACCGGTGTTTGAGCAGTTTGGGAGTTTTAAGCAATTGCTTTACCTCACTACGGCTTAATACCACCGGAAGTTTGTGGGGGCGTTCAATAGAGGGTAGCATAACCCGCATCTCTTTCATCCCGGAGATTCGATAGGCATAGCGAAGACCATAGACCGTATGCTTAAAGAAACTGTCCGATGGTGTTTTGTGCTGGGATTTTAGAAGGTGCAAGTAGTCCAAAACCTGTTCTTCATCGAGGTCCAGGGGACTACATTTAAAATGGAGGGACATATGCGCAAGGCAGCGGGCATAGTTGGTAAGGGTACTTTGGCTTTTGCCGGCGAGTTCTACGGATCGCTTTAATTTACGGTACAGTTGATCGAACTCAGGAACAGAATTACAGGCCCTCTCTATGAGGGTACTACTTTTTTTTCATAACTTTCAATGAATTAATTACACAATACCTAAAGGTAGTGAATAGTGATTTAGCGATCTCTTGAAGCTACCTTTAGGTTTAGTTCAACAACGTATAAAAAAAATGCTCAAACCTGTCTCAATTCGAAAGTCCGTGCTCGCTTGCAACGCCTGATTGTCCTGCGGAAAATCAACGCTGGCAATCGCCGCACTGTTTTTTATACGAGACGTTATGCTGCATTTAAAAACTCACTCAATTGATAAGTAAGAGAAAAAAAGAGCGTATAAAAGATGTCCTGATTGATCACGTCTTTGACTTTTGTTTTAATGAAGTGGTTCAAAGGGTTGAGGGAGGAGGAATAAAACTGACTTATGATGATCCTGTTCACCTTAAAGATCCAACTACAGCAGTTGTTCTTGAACAGATTAAAAAATCAGACAACTTAAAAGCATATTACACTACTCGAGAAACAGACTATTGCGAAATTCTGACTGAGCCTGATTACCTGCACTCAACTTTAATCCAAAAATTGAAGTTATCGGGTTTTTCTAAAGGTAAATCTTTACATAAACAAGTTTTAAAAGCTCAGGAATTTTTAATTGCTCGCAGCTATTTAGCGTGTAACAATCCAATAAAAGCGAGAGTGAAACTGACAGAGAAAGGAAGAAGACACTATTTAGATGGGAAATCTTTTGAAGACAATTATGTAAATAGAAGAAATTCAAATTTAGCTATAGTCATCAGTGTCCTTTCAATTATTATCGCCCTTATTGCAATATTTGCGAAATAAAACGCAGCATAACAACGTATAAAAAAAATGCTCGAACCTGTCTCAAATCGAAACTCCGTGCTCGCTTGCTGCGCCTGATTGTCCAACGGACAATCAAGCTCGCCAGTTCGCAATGTTTTTATACGAGACGTTAGGCACAAGCTAAAAAATGAAACAAATAATTGCATTCATATTCACTCTGACTTTATTGTCTTGTAATAATTCAAAGCAGACCAAGGAGACGACAGAAGCTGAAGCTGTTGAACTTTCTCAAGACACAGTATTGGTGAAAATCAAAAATGAAATAGACGAGTCTTACGAAATCGGATTTTATTCAAAATCATATACTTACTGTTGGACTGTTGGAAAAGACACATTAGACTTTAAAATCGGACTTACAGAATACGTCAGTGACAGCTCTGTTCAACTTCGAATTTTCAATCGACAGCCTATTCTGTTTGCTACAGCAATCGCCAAGGTAAATGAGTCTTTGCTATTAATTCGAGAAAATTTTAAATTAGAAAATTTAAAGGCCATTTATTTTGAACCACCAATTTATTATAAGGATTTGACAACTGAACTTACGCAGGACTATAAGAATCAATTCGGACAGAAAAATATTACCTACGAAAGATTGAATGAATTTCTTATGAGTTCGTGGCTTGAACAAAAAATTGAAAAATTTCTTAACCAATTCGGTAAGACGACAAGAAGATATGGAATTGAGAAATTTCACTTACTCGACAAAGAATATTACAACGAGTATATTCCTAACTCGGACTTGAAAGAATATCCGGAATTTTCGCTTCACGGAATGGGAGTATCAATAATTATAAATGAATGAAAAAAGCCAGTGCCTAACAACATATAAAAACAATGCTCCAACCTGTCTTAACTCGAAAGTCCGTGCTCGCTTGCTCTGCGAATTGTCCTGCTGACAATCACGCTCGCCAGCTCGCCTGTTTTTATACGAGACGTTAGTGGCAATTTAATAACCAAATTTACCTATGAAGATAAAACTTTTTACCAACTCCATTTTTCTTGTTTTACTATTTGTAACAAATACGCTTTTTTCACAAACTAAATATCAAAAAGACTTTATTGAATTTTGGACAGACATCGATAATCATTACGCATATTTAGACCAGCAAGACATTGATTGGGAGAAAGTCAGGGAAATTTACGAACCGAAAGCTGCAAAAGTATCAAATGACTATGAATTTATTCAGTTTTTAGAAAGCGTTTTAAATGAAGTTCATAACGGTCATTCCTCACTAAATACAAACTTAAAATCATCCAATAGGTTAATCCCTTCAGGTTCGGATATCTATGTTGAAAAATCAGGTAATAAATTTTACATAAAGGACTTGCGAAAAGGCTTTGGTGCAGACTTATCCGGTCTAAAAATCGGAATGGAAGTTAAACTTTTCAACAGTAAATCCATTGAAGATCAATTGACAAAATTCCTTCCAAAATTTACAAACGAACCCACTCAAGAAATGTATCAGTATGCTCTTGATATGCTCTTTGCAGGAACACACGATACGGAAAGGGAAGTTACAGTCCTTGAAAACGGGAGAGAAAAAACATATTGTCCGATAACATACAGAAATAGAGATGAATTGTTATATAGCAAAATTTTTAATGACAGCACTGCTTATATCAAAATAAACAATTCCTTAGGGAACAACAATCTGATTACAGTGTTTGACCAAACACTTGATAGTTTACTTCAATACCAAAATCTGATCATTGATTTAACCGAAACGCCGGGAGGAGGAAATACAACCGTTGCACGAGCTATAATGGGAAGATTTACTAACAAACTTCTTCCTTATCAAATTCACGAGTTTGATGAAAAAGAATACCAAACCAAGAGACATTGGATGGAATATGTGCCACCTCGAAAAGACATTTACAAAGGTAAGGTTTATATACTTGTGGGACATTGGACAGGAAGTATGGGAGAAGGAATGGGAATTGGTTTTGACGGAATGAGACGAGCGAAAATTATCGGAACTCAAATGGCAGGACTCCTCGGTGCTATTTCAAATTTTCAATTGAGTGAAACTAAGATAGGTTTTCAGTTTCCTACCGAAAGACTATATCATATAAACGGGACGCCCAGAGAAAAATTTGTTCCCGAAATTTTGACTGAGCACACTGAAGAGACAATGCAAAAAGCCAGAGAAATCAGATAAAGAAACTGCCACTAACATTAGTAACCGTTGCACAAGCCTCCAATTTTCTTCTCATAATTAGATTTTCAAGAATATTGCGGCTTTTTAAGTGAGTCCTGTTTTTTCCACCGAGACTTCAGGTTGAGAAAAAAGGAGCTTTAGAATAGCGTGAAAAGTCAATAAACGGGTACTTATAAGAGAAGATGAACTGCTTTGGCGATTTTGCAGGGCATCTGCCCCGGATTTAATCTTCTTAGTTGTAAATTTCAGGTACTTTTTCAGGTTATAAGCAATGGCGGCCAGGTGCATGCATTTATTAGCTTGGCGAATGCCGATGGTGTTTACTTTTCGCAGACCTAGGAATTCTTTGAGAGTGCCGAAAACGGGTTCTACAGTACTTTGGCGTTTGCCTTTCATATAGCGGCCGCGCCTGCTTTTTACCCTTTCAATATTTCTTTCGTACTCTTCCCGAAAGGCGGTGATGTTGATCCTTTTTTCGTGGCTCTTACCAATGCAGGTCGTTTTTATAGGGCAGCCTTTGCAATCTGCCCTGGTAGTGAAATAGTTATCCTTTAAGTTGCCATTTTCCATTTTCTGCTTCCTAAAGTTCACCTTCTTGCCTTGGGGGCAAAGCCAGTAATTACCGTCTTTATTATATTGGAAACCTTCAGGTCCACCTTTGTAGGTCCCGTGTGGAGGAATGTAAGTGGTAAGCCCTTTATTTTCCAAATATGCATAATTCTCCCCGCTACTGTAACCAGCATCTGCCAGTACATTTTCCCAGATCAGGCCTTCCCTGCGCAAACGCCTGTTTAATCTCCTGGCGGTGTCTTGAAGGTATTTAGTATCCTTTTTATCTGCGTGGTAGGCCTGAACATCGGTGATTACGTGGGCTGCGATATCTACGGCTATATTGCACAGATAGTTCAGTTTTCTGGCTTTACCGGGTTTGACACTGATCCTTGCATCAGGATCTGTAGGGCTGTAATGAGTTTTATTACTGGTGTACCTGCTGCCTTTGTTTTTTGCACCGGGTTTCATATCCTGGTCCTCACTCCATCTTTTGTTACGGCTCTTGATTTCCTGTAGCTCAGATTTACTGGCCGTTATTTTTTGCTGTTCTTTAGGAGCTTTATTTTCTTTGGCTTTTCGATCTCTACTGCTTTGCACACGCAGCTTTGAGAGATGCTCTTCAAGATCCTCTGCCGGGACTTTAAGCTCTAGGCTGTCCATAGAAGCATTGGCTTTTACGGGAGCAGAATCTATAGCCTGGGTATGCCCACTTACCAAACCTGCTTCGATACACAGCCTTAAAACTCTAGTGAATACTTCTTCAAAAATATCATCTGGGAAAAGTTGCCGGGTTCGGCTAATGGTGCTGTGCCAGGGAAGTTCTTCGTCTACATCATATCCTAGGAAAAAAAGAACGTCCAGACGCATACCACAATGGTCCATCACACCTCGATCTGTAGTAATATTTTCAAGATACCCAACCAGGCAGATCTTGAAGAATACCACCGGATCAATACTTTTCTGGCCGCTTCGCCCATAGAATTTCTGTGTGAGCGGGTACAGAAAATCCAGATCCAGAGCTTCCTTTAAGCGGCGATAAAAATTTTCTTTTGGAATGCGGTCACTTAACCTAAAAGAAGTGAAGAGTTTTTCCTGATAATCCTTTTTTCCTTGCATACATGAAATTAACAAATTTCTGTAACTTGTGCAACAGGCACAATATATAAAAACAATGCTCAATTTGTTCTTGAATCGAAACCCCGTGTTCGCTTGCATAGCGGATTGTCCTGCGGACAATCAAGCTTGCCCGCTCGCACAGTTTTTATACGGGACGTTACCAAAAATGGCTCCAAAAAAATCTAAAACTTTATAAATGGCTCAAAAATACCGAACTGCAAAAAGAATAACTTTAGCCGTATTCCTGATACTATTTTCATTTATTATAATATCGGCTTTTATCGATTCTTGGAAAACAGGAAGTCTTTGGTTCATTGCAGCACTTTTCCTTTTCATTATTTTTAGAAGTTATAATTCATCGAGCTCAAAGAGATTAAGTCTTTTTGTAAAAATTCCCTTAGTTATAATGTTCATTGTTTTCTTTGGTTGGGGAGGAACATATTTACCAAAAAGTTCTAAGAATAATGAAATTGCAGAACAACAAGATACGAATGAACCAGTAACTGATGAGCCAATTCAACTGGAAAAAGAAATAAAAATTGACTCTCTTAAACTCAATAAAATACAAGAAACTTGGGCAACAAAAATTATTAGAGAGTGGCAAGGTTCTTACATTGAAAGTTTTAATATTTCTCAGAAAGAAAATATAATTTATTTTCAACTAACTGAAGAGGCGTCAAGGGGAAACTGGAACATTGATGCAGAGTTACATCAATCAATATTTCAAGACAAAGTTGATAGTTTGCTCACTGCGAATTTCAATGAGGATGAAATAATTCCAGAAACTAAAATAGTCATTATACCTAATGAAAAACAAGTAAAAATAAATGCGGCTAAAGCTCAAAGGCAGGAACTAATTGCTCGCCAATTCTCCCTTTGGAATGGAGCCAATAGATATTTACAAGACTATATTAAAGACAATATGAATGACCCAGATTGTTACGAACATATTTCAACAAATTATTCCGACGAAGGAGATTATATAATTGTAAATACCAAAATAAGAGGTTGTAACGCATTTGGAGCAAAAATAATCCAGGTTATTTCCGCAAAGATTGACCTTAAAGGAAACATACTATCTATTAATTAATATAAACTTCATTATGAAAAAAGCATTCTTTTTATTTCTAATTACTTTAGGTTCATCAAATATTGTGAGTTCCCAAGATTTAATGTCTAATCCAGATTTCTTAAAAGCAAATTTGTATATGCAAAATACCGTCATTTTATTTGATGAAGTCTATAATGCTCCAAACCAAAACGAAGAAGGAAAAAGTAAGCTTGACCTTCTCCAAGCAAATATTGAAAAAGCTCAAAATCATTATATGCAGGTAAAACGGACAAACCCTGAAGGAGAAATTTTCAAGACTTTTGAGCAAAATATTCAAGTTTTGGAAAAATCTAAAGAACTACTGGAAGAGAATGATGAAAGTTGGGCTTTAGCCTATTCCTTAGTAAAATTAAACCTACAGGATTTCGTCAATGAAGAACTCAAATAGTTAAAAGAGCGGATAATTTTATAGACTGCAGCGGACTTTCACTCGAACGTAAAGAAACTGCGGTATTTGAAAATGTGCTTACTCGGCTGTGTCGCCACATTTGGTAACAACATATAAAAACAATGCTAAAACCTGTCTCAATTCGAAAGTCCGTGCTCGCTTGCAACGCCTGATTGTCCTGCGGACAATCAAGCTCGCCAGCTCGCACAGTTTTTATACGAGACGTTGTGTGCAAGCAAAACAAACATTCTGCTAGAAATAAAAACAAAGAAATGACAATTGACATAAATTTTAATGTTAACTCTGATGCTCGTGGTGGAGACCCTGACAGTACAAGTCCGACTTTGAGAAAATATCATAAAATTCTTTGGAGTAAACCTTTGCCAAACGGAAAAAATTTTGAGCTGACTACAAACAAAACTGGAGCTTATTTATATCATAAATCGGAACTTGGAGAATTCACGTTAGGTAGTGATGCAATAACCCACTCGTACAGAAATCAGAAAAGAAAACAATGGCTAATAGAACAAGTTTCTAACGAAGTAGATGAACTTTTTGACATTGGATGTACAATTGGAGCTTACATTGTTTTTCCAAAAAATAAAATTCACAATAAATTCACTATCAATCAAGCAAGAGGTGTAAACTCCCTAATTGACGACAGATTTGATTTGACATTGGAATGTATTCGTCTATTTTACGAAGAACAAGAAAATCCTCTTTATGACACATTTTTTAGATATAAAAACTTCTTTGAATTGTTTGAGACCTTTAACGGTTATGTGGATTTCTTTTTGCTTAATGACCTTCTGGACGAAAATCAAAATATTAAATTCTATTTACCATTTGATAATTTCAAATCAAGACCTGTTTTTAACGGAATTGAGGACTATCAATTATATAAAAGGAGAGTTACAAATTTTGTGACATCAAGAAACAGCCGAATTGAAAATTACATAAAACAGGTTGGAAAAATGCCAGCACACAACAATGAATAACACAAATTGCGGAATACCAGTCAAAAATGACATTTTTGGCTACCTTCTAAAATAGAGTTTAACGGACAGTTTTTCTATCCATCCCGCAACTTGCGTTATTCGAGACGTTAGCCAATAGCTAAAAAGAATGAAAGTTAAGGAAGCAAATATTCGAGAAATGGCGGAACACCTTCTGTGCGGGAATATTTGTTTTTTAAATACTGTAACCGGTGATTTTGAATATCATCCGGCAGAAATAGATTTGTTTCCCGACGAGGAAAATCCCTGGCAAGAAGTTATAGATAAACTGGAGAACAATTGGGATGATTATATTCGGATTGAGCCAATGAATTCTAATCAATCTTATGTGGTAATGGAATCTTTTGCGGACCAATCAGAAGCGGACGGATTTCGCAAAAAATTACTTGCTGCTTTAAGCCGACCAAAACCTTTCAGAAATTTTAATTATCTGATCCACGAATCGGATTTTAGGCAGGAATGGTTTGACTTCCGACAGGAAAGAAATGTTGAGTGGGTAAGAGAACAGATATCTGACCGCTTAGACGAGTAAAAAAAGCCATTGGCTAACAACGTATAAAAATAATGCTTAAACCTGTCTCGAATCGAAAGTCCGTGCTCGCCTGCAACGCCTGATTGTCCTGCGGGCAATCACGCTCACAAGCTTTTAATGACGAAAATTAAAATTACCTGGGAGGTTAGGTAATCTTCGGCTAAAGCTAATAATCAATTTAGCTTTTTAGTTTTTTCCTCAAATTATCAATATCGCTAGATATTTTAGAGTCAATTACCCGAGCATAGATTTGTGTAGTTGATATTTTAGAATGCCCCAAAAGCTTTGAGACCGTTTCTATTGGAACTCCATTTGCCAAGGTTACGGTAGTAGCGAAAGTATGCCGGGCGGTATGAAAACTCAATTTCTTTTTAATTTTTAGTTTATCAGTAACCACTCTTAAATATTCATTAGTTTTTTGATTGGAATAAACGTATCCAGTTGGCTAAGTACATCTTTTGTAAACTTAAGATAAATTCTAGCTTGCCCACAAAAAAGAAATGGATAAGCAAGCCTATATGTATGAGTTAATCGAGAAATGGGAAGTTAGCGGTC
>VMHT01129438.1_pt1 | contig 13145 bp, 29 predicted proteins | sample 4693611 | NCBI WGS metagenome assembly VMHT01 (sample SAMN12280063, study PRJNA550983) | marine metagenome | isolation source: seawater sampled from same location over 5 years 0.02-0.2 micron viral filtrate | place: USA: collected off the coast of southern California halfway between the port... ... | reverse complement strand
GCGAGACATTGTAAAAGATACAAGTACTAACAATATTTTTATAGCTAACACAGCGCATACGTCTAGCGGTTCTCAGCCTCTTACTACAAACACCGACAGTGCAAAATGGGATTTGTTAGTAGATGCTGCATCGGCAACAACATCAGCTACTAATGCGGCTGCAAGTGCGACTACAGCAACAACCAAGGCAAGTGAGGCCGCAACAAGTGCTACGACGGCAACGACAAAGGCTAGTGAGGCTGCAACGTCAGCCACAAACGCGGCAGCTTCATATGATAGTTTTGATGATCGGTACTTAGGTGCAAAGTCGAGCGATCCTAGTACGGACAATGATGGTGATGCGCTTATAACAGGGGCGCTATATTTTAATACAACGGATGGTGAGTTCAAAGTTTGGAATGGGTCTGCGTTTATAACGATTACCGTAGCCGCAAGTAACCAAACTAATATTAATACAGTTGCTGGTATCTCTGCTAACGTTACAACAGTAGCTGGTATATCTAGCAATGTTACAACGGTTGCTGGAATAAGCAGTAACGTTACGACAGTGGCTAACGATGGTACGGATATTGGTACGGTTGCCAGTGGTATATCAAATGTAAACACTGTGGCTGGTGCAATAAGCAACGTAAATACAGTCGCTGGTATATCTGCAAACATATCAACAGTGGCTGGTATTTCTGCCAATGTAACAACTGTTGCTGGTGCTAACAGCAATATTACAACCGTTGCTACTAATATATCTGGTGTAAATAGTTTTGCAGAACGTTATCGAGTAGGTAGCTCAGATCCAACGAGTTCGCTGGACGAGGGTGATCTAGCATATAACAGCTCAAGCAACTTGTTAAAATATTACAACGGATCAGCATGGGTTGGCATATCACCCGGTATAGCTGATGTAGCAAGCGATAGTTCTCCGCAATTGGGCGGTGACTTAGACATGAATGGTCAGGATATTGTCACTACTTCTAACGCAGATATTGACCTTGCGCCAAATGGTACTGGTCGTGTAGTCGTAAAGGGCAATACAAACCAAGGCTCAATTGTTCTTAACTGTGAAAACAACTCTCATGGCATTACAATACAGTCTGCACCGCACAGCGCATCAGCAACCTATACTGTTAAGCTTCCAAATTCTCTTGGTCTTACAAGCGCAAGTGCTTTTGTAACCTCTGATGCTAATGGCGTGGTTGGCTTTGACAACGGCACAACTGAGGAAAGCACGGCGATTACATCATCAAGCAACGCGGCCACAATTAATTTACGTGACGGCAACGTGTTTACGCACACACTGACCGAAAACGTAACTTACACTTACAGCAACCCGGCGGCGTCTGGGCGAGCCAGCGCATTTATTTTAAAGGTCACGCAAGACAGCTCTGCAAGAACAATTACATGGCCTAGCAGCGTTGATTGGGCGGCAGCTACAGCGCCGACGCTTACCACAACGTCGGGCGGCGTTGATGTTTTTGCTTTTATTACAGTGGACGGCGGTACAAATTATTACGGCTTTACCCTCGGTCAGGCGATGGGGTAATAACATGACAGCTTCTAAAATAGTAGCAGCGGCAGCATCTGGTTTAGGTGGTGGTGGAGAAGAGGTAGATAGTGTTTTTGCTGTCCGACATTATCACGGTACTGGCAATTCACATACAATAAATAATGGTATAGATTTAAGCACTGAAGGTGGATTAGTTTGGACTAAAAAAACTACCGCTACTGATAATCATTATTGGTATGATACTGAGAGGGGCGTACAAAATTATATTTCGTCTAATCTAAGTGCTAGTCAATATAGTTCTGGTGCTCAAGGTTTAAATCAGTTTAATAATAACGGGTATAGAATTGGTAATGATGGCTCATTAAATAATAATAATAACCGTTATGCTTCCTACTGTTTTCGGAAGTGCCCAAATTTTTTCGACATCATTACTTACACAGGAAACGGAGCAAATAATAGGGCAATCAACCACCAACTATCCGCAGAACCCGGCATGGTTATCATTAAAAGGTTAAGTGGTGGCACTGAAAACTGGGCCGTTTATCACAGAAGTCAAAATGCTGCTAGTGGTATTTTGTATTTAGATACAAATGTAGGAAATCAAGACACTCCTATTTTTAGTGATCAAGCACCTACTTCAACACAATTTTTTGTTGATGATCACCCAGCATCTAACAATAATGGCGATAATTATGTAGCATATATTTTTGCTACACATGACGGAGGTGGTGGACGTGATGGAACTTTTGGAAGTAGTGGTGACCAACCTATCATAGAATGCGGTGACTATTACGCAGTACCTCACACTCATTCTTATTATGGTAGTGCTGTCCAAGGAAATCCTAGAAAAATCACACTGGGCTGGGAACCTCAATGGATTATGATAAAAGGTACAACATCGGGAGATTGGTACATAGCTGATGAGACTCGTGGTGCTAATATTCCCAACAGTGGTTTAGATACGTTTATGATACGAGCAAACACAAATGAGGCTCAAAATGAAGCGCCTGGAGTAAGTTTTTTAAGTGATGGTTTTTACGTTTGGGATACAAATTTACATCAAAATTATAGGGGATACCTCTATATGGCTGTAAGAAAGGGTCCAATTGATCCTGTATCTGACGTGACTAAAACAGATATTTTTGCTACCGATACATGGGGTGGCGGTGATGGTAAAAATACTCCTGCTTTTTATTCTGGGTTTCCTACAGATTTTGCTTTTATGAAGCCAGTTACCAGTGGCGGTAGTTGGGAAGTTGTTTCAAAAAATACACAATTGAGAAAATCATTTTTAGACCAAAATGCCCAAATGGGTAATTTAAGTAGTGGACGTTTAGATTTTGAGAATGGGTTTTATGATAGCACTGCTTCTCTATCCTCATATAGAGGATGGATGTGGCAAAGATCTCCAAAAATTATGGATTTAACTTCTTGGGTTGGAACAGGTAGTGGTGGTCACGTGGTAAAACATAATTTACAAGTTCCACCAGAAGCAGCGTGGACATTTAACGTTGATAGTGGACCTAGTAAATGGTACTTTTTTGAAACAAGCGATGTTGCAGCCGGAAAATTTAGAGAAGGAAGCTCTGCTAATAACGGAACTTTAAGTGAATATAATCTTGCAAGTGGTCAACGTGTTCAAGCTGTAGATAGTACATCAATTACTTGGGGTAACGCTCAAAGTCCAAATGATTCTGGTGGTAGTCATTATGCAATCCTTTGGGCATCCTACCCTGATATTGTAAAAGTAGGCAAATTTACTTATTCTTATCCTTCATCTGCACAAACTGTTGACTGTGGATTTTCAAATGGCGCACGTATGGTAATTATCAAGAGAATTAACGGTGGTGGTAATTTTGATAGTTGGTTTTGCTGGGATAGTGTAAGAGGGATCACTACGAATGCTGATAATTTTTTAAGGTTTGACACTACAGCCGCACAAACGACAGACGGTAATAATATTGAGCCACATAGTAGTGGGTTCAAAATTCGTAATGGGGGATTAAATTTAGCGGCTGGTACACAATGTTATTTTATAGCTTTTGCTTAATCAAAACTCATTAGAAAGGATCAATCAAATGAGTGAATATCGGGAAAGAAAAACAGGTGAAGTTAAAACACAAGGCGAATGGAGAGCAGTCTTTAAAAATATGTCTCTTCCAAAAGTGTGGAACAGTAATGTCTGTGACGCTATGAACATAGACCCAGTGTTGCCAAGCCCTGAAGCTACAACTAGCGCATATCAAATAAGTGTACGGGATGGCGTTGAGCAAAACGATAACGGTGATTGGGTAGAACGTTTTATAGTAAGAGACATGTTTGCTGACATTGAAGGTGGTAAAACTAAAGCTGAACAAGAAACAGAGTTTCAAGCTTCACTTGATGCAGCTACAGCAGCTAATTATCGTAGTACACGTAACAATTTATTAGCTGATACAGATTGGACGCAAGTAAATGACAGTCCGTTGGCTAACGATGTTAAAACACAGTGGGCGGTTTATAGATCTGAACTCCGCAACATTACGGATTTAGATGAATGGCCTAACTTAGCTGACGAAGATTGGCCTATAGCACCGTAAGGATAGAGCATGGATAAACGTACACGTACACTTTCTCAAGCACACTCTCGCATTGATCAAGTCGAGAAAGATGTTGTTGAAATTAAGACTACTATAACCCTTACAGTAAAAGACTTGCAGCAAAGGATTAAGCGTTTAGAAATGATACTAATCGCAATTACTGGCGCAAGCTTACTGCTTCTTATACGAATGAACTTCTTAGGCTAGGCACATGGACCCGGTAACAATCAGTGGTTGCGTAGCTCTTGCCACTGGCAGTTTTAAGGCCATCAAGGGAGCCGTAAGCGCCGGGAAAGATCTAAGTGATATAGCTGGTCAGTTAAATCAGTGGGGCAAAGCTTGCTCGGATTTCTCTATGCTTCAGCAACGTGAGGAGAACCCTCCCTTTTGGAAAAAAACATTTAAAGGTAGCGATGAGGAAAACGCTATTTTAATATGGAATAATGAGCGTAAATTTAAGGAAATGAGGGAAACGCTCCGTTCGGAAATCAGTTTCGTATACGGACCATCCGCGTGGAAGGAAGTTTTGGCAATCGAGGCGCAGCAACGTAAAAGGCGTAAAGATGAACTGTATAAAAAACAGGAGCAACTAGATGCGATTATTAACTTTGCTATTGGGTTTATTATTTTTATCCTCAGTGGTGGTATCTTGTTCTGCATTTTCTATTTCATCGGCAAATGGCAAGGGCGTTGGTGATCATGTGGGTGCTATTATGGTTACAATTAGTGAGTGGAACTTTTGATCATTACCACGTAGGTAGTTACTCTAGTGAAGAAGCTTGTAAGCAAGGCAAAGCACAAGCAAAGGTGCTAGTCACCAGCCAAAACTCTAAAGTAGTGTGTATTAAAATTGAACGGTGATATTAAAAGAGTGGCGTAATAAATATATTATCTATGATAAAAACGGAAAAGTTGTTATAATTACACGCGATAAGAATGTAGCGGTTAAATACGCAAGGTCTTTGAAATGACTGAATTTGAGAAAGCTGATCTAAACAATAACGGCGTTATAGAAAAAGCTGAGTGGAACAAACTGGCGTTGGAAGATCGCAGATTAGAAATGATTGACCGGGATCTTAAGCGCAATGCGGAGCGTAGGTTTACAGGCGCGGCGCTCTCCGGGATGTTAATATATCCGTTTTTTATATTGTTAGCATCTGTATTAGGCTTTGACCAAGCAGCTAGTTTGATAACAGATGTTGCATCAGTTTATGTCTTGGCGGCGAGTGCAATCGTGGGAAGTTTTATGGGCTTCAACGCCTACAGTGCAAAAGCTGAAAGCAAGAAAGCAAGCATAAAGATGGAGGGAGATTGATGTTTGATTTATTAGGAAAGCTGGTAGATCCAGTTAGCAATATTCTTGATAAAGTTATTGAAGATAAAGATCAGAAAACAAAGTTAGCCCACGAAATTGCAACGATGGCAGAGAAAAATTCTCAAGCTTTGATGATGCAACAGTTAGAAATTTTAAAAGCTGATGCACAAGGTAACTGGTTTCAAGCTTCTTGGCGTCCACTTATCGGCTGGATTTGTGGTATATCATTAGGAATAAATTACATGGTTGCGCCCATTGCATTAGGTTTTGGTTTTGCAATACCGCAAGCTGATATGTCTGTAATGATGCCGTTGTTACTTGGTATGCTTGGCATTGGTGGTATGCGTTCATTTGACAAGTTACAAAAAACGGACAGCAAAAAATGAAAGTAAATCTTGGATTAGCATTTGCAATGGTTGTGCAGCTGGTTGCATTAGTGTGGTATATTTCCGGGCTTGTGCATGATTTAGAACACTTGCAACAAACTGTGTCGGCGCAAGATGAACTTATCCGTTTGATAGATCAGGACGTAAATGATCTGTGGGCGTTCTGTACATTTACGGAAAATAAATGGGCCGAAGCGTATAGTAGTGACATGGTGTATGAAAGATTGTGTGGAACAAAGGAGTTTGTTGAGCAATGACTTTTAAACTAGGAAAGCGTAGCCTTGAAAGATTAGAAGGTGTAGATGAGCGCATGGTTGCTGTTGTTAAACACGCAATCGGTGCAACTAAAATAGACTTTGGTGTTATTTGTGGGCTACGGACTATAGAAGAACAAAAAGAGTTGGTTGCAAAAGGTGCAAGTCAAACGATGAAATCTAAGCATATTGACGGTATAGCTGTAGATCTTATGGCGTACATTGGTAGCCGGGCAAGTTGGGAACTTAATTTGTATGACGATATAGCTGATGCAATGGCAGAAGGTGCAAGGACTTGTGATGTTCCTATAAGGTGGGGCGCAGCATGGACTGTTTCAAACATAGCGCATTGGGATGGCACGATGGAAGCTGGAATGAATGATTACGTTGATACTCGGCGTGGTCAGGGTCGCAGACCGTTTATTGACGGTCCACATTTTGAACTAATGGTATAGGAGAAAGCAAATGCCACATGGAAAAAAACACGGTCTTTATGAGAATATCAGGTTAAAAAAGGCTAGAATTGCTGCCGGAAGTGGAGAAAAAATGAGAAAGCCCGGCACAGCTGGCGCGCCTACTGCACAAAATTTTAAAGATGCAGCAAAGACTGCAAAGAAACGCAAGAAATCTATGATGTCTTGATATGGCAAGACCACCAGAACGTACCGGGAATAGTGGCAGACGCGCAGCGTTCTTACAACGCATGGGTAAAATGCCGGGTCCAACTAAAAAGAAAGATGGCACTGACACGCCGTTGTTGAAATCATTAAAGGCATGGGGCGCTAGCTCTAAGTCTGAAGCAGTGGCAAAAGGCAAGCGCATATCCATGATGAACAAGAAGAGGAAAGCATAATGCCAGAAAAATTAGAACGAAGTTTAATGGATCGCGCTACGAAGAAAGGTCTTAAAGGTAAGAAGAAAGACGCTTACGTTTATGGCACAATGCAAAAGGTTGGCGGTCCGAAATTAGCAAAGAAAGCAGCGGAGACAGGAAATGTACAAAAAAAAAGGTAAACCTAAAAAGTCAATGATGGACAAGGGTTATGGCAAGTAAGCGCAAACATTTTTTGCCAAACGGCAAAGAGCACAAAGGACCGACACATAAAATGTCGGACGGTACGCTACATACTGGCGCTACGCACACAAAAAACAGTCAGGTTTTGTCTCACAAAAAACCGAAGTCAATGATGGATAAAAAATAAACTACGGTCTTGGCATTGGTTTGACATAATCTTTTGACACAACGTTAGTGCCTTTGCAAAGGATAGCTACGTCTTTGCCATAAGGTTCTAAAATGTTTGACATATAATCTATACTATATGAGCAATCATCAAAGCTGGGAAGCAGTATGCTTGTCTTTACCTCTTCCCCTTGAACAGAGTAAATTATCATCATAAATGTAAAATACGTTTTTATCATTGTGTACACCTCATAGTTTTATTATTGTCAATCAGGGGCAGTTCCTCCGTCTGCCCCACGATTTACTTCCACGGTTCCATTGGTAAAGTTATGTGACGCTTGCGCGTTACCTTATTAATGGTTGTTTTACCAGAACCATTACTACGAACAAACCTTACACCCATCCGATACGCTAACGTGCGTAAGTTAGTAGGGTCGATACCAAGCTGTTTAGCTGCTACGCCTATTGTTTGATTGTTGTATTGCAGTAACAAGCTTTTCATTTCCTTATAGTATTTTTCTTTTAATGCCGGGTACGGCTTTACTTTTGCCAAGGCGCTTTCTGCGCTGGTGGCTGTTGCTGTTGTTGCCATTGGTTTGCCTGTGGTTGTTGTTCTTGTTGTGATTTCGGATTTGGAAACAGTGTTATGCTGCCGATCTTGGGCCATTGTTTTGCATCATCTCCTTGTTTAGCGCTTACAGATAAGCTTACGACAAGCCTATGCTGTAACATAATATCATGTATTTGTTGTATCGCAGCCATAGCTGCCGGATCACCCTTCATTTCTTTGGGTTCGTTTATCCATGCAGATATAGCCATACTAACAGCCTGTCCGTTATTCATAAAGCCTTGTATCTGGCTATTGCTATTTCCTAATTGTGGTTTCATAAGAAAGCCTTTCTTTTGTAAATTTCATTTTGGATTTGTTCATAAATTTTAGGATAATCTAAATTAAGCTTATCTAACTGGTCTGAAAAATAAGTATCCCATTGTTCTAATTCATTTAGATCTGCAATACTTTGCAGTTCACCGATACGTTCATCCGCAAACTGTTGCCAAAAGGCTCGTTCATCTATCGTAACTTCTTTTTGTTGTGCCTGTTCGACTTCATTAATAGAAGCATACTGACCACCATGTAAACCAATACTTGCAAGCGCTCTACCAACAGCGCTTGTCTCGCAGTTTTCTATTGCAGATGTTTTGTTAACGTTAGAGGAGCCGCGTATCTCTTCAGCATATCCAGATCCAATAATCATACCGTCTTTGTTTTTTATTACAGCTTTAGCTATAACGTTGTCACCATTGTATGATATTATGTCAGTTTCTATACCATACTCCATACCAAAAGCTTTTCTAAAAGCTTCTACTCTGGTCGATACCATAGTGTATTTTTTACCGCCACGCTGATCTACACCGTCTGTTTGATTAAGGTTGTTAACCTCTTGCATGGCTTGTTCTAAGTTACTCACTTTGTAACACCTCCTAATTCTTTAGCCTGTTTCAATATTTCCGGGTTCATATCACGCCACACAAAACTATCTGCAAAGTGTGGATCACACAGCTTTAACAGCTGTTGTACGTTTTCCGTTACCATCATAAGTTTTTCACGGCGCTGACACGCTGCAATTACGTCTGCAAGCGCGTATTCTAATTCATCTATTGTTGCTTCAAACACAACGTAACCTAATCTGTTTGCGTATACGATACGCGGTATCTTTCCAGTGAGATGCCAATACCCGGCAATCTGTTTAAGATGCGGATCTTTTATTTTCTTTGGCAAAGAGTTTGCGCGTGGCTTATCGGTATCAACGCTAGTATCCCATTGTGTTTTTAATTCTACTGCACCTTCCTGATAATCACCAAAGCCTAGATAATCGAGTTCGCAACCGGGCAGTTTACCGCGCAGCATTGTTTGCCCTACGATTTCATTAGCACCATGCATTGCTTCACGTAAACCAAGCTCCGCGTTTTTACATACAAGCTCAAACTCATTAATACCTATATCATCTTTCTTAACTGCTTTACCTTGTTCATTGTATCGTGGTAGCTGTCTACCTTCCAGCTGACGTTGTACTTTATCTTGATCTATCCAAGCACCAGTTTGTATTGACGTAAGCACGTTTAATGCTTCCCGGTACGCTTCACCTTGCATAACACCATCAACTAACATTTGATCGCAAAAGTATTCTACAGCCCTTCCGCTGCACATATTTACGTTGTCGTTAAACTGTACTTTGTTGCGGTAATCTACATAATATGCAGACTGTGCAAGTATCGCTTCAGCTTGTGGAATGTCACCTTCTGTCTTGCCATTGATAACATCAAGCGCAATTTTTCTTTCTGTCCGTAGTATTCCCTTGTCAAAAAACGTATAAAAATCAGGGGTACTTGGGTTACTATGGTGATAGTAGCCTTTGCTGTATGCCCATGAAAAGTTATTTCGTATCATTTTTTCTCTTTCGATTGACAGATTGTGTCTAACTTAGTATCAAGGAAAATAAATTACAAGGAGTTTTTTTATGACGCTAGATGAATGGCGAAAATCGCAAGGTATGAGCTACCCGGTTTTGGCAAAGAAACTAGGTGCAGCTGGTGCTACGGTTGCCCGGCGCTGGTGTTTGCCAAGTGACCACAAGGATAGAATGATACCGTCACCTAAGTTTATGCGTGTGATACAGGATAGCACACACGGCGCAGTACAGCCAAACGATTTCTACAGGTGATGGCATGGGTGGTAAAGCAAGTAGGGATAAAGGCGCAGCATACGAGCGCGAGATTGTAAACTGGCACAAGGAACGCGGTGTAGATGCAGAGCGCGTACCTTTATCGGGTGCGATGAAGGGAAACTATGCGAGTGACATAAAGCTAGGGCCGCAGTTGGCCTTGACCGCTGAGTGTAAGCGCAGAGCTAGAGCGTATCAAGATTTGTATGATGCGCTTGATCAAGACAACAGTGATATGTTGTTTGTTAGGAAGGACCGGGAGCGCACATTAGTGGTGTTACCGTTAGAAACTTATGAAGCTTTTCTACAATGGATTGGCTGGATACAGGAGAAATAAAATGGGTTACACAGAAACAGGCATTGGTTATCAAAAGACAGACACAAGTAAAGAAGCTGCGAGATCAAATTATGAGGGTAAACTTACAATACGTGACCGGGTGCATCAGTTGCTTGAGAAAACATCTGAGGCGTTATCTACTGAAGATATTTCTGCATTGTTAAACGTACCATACGGCTCGGTGCAGCCGAGGTTGTCAGAACTACAGAATGAAGATAAAGTTGAGGACAGTGGCGAACGCGGTAAAACTCGCTGGGGTAAGGCTTGCATCAAATGGAGAGCAAAGTGACTTACATAGTTGAAAAAGGCGATAGCGCTGTAGAAGTTACAGTGATTGACGATACGCGTAAAGTTGAATTGCCAATGAAGAAATGCCCTTACTGTGATGGTGAGGGCGATTATTTAGTTGAAGAGCCTGTAGTTGATTACGTGCATGGTGGTTACTTACAAGAGAAGCGCGTTACTTGTGACGAATGTCATGGCAATCGTTACGTGGTAATCGAAGATGAATAGTTTTGAACGCGATGAAGCAGAAATAAAAGCAGACTTAGAAAAGTTTTTTGCATTATATGAAACAAATCCTACGGCAGTATACAAACATTACAATGTTAACAATGATTTAATTTATGTTGGCGTTGCTTCTGACGTTACTGTTAGGCAGTCAACGCATTTTAAAATGTCTAAGTGGCAGCAAGAAATACAAAATGTTTTTGTTGAGTGGCATTATAGTAGGTTACGCGCAGAGATTAGAGAAATTTTATTAATAAAAGCATTTCGTCCAAAATATAATAAGGTTCACAATAATGATAACTGGGCAGAATTTGCGATTTCAAATAGGTTTGAAACATTTGCTAAAAAATTACGACAAAGTTTAAACGAACTATGTTTTTTTATTGATGATATGTGGGATGAACGCGCCGCTATTGAAGAAAAAATTGAAGAACTGGAAAGGTTTTTAAAACGAAAGCGTAAAGGATCAGTTGGTTACAAAAAATTACAAGATGAAATAGAAAAACTTAGAGATCTTACTTACGAAATTGAATGGGAAATTGAAATGTGGCTTATGGATGATGCTTTTGATGCCGCGCAAATACAAAGATCTTTATTAAATGCAGACCCATTTAAATATCTTTTGCAAAGATTTTTTAATAGTTATCATTTAGAAATTGATACTACAAAAAGTTATTTTGAAACAAATTTTTGCAATGAAGTTATAGATAGCTGCAACAAAGAATTTAATGATTGCAAAAAAAGATTTGAAAGCAGAGAAATATTGTATCTCCGAAATAGAAATATTTTACCTGTAAAGGAAAAACATTGTTTTATACCTTTTTACTAAACTTCAGAAGAACGAGAAATGAAAGAGTTTTATTGTGGAATGTAAATCGTGTGGTCGTGAGCATGACGTTAATCGTGGTGGCTGGATTATATTGGCTACCGGGGATTTGATTTGTGATCCAGCTGATAAGCCTGAGTGCTGGGAAAAGCTGAGTGATTGGTACATACAGAAGCGCGCACAGATGCAAGCTTTGCATGATAAAAATAATGGGTTGACATATGAGAAAACCGCTGTACGCTAACGCGAGCCTCCCGAGGCGAGATAATAACTATAAAGTTAATAACAATATAGTTAATAACGATATAGCAGTAACTATAAATAACTATAATAACAATATAGTTAATAACTATAAGCAAGACGTACTGAAACGAACACTTGTTAAGATGAACCCGGCGTACAAAAAAGCTGGCGAGAAAGCGCGACAAGATCCGTTAGCATTTCGATTAGAAAAAGTTATGAAGTTATTGCGAACCCGGTTAGGAACGCAGAATTTTATTGAAGCAGTAAATCATGTAGCTACATTGTCACCAATGGAGCAAGCAAAGTTTTGCCAGAGCGTTGAGGACTATTATGCAGCTAGACTTATTGAAAATGACAGTTGAGGATTTTAATGAATTGTTTATGGAAGCAGCGCAAACAGAGCGATCTATGCCGGGAGTGTTTCGTAAACAAAAACTAGCTAGTTGGCCTGATTACGTGCAGTCTTGGTCAAGCTATGGTTGGTCTGATGTAGAGCAAGTACGCATACAGCCTACAGCATTGCAAGTAGATCGACTTGATGCAGCGTTAGATTTGGGTCTACGCATGGGGAAGGACGATAGGAAGATTGTTTGGGCAGCTGCACATAGCGCCGTAGGAAGGGAACGCGGTCCACAATGGACTAAGCTGGGTAAAATGCTAGGACGCTCACGGAGAAGCGTCAAGAATGAGTATATCGCTGCGCTGGTACGTTTGACTTGGATAATAAAAAAGCCGCACTGAATGAACAGTACGGCTTCCCGGTACCCCGGGTCTCACAAAACTACGTTACAGCATTATTGCAAAGCCCACAAGATAAAAAATATCATACACGGAGCAGCAAACACTGCTATTGCTCCAATGATGTCACCGATAAGGTCAAGCCATTTCATTACCAGCCCTCCTGTGGGTTGTAGTTGTCGTTCACTTCACCTTCGGATAATTGCCATTCTTCAAGATCTTCTTTGTAGCAACGAACCCAATACTGCGGATGCTTTTCTTTAAGTGTAAGTAACGTTTCTGATGCGTCCATTTCAATATGTATCTCAGTACCGCACTCGTCATATGCCACTGCGACTTTTTTCATTGTTAGCCTCCTAATCCTACAATGCTGTGATCTTTGCTAACAGGTATGATTTCTATGTAGAACTCGCTAAGACTGTTAGCCTTGAGTTGTTCGGCAGCGTCTAGCGCTGCCTGATGGTTGTCGTACTTGCCGACAATGCTGTTGCCGTACATGGCGATTTTTTTAACAATGTATTGCATATTTACTCCTTAACAGGTTTGACAGTAT
>VMHT01116583.1_pt1 | contig 13145 bp, 10 predicted proteins | sample 4693611 | NCBI WGS metagenome assembly VMHT01 (sample SAMN12280063, study PRJNA550983) | marine metagenome | isolation source: seawater sampled from same location over 5 years 0.02-0.2 micron viral filtrate | place: USA: collected off the coast of southern California halfway between the port... ... | reverse complement strand
ATGGATTCCAAGATTTCTTTCTTGGTGGTGAAGGAGATAAAATCTTTTCACAATGGCTGAAAGTTGCTACTTGCAGCGAGAGAAACCTCGTTCTTGTAGAAAATACTTTTAATTCAATGAACTAAAAATAAATAGGAGATTTATTATGAAAAAAATATTACTTATTTTAGTAATGCTAAGTACAGGTTATGCGTTTTCACAGAGCATGCCTCCTACTTTTCCTGTTGAAATGTACTATGGATGTACCTATGAAAAAGGTAAGGACATAGAAGACTTAATGGAAGTAGGTGAAGATTGGAGAGAATGGCAAGAGGAAAATGATCCTGTTGGACGCGAGAATTACAATGCTTGGGTTTTTACAGCTGACTTTGCTGGTGCATCCTTACATGGAAAATCAATGTGGTTTGGTGTAGCCAATAACTGGAAAAACTTTACGAAATCGCATTTTAATTGGGTTAGAAATGGTACAGAAATGTCAAAAAAATTCGAAAAAGTTATGGGACCTTCGGATTGCATGGGACATTTAATGGGAATTATGTTTCCTACAAAACAAGCAGACGGATGGGAGCCTGTTGATGTGAGACCTGTTTTCACTTCTTTATGTACTGCAAAAGAAAATACATCTTTGATGGATTTCAATTCAGCCTATTCAAAAATGAATGCATTCTTAGATGCAGGCGGAATGGCCAACAAAGTAGCTATGTTCAATATCTTTCCAGTAGCTGGTCAAACCACTGATTATGATTTTGCATCGATGATGGTACTCAGAGATGATGATGCTCTTGGAGAGCTAGCAACTTTGATGTCAACTGGTGGAGCAGCAATGCAAAGCTCATTATTTGAACCTCTTCAAGAGTGCGTTCAAAATTCTTTGATGTTGTCTTCTCCCCTTCCGGGAAACACTAATTGGAACGAATAAAAATTGTATGTAAAAAAAGGAGTTCAATGAGCTCCTTTTTTTTATTTTAGATACTGCACAATTCTTTGTTTCGACTCCTCATTACCCAGAAGATATAAAAGCTCACCTATTCCTGGAGCATTAGTTCTTCCAGTTAATGCATATCTTAAAGGTTTACCTAACTGGGGAAATTTAAGATCATTGCTATTAACATAATCTTTTAATCTTTGACTGATAGACTCTAAATTTTCATCTGTAGAAAGATCAAAATTATCAAAAAAATCTTTAATTATTTTTTTATTTTCTTCGCTGGTTAATGAATTCGAATTATCAATTGAGGGACTTTTTAGAAACATATCAAAGTTTTCCTCAATTTCTTTTAAGCTTTTTGCTCCGACTTTTAGAACGTTGATTATGTTGTGAATATTTTTAAAGTTTTCATTTATATCACTTCCAATTTCTCTTAATAATTTAAGTAAGGTAGAACTATCCAATTCCTTAAGGTATGCATTGTTATACCAATCTAAGAGCTGCAAAGAAAATTTTGACGGAGAAGAATTAACATCCGACAAATTAAAAAAATCGATGAGTTCATTCATCGTAAATTTTTCAATTTCATCTTTTGCCCAACCTAGTCTAACTATGTAATTCAATAACGCACCGCTTAAATAACCTTCTGATTTATAATCCATTATGTCCAAAGCACCGTCCCTCTTAGACAGTCTTTTTCCTGATTCCGACAACACCATGGGTAGATGAGCATAACTAGGAAGATTTCCTTCAAGAGAATTAATTATATTGAGTTGTTTTATCGTATTAGTTAAGTGATCGTCTCCTCGAATAACTGTTGAGATTTTCATATCTAAATCATCTACTGCCGCACAAAAATTATAAGTTGGAGTTCCGTCAGCTCTTAAAATAATAAAGTCATCTAATTCTTTGTTATCTACAGTAATGTCGCCAAGAATTAGATCTTTAAATGAAGTTGAGGCATCAGGCATTTTGTAACGAAGAACATTTTTTCCTTCGAATTTTAAATTTTTCTCTCTACTTCGCCCGTCATACATTGGTTTTTGTTTATTTTTTATCTGAGTAGCTCGAAGTTCTTCCAACTCCTCTATAGAGCAATCACAATAATAAGCTGCTCCTTTCTCAAATAAAGATAAGGCCAAAGATTTATGTCTCTCTAAATTTGTAGACTGATGAACTGGCTCTTCGTCTGGATTTAAATTAAGCCATTCTAATGATTTTAAAATTGAGTCTTTAAATTCATCTTTAGATCTCTCTATATCAGTATCCTCGAATCTAAGAAGAAATTGACCACCGTTAGATTTTGCGAATAGCCATGAAAACAATGCTGTCCTGGCGCCACCAATATGCAGATGGCCTGTTGGACTCGGTGCAAATCTAGTTCTTTCTGTCATTCTCTGATAGATTTTAAGTAATTAAGATGTTCATTCGATTCTTCCTGAGAAATACTTACCTTGTAAAATTTCTTACCATCTGTTTTGCTTATTCTATTGCCTGGTTGCGACATTTCTTGGCTAAAACCTATGCTGGTCTGCCCTCCAGTCATGGATAAATATACTTCAGCAAGGATTTTAGAATCTAACAAAGCTCCGTGATAGTTTCTATCGTAACCATGGATTTGATACCTATCCACAAGGGCATCTAAACTATTTCTTTGGCCTGGATGCTTGGCCCTTGCCAATTGAAGAGTATCAATGACATTTGATGAAACAGATTCAATCGTAGGATAGTCAGATTGTAAAATATTTATCTCATTATTAAGAAACCCTAAATCAAATTCTGCATTATGCATAAGAACTTCAGCATCTTCTACGAAAGTAAGCAGATCTTCTGCTATGTCTGAAAAAAAAGGTTTATCTGACAGAAATTCTTTAGACAGGCCATGAACTGCTACTGCTCCAGGGTCAATATCTCTTTCTGGATTTAGATAAAAATGCAATTCTTTGCCTGTAAATTTTCTATCAATAATTTCAGTGCATCCAATTTCAATCACTCTATGGCCATTGGAAACATCTAGACCTGTAGTTTCTGTATCTAAAGTAATCTGTCTCATTTAAGTAGTATGCCCTTATTTGCTAAAAAATCTGCTCTCTCATTTTCAAGATGTCCGCTGTGAGCTTTTACCCAACTCCAAGATACATTTAATGCATTTGATAAATTATCTAATCTTTTCCATAAATCAGAATTTTTGACATCTTTTCTGGAGGCGGTCTTCCAGTTATTTAACTTCCAATTATTTATCCAGCTAGTTATGCCCTGCTGAAGATACATAGAATCTGTATAAATTGTTACTTCTTTTTTTTCTGTTATTGCTTCTAAGGCTTTTATAGCAGCAAGAAGTTCCATCCTATTATTTGTGGTATTTTCTTGGTAACCGAAGATTTCTTCTTCTTTGTCAGGGTAAATGATTAATGCTCCCCAGCCACCATCGCCTGGATTACCTTTGCAAGCTCCGTCTGTATAAATTTTAATACTCAATTCAAATCTAGATAAAAAATTCTGGTAACAAATGGTAAAATTATTTTTTATGAATATTTTACCTTTGCCAGCTTTCACTGATAATTATATATGGCTTATTGAAGAAAATGGAAAGGCATCTGTAGTTGATCCAGGTGATTCAAAAGTTGTAGATAGTTATTTAAAGGAAAAGAATTTAGAACTAGAAAACATTTTAATTACTCATCATCATTTTGATCATACTGGCGGGGTAGAACAATTAAAGAAGTCTTATGAATGTAATGTATATGGACCTTATGACTCACCTTTTGGTGGTGTAGAAATAAAATTAAAAGAAGATGATGAAATTTCAGTTCACGGTTCAACTTTTAAAATCATAGAAGTCCCTGGTCATACTTTAGATCACATTGCTTATTATTCAGAAGAACAAAACACTTTATTTTGTGGTGATACTTTATTTTCAGGTGGTTGCGGAAGAATATTTGAAGGAACGCCATATCAAATGTATGAATCTCTATCTAAATTATCTGCTCTAGATTTATCCACAAGAATTTATTGCACTCATGAATATACTCAAAGTAATTTAAATTTTGCAATTAAAGTAGAGCCAGGTAATGACAATCTTGTTGATTATAAAAATAAAGTAGACAAAAAAAGATCAAATAATGAGATTTCCCTTCCTACAAATTTGAAATTAGAAAAAAACATAAATCCTTTTTTAAGATCACATATTGAAGAGATCAAGGAGAATGTTAAAGATTTTGCTAAAATAAACCGCCCTTCTGACTTAGAAACATTTACAGCTGTTAGATCATTAAAAGATAATAGTTAATCAAGAAATGAAGAAATATATAATCTGTATATTCGTATCTTTTTTTATTATTCCTATTTATGGACAAGAAGATTTATGGGACGTTATAAGGGAAAATTCAAATTTTCAATATTCTGCAGATAGATCAGAAATCCAAAAAGCATTAAGAATTTATCAGAATAATCAGTATCTCGTTGATAGATTATCAAAAAATGGTCAAAGGTATCTTTACCATATGGTTGATGAAACCTTAAAAAGAGATATGCCTGTCGAGCTTGCTCTTCTTCCATTTATAGAAAGTCAATTTGATCCTTATGCTCAATCTCCTGCAGGAGCCTCAGGTATTTGGCAGTTTATTCTCAGTACAGCTAGAGAACAAGGTTTAAAGAGAAATTGGTGGTATGACGGTAGAAGAGATATTATTGCTTCAACCAATTCAGCTCTTAATTACTTGGATTCAATGTATAAAAAAACTAACGATTGGATGCTAGCCATTGCATCCTTTAATGTTGGTCCTGCAAGAATCCAGAGGGAAGTTAAAAAAAATAAAAAACAAGGAAAACAAACCGATTTTTGGTCCTTAAAACTTCCCAAAGAGACAAGTAAGTATCTACCTAGGCTATTAGCACTACTTGAAGTAATTAAAAATCCTGAAAATTATAATGTTGATTTTCCTTTCTTGCCTAATAGACCTTATTTTAGGGTAATAGACATACCGTCTCAGGTTGATTTAATGCAAGTTGCTAATATCTCTGGTCTCAGTATTGAGGCTGTATATGAGTTAAATCCAGGGTTTAATCAGTGGGCGACTGATCCTAACGGACCTTTTTATTTATTACTGCCTATTGGAATAGCAGATCGTTTTGAAATTAAGTTGAATTCAATGAGTGAAGAAGAGCTTGTGAAGTGGGATAAATACATCGTAAAGAAAGGAGATACGTTAACGTCAATATCAAAAAAATACATGATTTCTCAAGCCCTTTTGAAAGAGATTAATAATCTTGATGATGACTTAATTTTTGAGAATGAAGAATTAACCGTGCCAAGAGGGCCTGAGTGGTTAAAAGATTACCTCAATAAACCTGATATCTATTTTGTCTCTAAAGGAGATACTTTATGGTCCATAGCAAAAAAATATGGCGTTCAAGTTTCTGACTTGATTGTTTGGAACGACTTATCTACCGAAAGATTTCTTCAAATAAACCAACAAATAAACATTTATCCTAAGTACTTTGTTCCCAAGAAGAAGAAGAAAGTTAATTTAAATGACCTTACTTATCCTGTTAAAAGAGGAGATACAATTTCTAAGATTGCAAAAAAATTTGGGGTAACAGGTGACATGATAGTCCAGTGGAATGAATTAAAAAATCCAGAGGTGATCTATCCTGGACAAGTCTTAGATATAAAATTTTCAGAATTGAAAATTAACTAAGTTGCTGAGTTTTTCTTGGATCTAAGTAATCTCGAAGTCCATCGCCAAGAAAATTGAGCGCAAATAAAGTTAAAGAAAATACTACAGATGGGAATATTAAAAGCCACCAATATTCTTCCATGGTGATAGCACCCTCCCTAATCAATATTCCCCAAGAGCTTTCAGGGGGCTGAACTCCAAGACCCAAGAAACTTAAAAAAGCTTCTAACAACATAAACTGAGGTATTAAAAGCGTTGAATAAATAATAACCGAACTTAAAACGTTTGGAATTATGTGTTTAAAAAGTATTCTTAAATTACTTGCTCCCATACTTTGTGCTGCTAATACATAGTCTTGACGTCTAAGACCTAAAACTTGAACTCTTACAATTCTGGCCATAGATAGCCATCCAAAAGCACCTATAGCCAGGAATAGTAAAGTCATACTCCTACCGATAATCACTAATATTAAAATTAAAAAAATAACGAAAGGTAGACCATCGAGAATATCAACTATTCTCATCATCAAAGAATCAGTTCTTCCTCCTAAATAACCGGCTATAGAACCCCATAGAACCCCAATGGTAAGAGCTACTAGTGTTGCAAGAAAACCAACTAATAAAGAGACTCTGCTACCGTAAAGCATTCTTGTAAAAAGATCTCTCCCTAATACGTCTGTTCCAAGCATATATTCTGAAGAAGGAGGTGCTGCACCTAATAAAAGATTTTGTTCTGAATAACTGTAAGGTGTAATGAATGGTGTAATGAGCGCAAGAAAAACTAATCCAAAAATAAAAACAGAACTAAAAAAAGCTAACTTATGGTGTTTGTAAAAATTTATCAAAAAAATCATAATCAGTTCATCGATCCCTTTTCTCTGAGTCTAGGATTTAGGTAAGTAGCTAAAATATCTGAAAGCAGCACAAATGTTAGTGTAAAAAAGGTTATTAAAATGGAGATGCCTAATATTAACGTGTAATCCCTATTGAAAGCAGCTTGAACGTAATATCTACCAATACCATTTATTTGAAATATAGTTTCAACTACAAATGAGCCTGCGAATAAACCTGCTATTGCAGGCCCTAAGAAACCAACTGTAGGCATAATCCCGCCTCGTAAAGCATGGTAAATAACAACTCTTGTTTCATTTAAGCCTTTTGCTCTTGCAGTTCTAATAAAATCCTGAGCAAGTATTTCTAACATTCCACCTCTAGTAAGTCTTGCAAAGATTGCTGCATAAGCTGAACCAAGTGTAATTGTTGGCAATACTTTATCTCCAGAAAATTCTCCCCAACCGCTGACAGGTAATATTTCAAACCATATTCCAAACGTTAAAATTAACATCGGACCAAGAATAATTGATGGAACGCATATACCGATCATAGATACACTCATTGGTAAATGATCAAGTAATTTTCCTGGATTCAATGATGCAAGGATTCCAGACAAAATTCCTAAAAACAAGGCAAACAATATGGAATAAAAGGCTAATTCCATAGTTATCGGCAAGCCAGAAAATACTAATTCAGAAACTGTTCGTCCAGGATATTTATAAGATGGACCAAAATCTCCTTGAATAGCATTTAATAGATAGTTTCCTAATTGACTTAATAAAGGATCGTTTAAATTATAAGTATCATTCAGTTGTTTAAGTATTTCAGGTGATGCAACTCTTTCATCGTCAAATGGCCCTCCGGGTGCTGCGTGTACCATAAAAAAAGTAGCTGATACTACAATCAACATAACAGGGATATATGTGAAAACCCTTTTTAAAATAAAATAAATCAATCTTCCAGAGATATAAATTGATAAGGATGTGTATCAAGCATATTTGGATACCAGCCTTTAACTTCGTTTCTTAGCATATAAACCCTTGTGTAGGTATAAATTGGGATTATTGGCAGTTCATCCATCAGAATTTCTTCTGCATTAGAAAAATTTATTAACCTTTCGGCTTCGTTAATGGCAAAGGTAGCCTTTTTAATATACGAGTCATATTTTTTATTTGACCATCCAGTTTTGTTATTACCTCTGTCAGTTACCATCATGTCTAAAAAAGAATTAGGATCAACATAATCTCCTATCCAGCCAGCTCTTGAAATTTGATACTGACCTTGGCTTTCTCTATCAAGGTAAACTTTCCAATCAACATTTGTAAGTGTAATTTTTATGCCTAGTTCTTTAAGCCAGAATTGTTGTATAGCTTGAGCAATTTTTTGGTGGCCTTCATTTGTATTATAGAGAAGTTCAAATTCGGGAAAGCCTTCTCCATTGGGATAGCCTGCCTCAGCTAGATATTTTCTTGCTAATTCTGGGTTAAAATCTAGCTGTGTAGGAGGATCATAATAATCTTCACTAGGAGGAGTAAATGAATAAGCTGGCTTCTGTCCTCCTTTAGTAACTTTATCGACGATTAATTCTCTATCTATAGCTAAAGAAAGAGCTTTTCTGACATTAACATCATTTAGCGGTTCAATCTTAGTATTGATGCGGTAGTAGTACGTGCCGAAGTACTTCTCTAGTTTAAATTGTTCTGGATATTCTTCTTTATATTTAGCAATTTTCTCTGTTTGAATAGTGTATAAATTATGAGTTTTACCAGATCTATAATATCTATCAGATGTCGATTCATTATCAATAGGAAAAAAATGAATCCCATTTAGTTGAAGATCTGCTTTGCCCCAATAATTATTATTCCTTTTTACTTTGATTACTTTGTTAATAGACCATTCATCTAAAACAAAAGGTCCGTTAGATATAATATTTTCAGGTCGAGTCCATCTACTGTCTCTATTTGAAATCCCGCCAAAGTCTTCAATTGTAGATGGATGTACAGGATACGTTGCATAGTGAGCTAATTGCTTGAGAAAGAAAGGTGTTTTAGTTTTAAGGATTACCTCCAAGGTTTTTGAATCAACAGCTTTTACACCTACTAAATCAAAGTCATTAATTTCTGATTTATTAAACTGTTCAGCATTTTTAACTGCATACAACATGTCTGGATATCTCGAACCTAATGCTGGAGTTAATATTCTTCTCCAAGAATATACAAAATCATTCGCAGTTAAAGAATCACCATTTGACCATTTAGCATCTGGTCTAATATTAAAAACAATCCTTAAACCATCATTAGATATTTCCCAGGATTCTGCAGCAGCTGGTATTACACCTTCACCTGTTGGATTTTGCATTGTCAGTCCTTCAAACAAAGCAATAACAATTTTATGCTCTGTCACGCCTGTCACTATATGAGGATCCAGTCCTTGGGGTTCTGTTCCGTTGTCTAACAGGAGAATTCCTAATTCATTTGCACTTTTTACATCTAAAGATTCTTGAGAGGAACACGAGATAAATAAACTTAAAACATAGATAGGGATAATAAAGATTTTCATATTGTTATTATAAAAAAAAGGAACCCTTAGGGTTCCTTTTTTTTTTAGCTATTGATTAAAATTTAGCTTCAAGACCTAATCTTATCTGTCTAGGATATTGATAAGACAAAGGTAGTTGATAATATTGCTGAGGGTATGAAGAAGGTCCGCCATTCTCACCATATTCATTAATGTCATCTACTCCATCTTGACCTAAGATATTAAAGACATCTACTTTAAAGAAAGACTCTTTAATGATGCCTGCACCACCGAGATCAAATGCCATAGAAAAGTCTAGAGAGAAAATAGTATCACTCTTAGAAATGGATCCTCTAGGAGTTGCTTGACCAGCACAGAACCATGAGTCATCTCCGTATTGCTGAGCAAATGTATCTGTTGGGTGAGTTCCAATACAACCAAAAGGTCTTCCATCAGTAAGAGTGGCATTGAAACCTAATACTAAATTATCAGTAGCTTGATAACCTCCAAATACTTTTACTCTGTAATCTCTATGATTCGGTAATAGACCGTAAGAACCATCTGTTAAACCTTGAGCATCAAAGTCTTGTGTTAATCCAGCATCATCTTGACCGTTATCAGATTTTACAGATCCTTCATAGTTACCTTTACTTGAGCTAACAGTAACGTTACCTTCTATAAAGTATATGTCGTCCCAGTCTTTGGAGAATGTAAAGTCTAATGCTTGGTATACCCTTTCTACTTCAGGATATCTAAGCTGCTCTTTTGTAAGAGTAACTGTTTCATATGTACCAGCAGTACCGCCTGGTAATTCATCCGTTGCATAAGTTAAATCTGTTCCAGGATTAGTTAGAACATAGTGATGGAAACCAGTCCAGTTATCTTCACAACCAGTAAAGTCAGCATTAGTAAGAGCTAAACCATTAGCTTCACAATATCTGAGAATACCCGCATCAATCGCGACATCCTCAATCGTTGATCCAAGATCTCTGTATGTTAGAGCTAAACCAAGATTCCATTCTTCTTCAATCCAATCGTATGTAAGAATCAATTCATTTGCATACATTGGCTCAATAGATGTGTCGACTAATTCAGAATTGTCAGGAACTACACCAGCTGAGAAAGTATCAGTGTGGAATAAAGTTGAGTCATCAAAAACCGGAAAGAATTCTCCTTTAGAGTCATCTATTCCATCAAGTCTATAAAATTGATGAATATATGTTTCCGCACCAGCAAGTCTAATGTTTGTGTTAGCTGCAATAGGTAAGTAGTAAGTACCAGCAAAGATACCAAACTTTTCAGATCCATCGCCGTTAACATCAAAAGTTGCACCTAATCTGTAAGCAACCTGATTTTCAAGTTCAATAAATGATTGACCATTAGCATTCATGTTATTGAAGTTGTCAGATCTTATACCAGCGTTTAAGTTCCATCTGTCAGTAAGAGCAAAATTACCTTGCACAAAAAATGCGCTGTTTTCAATTTGATAAGTACCACCAGATTTATATGTTCTTTTTCTAACTATCTGTTGATCACTAGAAAGTCCAGAAGCAGCAAATGATGCTTCTTGTTTTGCATTACCGTCCAAATAGTCCGGTTCAATTAAAAGATAATAATTACCACCTGATTGCATTGTTGAATCGATAGATTCTAGGGCTTCTTGCTCATAACCAAATTTAATGATGTGTTCATCAAAAGTTACTTCGGCAGTAATCTTAGCTACCTCTCTTTCATCAGAACCTTCACCGATCATCCAGTTAACCCAACATCCTTTAGGAACGAAATTAGTTCCTGTTATAGATGTTCTTCTGTCATAAACAGCAGGACAAGTATCCTGACTACTTTGGGAAGTTCTACCGGCCTCATTTTTACCGTAAAGTAAATTTAAGGTCCAGTTGTCATCTATATTAGATGTGTAGTTAACGATGGTATTTTCACCACCTGTGTATTGATAGCCTAAACCTTTTGAAGTACCTCTGGTGAAAGTTGCAGGCGCATAATTAAAAGTTTCGGTTTCAATTCTTGATTCATCTGAAAAGTAAGTTATTTCTAAAATATTGTTATCGTCAAAATAAGCATCAATTTTTGTTCCGTAGAATGTGTCATCAAATGTATCAACGTATTGTTCTTCAGTAATGTATCCTGCATAAGTTTGAGATGATTGGTTAGGGCTTGCTAGAACATAGTAGAAAAGTCTGTCAGGAACAACTGCTCCACTAAAAGAAACATTGTAGTTAAAACTATCAGCTTCATCTTTTTGATTAATTGCAGCATAAGTATCAGGACTGTCCCATCTTAATGCGTCTGGCGCATAAAACGCACTTACTTTTGCTTCAAACTCATTTGATCCTGATTTGGTAGTTCCATAAATTACTCCACCAGTAGCTTTACCAAACTCTGCTTGATAACCACCAGTTTTCACATCCACTGATTCATAGAATTCAAAAGGAACAGTCGAGTAACCTAGAAAGTTTCTAAAGTTCGTTATGTTTAATCCGTTTACGTAATATTGATTTTCACCTGAAGATGAACCATTGATTGAAGCCAATCCAGAAAATGCTGAATCACCTTCGCTAGTCCCTGGGGCAAGAAGAACTATGCTGTTCAAACTTCTAAATTGAGGAGTTTTAGTGTAGAGATCTTCTACGTCAACATTAATACCAGTTTCTGATACTTCAAAAGCGTAAGTCTTAACTATTTCACCTCTTACTGTTAAGTCCTCTGCGTTTACAGAAGTCATAGTAATTGAGTAAGAATTTCCACCTGCTAACACTCTGATCGAGTCAGTCACAGTTTCCAATGCTGGCGCTGAAGCTCTAACTGAATAAGTTCCAGGAGGAAGAGCTGCAAATCTCACAGAACCACCACTAGAAATAGCGGATCTTTGCAAGCCTGTACCAGAATTTGTAACCGTAACGGTTGCATTGTTTATGTCTGCACCAGAGGCTGTTTGAACGGAAGCCGTTAAATTAGCTGTAGTGTCTTGTGAATACGCAATTGACGCAAATCCTATGGCCAATGCGATAAAAAAGTACTTCAAATATTTCACTTTTTATACCCCAAATGTGATTTAAAAACGCAATTTTACACTTAAATTCAAAAATATGTCACTTATTTGAAAAAAAATATTTCTGAAACCCATAAAAAAAGGCGGTTAAAAACCGCCTTTTTTTAGTATTAACTTATTTTAGAATTTAAGACTTAATCTTAAGTATCCAAAAGAACCCATTACGTCGTAGTTTTCAATAGAAGTATTTCCGTTGAAAGCTGTGTCAACAAATGGTGGTTCCGTGTTAAACAAGTTGTTTACACCGAAAGATAAAGTTAATGGATCAAAATCGAAGCTAGCTCTTATGTCATGATACATAACAGCATCGACATCCCACATAGTACCACCGTAGTTTTCCTCTTCAGCAGGACCAATGTATCGAATTGCATATTCGATGGAATAAATATCTTTACTCCATGTCATGAATCCATTTGCTCTAATGTTAGGAATCAAACCAAACTTAGTTTCTACCTGCGTACCGGCGTAGTCAGTAACTACTCCAAGAATCGTTTCTTCGTATTTTGCAGTATAAGCAACTAAACTACCTAGAGACATATTCCATCCATTGATAGTGTCTGGGTGATCATAATTAACATAAAGATCAACACCGCTATAAGACTGTTCACCAACGTTAGCATTTAAGTTTGTGATAAGTTTTATGTAGTTTTTCAACTCAGGTGGAGTATCGTATCTTTCTATTTTTCCACAGTAGACAGGTAAACCAGTATTAGCACATTGATCAAGAAGAACTTGTGGACCAAAGGTACTTATAGTTTCTTCAATATCTACTTGCCAGAAATCAATGGTTAAATCCAAACCGTCAGTAGGTTGGAACACAAAACCTAAAGTAGATGAAACAGCAGATTCTGGTTGTAATGCTGGGTTTCCACCGGCAAGCTCATTAGATTGATCTTGCTCGTTTATGTAACCCTTCCCAACTGAAGCACAACCTGGAAGAGTAGCTAATCTAGATGCGTATTCTGCATCTGTTTCACCAGTTCCTTTACCAGCTTGCGCACAAGGATCCGTCACTTCTGGGAAGGTCGTAAATTGACCACCGTAAAGAGCAGGTGTAGAAGGAGCTCTAAAGGCTTCTGAGTAAGAACCTCTTAATGTGAATGTATCAGTTGCAAAAACTT
>VMHT01110881.1_pt1 | contig 13145 bp, 16 predicted proteins | sample 4693611 | NCBI WGS metagenome assembly VMHT01 (sample SAMN12280063, study PRJNA550983) | marine metagenome | isolation source: seawater sampled from same location over 5 years 0.02-0.2 micron viral filtrate | place: USA: collected off the coast of southern California halfway between the port... ... | reverse complement strand
CTGTTACATTCAGAGCAGGCAATTCCAAGCTGTATACGGAGACAGTAGAAACAACAAATGGCTCCTGCAACATAACTGTAGGTGACGCACACAACCAATCAACAGGTTCAATTGTTGTTGTTCTGAACTTTGCAATTATCAAAGGAGATAGCTAATGTCTATAACTCAAAGATCAAATAGGTTCCGTGGAACAGGTCGTATCATTTCGGTAAGACCTAGTTCTGGTACACCGACTACTCAATTTGAGACGTATCAAATACAGAGCGAAAGTTTGCCAGCATCAGCAATTCACGCCGTTACCCCAATACTGAAACCAGGAACCAGCACGGCTCTTCACTCTAACGCTTTATTCTTTGAGCCAACGGAAACATATAGTGACGGGTCAGACGCTCCCGTGTATTCACAACTTGTAATTAACGCTAATGCAGCTATTGGAGATGGTCTTGAGCTAAGTAGATACGATGAATACTTTACTGTTCGGGATCCAGGTATTGTTACAACGGATGGTGCTTTTTCCCTTGGTTCGGATTCGGGTGCTGCGGTCAGATTTCCAGTAGTTACTCAAATGCCAGTAAGTAGATCCAGAAAGGGCGTTGTGACTGTTGATTTAGTTACAACTAGTACTGCGGATGCTGTTCAGGCTTACGATGATGATGGGTTTGATTTTGCTTCGTGTTCCTTTACTACATTTTATACGAAAAATGGCGGTGCGGATACGTCAATATCCGCCTCTCACCGAACATTTAATGGGTACTGTCGTGGTGATACTGAAAATGTTTCTGGTAACACTTCTACGATTACAACTACATCCACTACTCTTGGATCCTTTGGAACCTTTGCAACCACAAGGATGACTGGTGACCTGGAGTCCGCTTACGATAAAACTGGAGTATACAAATCCAAAGTTACTCCATTCCTGAGAACTATTGATGGCACTCAAACATTTCTTAAGACAAACGTTGAGTTCAGTTAAATGGATCCAATCACCACAATATCCGCACCTAAGCTAGCTGATACTGATCCGAGTCCAGAAGTATCAAATATATTCTTTAGTGCCGTATCAAACCTACAGAATTACGTAGGTCAGGGATTCGATACAACTTTTGATGTAGCTGAAAATCCAGTATCCCAAGGTGCAGCTGGATCCGTACTTCCTTTTCAGGCAACGCAAAGTGCGACTGATAAAATAACAGTTTCCGATGGTACTATAGATGGAGTTGCTTCATCGTTTTCGGAAACAACGATAGTCGGGGATCGTAGTGTTTACCTTGATGTAACTGTAAACGCCAGCGGATTTGTTACTGCTATTGGCTTGCAGCTAACGACATCCGCACCAACGGATACAGCTACTAATGCTCACATTCTTCTTGCTGATGTAACTTTTTCTGGTGGTGCTATAACTGGAATAACTAACTACAGATCTGGATCCCTTGGTCACGCATACGGGGGAGGAACGGAGCATATATTTTGGCAAGTGTAAGTGCAGATCCATTGAAGGCTATGGCCTATCGAACTGGCTTGCAGGCATTTGCTTCAGGCGGGATCGGTACGCCATCCTCTGGGTATTACTCATTCGGTAGCAGTAGAGAATTTTCGGACTTCATTGTTCGATTCAAAAAAGTATCCGTTACCTACTCCCAGACAATAACCGAAAAGACATACAATCTGAAAGACCCAAGTGACCCTGGCTACGATCCGGATAACCCATCATCGTACTTACGATATGATTCAGCTTCCAACGTTAATTACACTTATAATTTTGTAGTAACGGACTCGAACTACCTAGCTGATGTTTCCGCAGGAAATATCGTAACAGCAGCACCATTCAGGCAGCACGATCTTGGCGGGGAGACAGGGGACGCAAATCCTCTTTTTGTAGTATGGGAATACAACAAATACAATGACGACCAGCTAGAGGAAGCACTAAATGGAGGTAGCTGGTCAGCCAATGAACTGGATTCAAGTGGCTCAACAGTATCCACAGCATCTGGTACTGTAATTCCTTCTGCGTCTGGATCCCCTATGGACTTTAGTAAGCAAGCCAATTCAACGAACTGGTTTCTAAACGATAGAGGAACTCTTAGCTTGGGTGCATTCCTTGGAGGTTCAAGTGTTCCTTCTTTTGCGGCTGGGATTTTCGGTATAGAAACGGGAGCTCAATCCGACTTTGAGTCCTCAGCTAGAGATTCCTTACCATCTATAACTGGAGCTACTTTAAATGACATATTTGTGGGTGTTCTAGATGGGGACTTTCCAGACAATGAGGACTTCCCCTCTGGCCCTCCCAAGTTTAGATTCACAGAAAGCACAAGCATTACTATAACAACTGAATTGTACTCAACGTAATGAATTAGTTCTAATAACCCTATATGATATAATAACGCTATGGCAAACGGACTTTCAAACAACTTGGCTCAAGCAGCCCTTCTAGGCAAACAAGATCAATCTTTAATGGATACAGCGGTTTCTGCTGGTGTCCCACAGGAAACATTGGGCTTAATGTTTAATGCACTTGCTGGACCTAATGTTAACTACGACACGCAATCCGGGATTCTTACTACTAGGGGACCACAACGCCAAGGGACTATTGATATGAGTGCAATAGGGGATCTTTCCCAGATACCCTCACAGCAACAATTTGCACAGGATCTCAATATGATGGGTGCTACACCTATGCCTGTACAAGAGACTGCACAACAGCCTGTACAGCCCGTGACTCAAAACCAAGAGCAATTTATGAATGGGGGCGTTCAGATGCCGACTGGCTATGGAACAGTTCTCAAGTCACCTTCTCAGGTAATGATGGGTGCTGGAGTACCCACAATGGAGGAAAATGTGGCTGGTATGATGTCATCAACCCCAGGCACGGCTCCTACCCTTTCGGAGGGAGTACAACCCGGTAGCCCTCAAGCTAACTTCTTGTCAATGCAAGCATCTGGCCAGCAACTGGGACCGGAACGAATTGCTCAAGCAGAGCAGTTCGCTGCGAGTATGGGAACGACATTTGACCCAGAGACGGGATACAGCAGAGAACCTTTCCTGCAAGCTCAAGAGCAACAAGCACAAGCTGAAGCCCAACGCCAGACAAGTCTTGCGGGACCTCTTCCAGGCCAAAGCCTTTCTCAGTTTATGCGTTACGAGGATCAGCCGATCCAGCGTACTGAGCAGTTCGTTGACAAACAGGGTCGTATTCGCCGTAGAGCAACTGATGCTGCTGTTGAGCTTATGCGTCAAGATGGTTTTGATATACCTCAAGGTGTTCAACCGCTTGCTCCTGAATTTGCAGGGTTTGAACAAGAATCTGCTGCTCGTGAAGCTCGTATAGCTGCTCGTCCGGATTTTATGGTAGCCCAGCCAGATAGCTCTAGGGCTGGGCAAACAATGTCGTTTAGTGAAGCCAAGCGTCAAGCAGAGGCGACCCTAGTCAGTCGAGGAATAAGAAACCCGACTGCACAACAGGTCAATACAGTAGCTAGGGCTTTGCAAGATCAGTCAGTACCTACTCCAGAGGCCGTAGATCCTCTTGATCGCAGACTCAAGGAGATAGAGGTGTTGCAAGCAGAACAAGCCTTGACGGGAGATCCGCTCGAAAGAGCATCTGCATTACTGGATTTGCAACTCAAGCAAAAGGATTTAGCTCAAGCAGATCCCGACAAACTAGGCGAGGCTATGAATATGGCTGACCGACTAGGTTTACAGGGACAGGAGAGGGAGGACTTAATAATGGATCAAATCCGTAAGTTCAGTCCACAGCCCGGTGTTGCTATTACTCTTCCAGGAGAACAAGTGCCTGCGATTGATCCAGTTATGTTGCGACAATCTATTTCAAGTGATGAAAAAGTATTCGATGAGAAAATACGACCCGCCATCACTTCACTCGGTACAGTAGACAAGATGTTGAAATTACTAGACAGCGGTGAAGTTATAACGGGTGCTGTTGCAAAGCCTGAGTTATATATAAAGGCAGTAGCAAAAGATTTCGGCGTAGGTGAGTTCCCTGATGTTGCGACAACCCAAGAGTACATCGCTAATGCCGGACGACAAGTTGGTCAGGTCATTACGCTTTTTGGTGCTGGAACTGGTCTATCCGATAAGGACAGAGAGTTCGCTGAAAAAATTGCTGGTGGCGATATTTCAGTCCCCCGAAAGGCTCTGAAGAGAATTGTCACAGCAGCCAGAGATACTATCGAACGTGAAACCAAGGCATATGACGCTCGTATAAAAAGGAGGTACTCGGCAAGTTCTGGCTTAACCCCTCAACAGCAAGCCTTCGCTCTTAACTCATTATCTATTGAGAATTTAAGCGAATTATTCCCTAATGGGACTACTCAGCCCACACCGACTGGTAATTTAACTCAAGACGCAAAACGACAAAGACTAGAGGAACTGCGTAGAAAGAAACAGCAATCTCAATAGGCAAACAATATGGCTCTGACACCAGACGAAGATAAAGAACTAGCAATGCTTGAAGCTGAGTTCGGTACGCAGGCTGCAATGCCTAGTGCTGGGACTGGACTAACTTTAGAGGAGAAACAGGAACTAGCTCAATTAGAGCAGGAACTGGAGCCGACAGTATCATTTCAGTCCAAAGAGCCAGAGTTTGCGATCGACATACGGGAAGGCGCACAGTTATACCCGAACGTGACCCAGTTCGATGCTGCTCAATTATTGACTCAGCAAGCCTACAAGAAGCCACGAGATCCTAGAGATGCTCTTCTCGCAATGGACCCAACTGTTGCGGCTGGTCCTGAGTTAGAAAAACGTAAGCGTCAGTACGAGATACCCAGGTTATCTAAATTACTTGCAGAGACTCTTGAGATCCCAATGTCAGAGGTTGATGTTACTACTGGTATGTCTGCTGGGGATCGTTTTCAAGCTGGACGTAGAAAGACGGCTGAAGATAGATTCAAGTACTACGATGACAAATACGGAAAAGACGGTGACGTAAGAAATGTATTCATTGGAGACGAACCCAGAATTGTTGTAAGTCACCCAACCGCTACTAGCGGGAAGTACGTCCTAGCTGATGAGTACGGTGCATCCGCAAGGGACTTAGCAGACGTATCAAGAGATATACAACAAGTAAGCGGAGAAGTGCTTGGTTCTCTTGCGACAATGTATTTAACGGGCGGTGGCTCTGCTGCCTATCCAATTATAAGAGGCGCGGCGGGTGCTGGGGCTGGTGCAGCTATAACTGACTTCATAAATGAGTCCACATACGAGAGTGCCAATGAAGCTGAATACCAAGTCCTAAAAGACTTAGGTCAATCATTACAAGTAGGTGTTACAACATCCGCGATTGACGCTGGCTTTGGTGGAGCAGTAAAGTTCGGGGCAAAGGCATTGAAAGAATTTAAATCCCCTGCGTATCGAGATGAGGCTGTTAAGCGGATTGATGATGCGATACAGCGTTTAAGTCAACGCAGAGGTGTACAGTTCCCGGAGACAGCCGCTACTAAGGCTGGGCTTGCGGATTTATATGACAAGCAAGCTGATATAGCAGGTAAGGTTAGCAGGGGTATGTTTGCGTCCCTAGCTAGGAAGACTGAAAGAGGCCGAGATGTTATCTACAACCTCAAGCAAGCGATGTTCGGCGGCAAAGCGGCGCAGTACGATACAGTTTTTCAGAATTGGGCTAATTCGCAGCGTGATGAGTACATCAATCTAGTCAACGAGGTCCAAGCGTTTGACCCTAGATTGGCTCGTCAATTAACCGAAGTTATCAATGATAGAATTGCTCGTCTAGATGTTGGTTCAGCCGGGAGTATGACAAAGAGTACCGCTGGGAACAAGATAAGAAGTTCTCTACAGTCCCAATACAACTTGCGCAAAGATACTGTAGACCAATTATACGAGGACGTATATACGCAAGCAGACGCACTCGGAATCCGTATCCCCGCAAAAGAGGCTGGAGACAGAATCCTTGCTGCTGTTAATCGCATCAACGTACCTAAGGATCTCAAGGATGAAGTGGTTGGAGTCTTCCTACCTGGTGGAGCAAGAGGCATCCAAAGAGAAGGTGCTGAGTTAGCTAGGGAAGAGGTTGAGTTCTTACCTTACATTGCAAAGCCTGATGGAACATTGGGTTACGTTGAGATAGATCGAATGGATGCTATCCAACCCTTGACCCTCAAGCAGATTGATGATCGCCGGAAGTCTTTATATAAGGTCATTGATCGTATGGGTAAAAGAGGCGAAGATACCGGCGAGTTGATGAAGGTCTATAATGAACTTGACAGTATTATGGGTAAGGCCATTAACCGAGGGGGCGATGACCTTAAAAACGCTCACCAGAATGCCATCAACTACTTCAAGGCAAACGTACTTCCATTTCGGAGCAAAGGAGTAGGCAGCGCATTGAGGACTGGGGATGTTGGCGAATACACGCTTGGATCACAACAATTAGCTAATCAATACTTCAGTGGAGGACGGGCTTTAGAGAATGTCCAGGAGTTAAAGAGAGTTATTGGTAAGACTGACCCGAACGCCATACAGAGTCTCCGTGATGGATACATTAACCACGTTCTTGGTAAGTCGTTAAACACTGATGGAACTATCAATTGGGTTAAGTTACGAGATATAGCTTATGATCCAGATGTCGCTAAAGAAATACTTGGTGAAAACCAAGCATTAGCACTTAAGTCGCTTAATGACATTATGGATGCGAGCAATATGGTTAATAGAAAGTTAGAGCCAGAGCAGTTAAAGGCAATACTAGGGGCTAAGACTCCTCAGGATGTACGAAAAATAGCTAAGACCATTGAGGAGCAAGCAAGGAAGCAAGCCGTACTTGAGAACGTTACAGGCAAAAAGTTACTGAAAAAAATCCAAGACGGAGAAATAGATTTTCAGTCCCCTGAGGCATTTATGGTTTCCTTTAGGAATCTTAATAAGACAGAGGCTCTTGAGGTGATGGACGAGATACCCGATCAGCTAACCAAGGATGCGTTCAGGGCTAAGGTTATCCAGGATTTGTTTAATGTAGCATCCTCTGGCAGTAGTGCGTTACAAATGACCTCAAAGAGGTTCAACCGGGCGGCTATGTGGGACCCAAGAAAACTTGAAGGCAAAGAATTACTTGGCAATCCGAAGTATCGAGAAATGCTTGAGGGGGTTCTAGGTAAAAACACAGTTCAGGACATCGAGGATTTGAATAATGCACTCGTAGGCTATATGCAAGCTAAGACTGGGAAGTCTAGTTTGTTAGCAGGTGAGGCTCGCGCTAGAACGGACTCAGGGGCTGCTCAAGTTTTGCGTATCCCGATTGATGCCGTAGCAAATCGGCTTCTAAGTCTAGTTCTAAGTAGTCGATCTACGGGTCGCTTACTCGCAGATAGCAAGAACATAGACCAACTTATACATAATTCGATTCCTGCGCTTATGGCAACGGATAATGGCCTGGATCTACTATTTAATGAAGCGGCAGAAGATCCTCGAATGGAGGCATATCTCTCGGAGTACTTCACAGAGGAGTAAGAAAAAGCCCCGTTCCACACCATAGGAACGAGGCTTAACCGTAACCCTCAAGGAATTAAATAGGAGGCACACCACGGCCCCCTTGCTGTGGATTACTCCGACAGCTTACCTTGAAAATGAACCACGGACACCCTTGCTGGGTGATGCGAGGTCATTACCATCCGCAGAGCACCTCCATACAAGGGGCCGTGGGGAACGCAGCCTCCGCTACGCAGCGACCACGTTATCGACGGTAAACTTCGGGGAAAAAGAACCACCCCCTGAATTACGCACCGACCCACTTGGGAAGGAATTAGCAACCACGATGGAAGCCAGAGGCGCAGGGGGTCTACTGAAATTAACATCATTATACACTAGAGGTTATCTAACTGAGCCTTAAGCTTGCGCTTCTCATCCTGAAGGATCTTCCGCTGCTCGGTCATTCGGTCAATACGATACGAAAGGATTCTGGATTCTGAGCGAATCATTTCAATCTGAGTTTGTAAGCGTTCTAAGTTCTCGTCATTCATTAGTCGGTATCTTGATTGATAAGTCAGAAATGTCAACTATCAGGGCTGTTTTATTGTATAAATATCCAGTACTTTTTGTTACCATACCACGGCCACCGAAGTCAGTTGTATGAGGCATTCCTCGCTTCTCGTATCCGAAGTCATAATCCTCTCTAATCATCTTTGAGATATTCCAGATATAGATCTTAGGAGGGAAGCAGTTAACGTACAAGAAGTCCTTCTTGACGGACTCAGCAACTGCGATATTGGTATCAACCTTGAGTTCCTCGATGATCCAAGGATCGTAATCCTTTCTGCGTACTTTCACCTCTACTAAGTAATCGTCACTCTCATAATCAAAGGAGTTCATCCGTTCGGGGTGTTCCCGAAGTTCTGACATCCTGGGGAATGCTGACATTACAGCTTGTATTACATCTTCTGTTTTCATAAAAATTGGTGGAGGTGGGCAGAATCGAACTGCCGTGCCACCCCCGGGGGGATGGTCGAATCCCTTGCACCCCCTATTCAAATCTCCCTGTGCAATGATAAAACTTAAAGGATGCGCCGATATCACGTTCACCCTCTCGGTTTTTGGCGATCTTGTAAAAGAGTTCCGTGTAAGCTCCTTTGTAATCGCTGTTCTTACTGGACTCAACGTCACCCTTGCAGGGCCACATCAGTAGTACGGCATCAGCATCGTTCTCGATGTCACCTGAGTCCTTGAGGTCATACAGGCTTAACCCACCCTCACGCTTGGCTCCTTCACGATTTATCTGGGCCAATAGGATAACTGATACGTTAAGCTCAATAGCCATCTGCTTTACCTTGTGAGAGATGTCAGCGATACCCTCGGCCTTACTCATCTTCCCGCTGAATGGAATCAACTGCAAGTAATCAATGACGACTAGCTTGACTCCCTTCTTGCGCACGAAGTACCTGCATTGACTAGCTAGATCCTCTGCGCTTCTAACGTTGTGAGATGTAATCAGGGGCAAGTCCTTGACCTTGGCTGACGCTTCCTCAAATGATTTCGTATTAGCCTTAGTAGCTGTACCCTCTTGGATGTTCCGAATATTTACACCTGATACGGATTGGATCATACGCTTCATTAACTGCTTGCGTGGCATCTCGAAGGAGAAGTAAGCGGTAGGCGTATTATCAATAGTCATTGCCTTCGCTGCAATATATAAAGCTAGTGCTGACTTCCCGCAGGAGGTAGGAGCCGCTAGAGTAAGTATTTCACCAGCAGCAATGCCACCACTACCGAGGTATCCATCCAGCCTATTCGTATGCGTCTTAACTACATCAGGATTGAACTCACCTGCCTTCATCTTCTCGATATCGCTAAGGATCTCATCGACCGCTGAGCCGATGTCTTCCTGTACCTCGACGGTGGTATCAATATCCAGTATCTGACCTTCGAGATTTGACCTAATCTCAGAGAACTCCTGTGACTCACTCTCTGCCTTCTCAACAGCGATACGGCATTCACGGATCAGTCTTCTGAGGTTGGCCTTCTCGGATATCAGCTTAGCATAGAATACAGCTTGTGATTCCGTTGTGGCGGCATCCATAATGGACATAAGCCCAGCTATCCCGCCGACTTCATCGAGCCCTCCAGTGCTCTTTAAGACCTCTTGTATACTGATCTCATCCAAGGGCTTATCCTCGGAGGCTAACTTGGCTACGGCGTTATATAGAATGCGTCCTCGAAGGGTATAAAAGTCATCCTGCTGGACGACTGCTGCTACTGAATCGTAGACAGATGTATCACCTGGATACAGGCAGGAAGCGATAACTTTTTCTTCAGCTTCTGCATTATGTGGCGGGGCTTTGGTTGTTTCTGGGTTCATTTTCAAGTAATTCTACCATCGAACGAAGGCATTGACCAAGGGCTAGGTGTTTGATCTTATCACCCGAAGAGAGCTTATATGCATCCACGTTTTCGTAGAGATTAACACTTACTTCGACCGCTTCTTTAATGGCTTTGTTCATTTTGTGATTAGTAATATCTGGCATAATTAGTAAAATACTTGACTCCCCGCCGGATTGCAAGGGAGCCAAGCATTATACCATCTTAGCTTAGGTGTTCTCGCTACGTTCGAGCATCCCTATGGCTATCAAGGAGTAACCAATTAGGTCACGGAATATGTCCTTAGCTTGATCTCCTTTTGTGTCAACTCGCAGGTTTCCGTCAGCACAAAAAGCCTTGGCTCTCTGGAATTTATCCTGCATCCGAACACAGACTCCAACGAACGGATCAACTCCGAATGAGGTACTGGCATCAAAGTTAGCGAAGGGGTTATCGCAGGCTTCGCCACCAGTATAGTCCGTATTCTTATTGGCGGTTAACTTTAGGATGTGCTTTACTTCCAGCAACCTAAAATCTTCCCACCACTCCTTGTCGTATTGGGGCATCAGAATGGGGATTCGTCATTGGTAGGCGCGGAGGGCTGCTTGGGAGCGGAGCCACCACCGGCCCCATCGACTGGATTCAAAGCCAGCGACAGGAAGTTAACACCACTCTTGGCGGTCTTCTTCCAACCCTTGAGGTAGTATTCCTTACCCTCAACGTTGATCTTCCCGTTATAATCCGGGTGCGTTTCTTTTTCCTTACGGTCATTGACGAAGAATGTACCGCTGTTTGTGTTATCGTATTCTGGCATAATATCTATATGGTTAGTTATGGTTAGTTCTTATTGTTTTCTTCCGTTGCAGTAACAACGCAATCTTCTTCTGCTGTAGTGATAACGTATGTACGTTGCTCACCTTGGTACTCAATGCTGACACCTAAGTGCTGGCAAAGAATATCAAACTGTTCTTGCATCTCGTTGATGTCAACCCGAAGGTCTTCGATGATCGCATAATTATTAACAAATGCTTTCTTCATTTGATCCATATTATGGTTACAAGTCTCGACGAGTTCGTTGTGATTCTCTGACGCATCATACTCTAGGTCGTCGATGGCATCTTGAATAGCGAGTATATCTTTATTTTTAGCAAACATAATTAGAATCCTTGGCTAGATGTAGCCTTAACACTCTTGCCGTGGTCGTTGGTCGCATCGGGATCTTTCGTATCGTCGATAGCGAAGAGGCCATTTAATGCGTACTTGCGAGCGTAAGAACTAGCGGAGCCAGTGATCTGTGCCTCGTCCATACCCTTCTTGGATGCTGCTTCACGAGCGAAACCGTTAGCGTGGATAATGGCATCGCTATCGTTGTCATACAACATAGCCTCGGCCTTGACGTAGACTCTACTATCTACACCTAGCTCCACAATGTCGTCATTGATTACAAGAGAGCAACCCCAGTAGTCGAGCAGAGGTTTTAGTGCAGTAAGGATGTCCTCACAGGAGCGGTACTTGTACCCTCCGAATTTATTAGTCTGCCCCTTCGGAGCTCTGAGGGATGACTGAATGCCCTGTAGTTTTTGTCGTATATTATGACTCATTATGGCTTGATGGTTATTATTTACAGAAAAATGAAAAGAACTTGCTACTGGAATTGAGTCTATTGATTTCGCTCAACGCAGCGTCCCTATGCTTTTCACACGCTTGTAATCTATTTTGGGATTTAATAAATCTCCTTTCCATTTTGTCGTATGATTTTAAGGAATAATTTAACGCTTGATCTGGTGGCATATCCTTAATGGCTTCGAGTAGACTTCTGGTTCTGATTAAGTGAGATGGTATTACTTTCATATTTATTTTTGGTTAAGGTCATCTCCGTATTTTTCTAGGACCCGGTCAATGGCAAAAGCGTAGGACTCCGCATCTGGGGTACGCCCATCAATGAAGGATTCCAGTTCTTTGGCTTGGACTACAAAATCAATAACATTGCCCCCCTTGCCTGACTTGAAGCACTTCCAGGTCTTTCTATTGTTGTGAACAAAAAGGGATCGCTCATCGTCATTTTCGACGAATGGACTTATATACCTAGTACTATATCCAGAGTGTTCTGCGCCTTCACCGGCGTAATCGCGGATAACGTCATTGATTGGGACCTTTCTCTCGATTTCACATACGAGTGAAAGGATGGAGTTACTTGATTGTGGTTTACTCATATTTATTTTTGGTTAGTTTGCGGAAAAGGGCTTTACGGTGCTTTACGTTAGTGCAGCAATCAATCTCTTCTTGATCCCCGCCTAAGTCCAGCAATACAGCATATTGTTCATCCGATGTCAAATAATTAGCAAAACGCTTAGTAAGTTGTGTAAGTCCCACAGGGTGAAGGATATCCGTATTTTTTTGATCCAGATAATCAGCTATGTTCCGAAGAATTTTTGGAAAATTTTCGGGCCTCTGCCTGCATCTAGAGGTCAGGAAGTTCTCGATCTTTCCGATCAAGGAGTTCCCGACACGGGAGATGACACCTCGTACCATCCCGGTCTTGTGGTCGTGATCGACTACCCAATCCTTGGTCCTGCCGCCCAGGATAGGGCAGCGACTAGGCTTGTTAGCTTCACGCCACTTAGCTAGTTTATTCTGTGGTAGATATGTCATTACTAGGGATTCCGTTCTTGATAAGGTATTCGCTCGTTTCATCATCCTCCTCTTTCATAGCTTGATCTATATGCTCACGGGTATAGGTCATAACAAAATGACCAACGTCATCGCATAGGTCAATCTTTGCTGATTCAATCAGCCAATCGAGCCGATGTCTGTCATCTATCAAGTCTAGGATTTCATCAACGAGATCATAAGGGTCTATTTCTGGTTTCATAATGTTATTGTGTTCGTTTTTCTTTGTTCAGCCCAGGAATTATGAAGCTGGCTCCCATACAGGAAGGTTTAGCTCCTTGGATATATTGTAGTAAGTATTTTGAGATAGGCCCATCTCCTTGCAGGAGGATCTGATTGATTGCCCCTTCTCTCGCAGGGCATTGACTGCATTGAAGACTTCTACCTTCTGATCCATTGTTCTGGCAGGTCTACCTAGATTCGGGTTCTCTTCCTTCTTCCAGTTAGCGTTTCCGTGCTCCTTCTCCATCTCTTCGATCTCTTGGATTTCTTGGGTTAATCTTCGGTGCGCCCAATCGAGGAAGTTGCTCACTCTTCTGGATTCGTAATTCTCTGATGCGTATGTTTCTACTGTATTCATATTATTTCTCTGTATTGATTGATTGTATTTGTGCTATGCCACCCCGCTTCATACGGAAGTAGCCCTTCTTGTCCGGCTT
>VMHT01061590.1_pt1 | contig 13146 bp, 15 predicted proteins | sample 4693611 | NCBI WGS metagenome assembly VMHT01 (sample SAMN12280063, study PRJNA550983) | marine metagenome | isolation source: seawater sampled from same location over 5 years 0.02-0.2 micron viral filtrate | place: USA: collected off the coast of southern California halfway between the port... ... | reverse complement strand
TGCTGCTAAAGCCCCTGTACCACCTTCTAAGCCAGTAGAGAAAGTGACTAATATCAAAACACAAACACTTAAGAATACTGACTTAGACATATCCAAAGCTTCATTCAATTCATTAAAAGATAGAGGACTATCTGCTGATACTGCTAGGTTCTATGGTGTTAAGAGTCTATTGGATTCAGAAGGTAATCCTTTACAGCATTGGTATCCTTACTATCAGGACAATGAGATTGTATCTTATAAGGTTCGTAAGGTAGAAGACAAAGACTTCAGATGGGTTCATCTTAAAGATGCAACCAATAAGAAGTTATTTGGTCAGCAGTTACTTCAGGGCGGTGGCCCTTTACTTACCATTACTGAAGGCGAATGTGATGCTATGGCTATCTATCAGATGCAAGGTAGCAAGTATGCTGCAGTATCTGTAAATAATGGGGTGCAGTCCTTGAATGAGATCAAGGCTAACCTAGAGTTTATTGAGTCATTCAAACAAGTATTTATTTGTTATGACAATGAGCCTAAAGCAAAAGAAGCTGCTAGGAATGTAGCTGATCTTATTCCAGGTAAGGCTAAGATAGTAATCCTTCCTGATGGATATAAAGATGCTAATGAAATGCTCAAGGCAGGTAAGAGTGTTGAGTTTAATAAAGCATTCTGGGCGGCTCAGACCTATACACCTTCAGGGGTTATCAACCTATCCAATAAGATCTCAAGTCTTAGTACAAGGGAACAGAAGCCTTCTATACCCTATCCTTGGCAGGGACTTAATAAGAAGCTTATTGGTCTAAGGCAAGGAGAGTTAGTTACCTTTACAGGTGGTACTGGTTTAGGTAAGTCTTCTGTAGTGAGAGAGCTAGAGTATCATTTGCTATCTCATACTAATGACAACATAGGTATTGTTGCACTAGAGGAAAGTTGGGAGCGTACTGCAGATGGTATCTTATCTATCGAAGCTAATCAGAGATTATACATTGATGATATACGAGAAGCCTATGGTAAAGATAAATACATAGAGCTATCTAACAAAGTATTAGGCGGTGATAATCAAGATAGGTTATGGATACACGCTCACTTTGGAGCCAGTAACTTTGATGAGATCCTATCTAAGATCAACTATATGATAGTGGGTTGTAACTGTAAGTGGATAGTAGTAGATCACCTACAGATGATTGTGGCTGCATCTGATGATAAGAATGAGCGATCACTCATAGATAAGATTATGACTGAGCTAAGAAAGATAGTAGAGAAAACAGGTGCAGGACTATTACTTGTATCTCATCTTAGAAGGCTTGAAGGTAATCAAGGTCATGAGAATGGCGCACAAGTAAACTTATCTCATCTCAGGGGATCAGGTGGTATAGCTCAGATCTCAGATTGTGTAATTGCATTAGAACGTAATCAGCAGTCTCAAGATGAAGATGAAGCCCAAAAGACTAGGCTTAGAGTTCTTAAGTCTAGGTATACAGGTGAAGTAGGTATTGCTACTCACCTCCAATACGATATAGACTCAGGGCGTTTATCTGAAATAAAAGCTGAAGATGAAGATGACTTTGAAGATAATACAGGAGAGATTCCTTTTTAAAATAGGTGGAGGCTATGAAATCGTATGTTTTCGATATAGAAACAGACGATATCAAAGCTACTAGAATATGGTGTTTATCTTTATTAGATACTGATACAGAAGAACAATTTACTTATGGGCCTTCAGAGATACATGAAGGCCTTAAGATGCTAAAAGAAGCAGACAAGTTAATTGGTCACAATATTCTAGGCTTTGATATTCCAGTAGTTAAAAGACTTACTGGTGTTGATCTATATAATAAAAAGCTAGTAGATACTTTAGTATTATCCAGACTGTTTAATCCCATTAGAGAAGAAGGGCATAGCCTTGAAGCTTGGGGATATAAACTTAAATACCCAAAGATAGACTTTGAAGAATACTCTATCTTCTCTATTAAGATGCTAGAGTATTGTGAGAGAGATGTATCTCTTAACTACAGGATCTATCAGCATCTAAAAACTGAAGGAAAGAACTTTTCTTCTAAGTCTATTGAACTAGAGCATGATGTTGCTGTACTAGTAAATAATCAAAGAGATCATGGATTCTTATTTGATTTTGAACATGGTATGCAACTACTTTCTAAACTAACTTCTGAGCTAGAAGATAATAAAAATAATATTCAGAAAGACTTTCAAGCTAAGAAAGAAGTAATAGAAATATTTCCTAAGTACAATCCTAAAGGCACTCTTCTTAAAACTGGTACTACCAAAGATGGAAGAGGTGTTCGATTATCTAATCATGAATTTGCAACCATGCAGCAGAATAATAAGGTTGTTAGATTTAATATCGAAGAATTTAATCCAGGCTCTAGGAAACAAATAGGTGTTTACTTACAAGATCTAGGGTGGCAGCCCTTAGAGTTTACGCCTACAGGCCAACCAAAAGTAGATGAGAGTATTCTCTCTAAGATTGAAGGCATCCCACAAGCTAATCTATTAGCAAACTACTTAATGCTTCAGAAAAGAATAGCTCAGATTAAAAGTTGGTTAGATGAATTAGATCCCCAAGATAATAGAGTTAGAGGTTATGTTAATCCTAATGGAACTATTACAGGACGTATGACACACAGAGGGCCAAACATGGCCCAAGTACCTAGTGTCTCTTCTGTATATGGTTCAGATTGTAGAGCATGTTGGATAGTCCCTAAGAACTATAAGTTAGTAGGAATAGACGCATCAGGACTTGAGTTAAGAATGTTAGCTCATTATATGAACGATAAGGAGTATACAAATGAAATCATTAATGGAGACATACACACCGCTAATCAAAAGCTTGCAGGACTTGAATCTAGAGATCAGGCAAAAACTTTCATCTATGCACTCATCTACGGAGCAGGAGATGAAAAGCTTGGATCTGTGGCAAAAGGATCTAAACGAACTGGTAAGAAACTTAGAGAATCGTTTATCGCTAATCTCCCATCATTCAAGCATCTTAGAAATAGAGTTGAAAGAGAAGCTTCAAAAGGAAGAATTAAGGGCTTAGATGGTAGGACATTAATAATAAGAAATGAATACAGTGCTTTAAATACATTACTGCAAAGTGCAGGATCAATAGTAATGAAAGAAGCATTAGTTTGTTTTAGTAATTTAATATCAAACTTGGATGCTAGTGTAGTGGCTAATGTCCATGATGAGTGGCAAGTAGAAGCATATAAGAATCATGCTGAAGAAGTAGGAGATCTTGGAGTTAAAGCAATTAGGGAATCAGGAGTAAGGTTATCCTTGAACTGTCCTCTTGATGGAGAATATAAGGTGGGACTTAATTGGAGTGAGACGCACTAATGACTAATATAGTTGAAGATATAAATAAAACTTTAGAAAGTATATCTCTAGGCAAGGTAGATATATCAGAAGAACTAATTGAAGAGTTTGGAGAAGAAGTAAAACAAGCTTTAAGAGATTGGAGTAAGCCTAGACCACAAACAGGTTTTCAGTTAAGAGTATCTAATCTTGGAAAACCTCTTAGAAAACTATGGTTTGAGAAAAGAAAGCCAAATCAAAACGAACCTATTACTCCTTCTCTTAGTCTTAAGTTTCTTTATGGTCATATATTAGAAAGCCTAGTTGTATTCTTAGTTAAACTATCAGGCAATAAAGTAACTGATCAACAGAAAGAAGTTGAAATAGATGGCATTAAAGGTCATTTAGATTGCAAGATTAATGGAACAGTAGTAGATATAAAGTCAGCTTCTAGATTTGCCTTTAATAAGTTTAGTAAAGGTCTACTTACTGAAGACGATCCCTTTGGATATATTCCCCAACTATCAGCTTATGAACACGCTGAGAAAACTAATAACAGTTATTTCTTAGTAATAGATAAAGAAAGCGGAGAGCTTTGTACTTATGAGCCAGATGGTTTTGATAAACCAGATATTCCTATGATGGTTAAGAGTGTAAAGAATTGGTTAGATGGTGAGTTAACTCCTGATAAATGTTTTCCTACAGAACCTGAAGGCAAGAAAGGTAATGAGAAATTAAATAAGAACTGCGTTTATTGTGAGTTTAAACGAGATTGTTATAAAGATTCTAATGATGGTAAAGGGCTTAGAGTATTTAGTTATGCTAAAGGCCCATTATATCTAACAACAGTTAAATCAGAACCTAAAGTAGAAGAACTATATGAATGGTAAAAGAGCAAAGAAACTAAGAAGAACAGCCAACTATTTATTAAAAGCCTGGATTGTAAGAAACACTAATAACGATACAGATATTAATGATCCTATGTTGGCTAATTACTTACCAAAAGATCCTTACTTTGTAGATAACACTACAAGAAAGACTAATTTCTATACTCAAAAATGGGCGGTGAAAAAATTAAAACGACTAATGAAAGCAAAACAGACAATAAATCTAGATCTAAAACTAGAGGAAATGGTGTAGCTTTTAAAAAAGGTTACAGAAAAAAAAGAATACCTAGACCTAATGATAGACCTAGTGTGGAAGGATATGACTCTAATTGGGAATACCTTCTACATACTACTATCTTAAAAGATTGGACTATTCATACTGAAACACTTGACTATATTGTTGAGCATAAATACCACCCTGATTTTATTAGGGATATTGAAGGTAAGAAGATCTTATTAGAAGCTAAAGGTAGGTTCTGGGATCATGCTGAGTATAGTAAATATAACTGGATTAAAAAGTATTTACCTGAAAATACTGAATTAGTTTTTTTATTTGCTGAACCTACAGCTCCTATGCCTCAAGCTAAAAGACGTAAGGATGGAACGAAACGTACTCATTCTGAATGGGCTGAAGCTAATGGGTTTAGATGGTTTAGTTCTCATAGTATTCCTAAAGAATGGATAGATGAAACATCACAACTAGAAGAAGATCCTGAAAGAATATTGGAGGTGGAATGAGTATAGATAATGAACCACCTGAAGCATGGGATAGAGCTTATAATGCAGGTAAACCTAAAGAGTGGAAGGAGACTAAAGTGGCGCATGAAGTTTTTAATGGATCAATAGTAGATGATAAAATTAATCCTAGTCATTACAAGACAGATACTATTGAGTGTATAGATGCTATTGAGGCTATGTTAACTCCAGAAGAATTTATTGGCTATCTGCGTGGCAGCATTATGAAATATGAATGGAGATATCCTAATAAGAATGGTGTGGAGGATCTCAATAAATCTCAGTGGTTTAAAAATAAATTAATAGCTAAGTTAAAAGAAGGTAGATTCCCATGAAGATAGAACAAAAATATATTTACAAAGCTGAAGTAAATCGTGTTGTTGATGGGGATACTGTAGATGTATTACTCGATTTATCTTTTGGTGTTTATCGTAAGGTTAGAATTAGAGCCAATGGCATAGACACACCAGAGTCTAGGACTCGTAACAAAGCAGAAAAAGTATTGGGACTTGCTGCAAAGAAAAGAATGAAAGAATTGTGTGGCAAGTTAATTTATGTGGAATCACTTAATGGTGGCAAGCTAGATAAGTACGGACGTTTACTAGCTGATATGTTTACGAACGATAGTAAAGAAAATATATGTAAGACTTTAATAAAAGAAGGACATGCTATTAAATATAGTGGAAGCAAAAAGACTCATGTGTGGGCTTAAAATAAAACCCCTGCCCTATTTGCAATCCGCGTTAGATTAATAGGAAGGACAGAGGTTTTATTAGTCTCAAGAATAACAGAACTGTTGCGGGATATCTAGTTCGTACATGGCTAGATGGTCTCCTTGTTCGGTGAGTGGTAGCATCGAGGCAAAAGATAAGATGAAGTATGGCGCAACAGGCCTATAAAGTAGGTTCATTAACCATCAATCTTATCAACTACCACATTTATTAATTTAAAGGAGAAATATATGTCGTTATTTAACTGGCTTAAAAAAATATTTACTGAACCTGCTATAGTTAAAGAAGTAAAAAATACTGTCTCTGAAGGTATTGATGAGATTAAAGCTAGAAGAGAAAGAGCTAGAGATGATAAAGGTAGGTTTATTGCTGATGATCCTACTACTGAAAAGAACGAAGCATACAAAGACTAATGGAAATTATATTCTGTCTTGGGTTTTTGAGTGGATACTTACTAGCTAAACTAAGTCAATAAATTTTATTGTCTTGCAATAAGATACCATCCCACCTTGATATGCAGGTAGCTTCTACATCAAAGTTAGTTTGGATATGTGTTCTTAATTCCTGGCACTTATCTATTTGATAGTCACCTTTAAAGGTTTCAAATACATACCAAGCATTAAAAGAGATTAAATAGAGAACAGTAGTCATTAAATCCCCTCTTTGTGACCACATCTGAGGGGAAAGATGTTCCTTGAAAACTTAAAGGTGATTAAAAGTTTTTGGTCTATCATCACGAAAAAACTCAGAGATTAGAGAGAACCTACTAAGTTATAACTATATAACCATATTAACTATAGTAAGTCTACCATTTTACTTTATGTGACCAATACCTAGCCGAAAGCTTAGAAGGCTTTGCATCTTGGGCATTGTGCCTAGCATAGTAAGATTTCTTCCTGGCTTTATCTTTAGCTGACGTAGGGTTCTTACCTGCTCCTCTTACGCCTTGTTGTCCAAAGCGTATGGTCTTTACCTTGTCTCCTACTTTAGCTACAACTACATGACTTTTAGTTTTATGTTTAGGAGTTCTTTTAGGTTTGTTATACCCACTAACACCTGCCCTAGCTAATCTAGGATCACGCTTAGACTTACCACCTTTTTTATATTCTTCTCTCATCCTTTTTTCCTGTAGGATCTAGTCTTCTTAGCTATTCTTTTAGGTTGGGAAGAGTGCTGTTTACCTTTTTTGGTATCTGCTCTCTTCTTTCTGGTAGTAGCTGCATACTCTTTATCACTTAATGCTTTAATAGCTTTCTCAGGAAGATACCTTTCTCCTGTTTTAGCACTAGGCTTACCTGATTTAGTACGCCACTTTTGTTTAGTCCAGTTTTTTAAAGACTTTTGTGATTTTTTAAGAGGCATTATTTATATCCTCCTCCTTTCTTTTTATATTCAGAGGCCAATAACTGCGCTTTTCTCGCACTCCATTGTCCAGGCTTACCACCTTTTGAACCTGCTTTAATCTTGTTGAATAAGTTCTTACGCATAGTAGGCTTGGTATAATTACCTGCCTTATTAACTGTAGACTTACTCTTCTTCTTCTTTGCTGGCATCTTCTTCCTCATCTAATTCTTTATAGTAATTAACTATAGAAAGCACCTGACGAATGTATCTTTTAATCTCTGCCATATTAACAGACAGATTCTCATACCCTGCAGGACTTACACCATAGTATACATTAGTAGGTGCGTTACCTTCTTTTAAGTCTGTAAGGTACTCATCCATAATAGTAGGAGTTAATACTCTCCATTCTACAGGTCTGGTATTAATTCTATTAGGCAATGGAGGGTGATATACAGCAGCAGGTTTAGTGATAGTGACTACCTCTACTGCCTTTACTTCAGGTGTATATGGCTTGTTACCTATTAAGCTGCAGCCGCTACTGGCTACTACTAACAGGAGTGGTAAGAGTTTCAAAGTCATTCAAGACCCCTTTAGTTCCTTTGTTAATAATATTTTCTATGAGTTTAGGCTTTCTTAAACTAAGCATATTCATATTGTGTTTATCAAATTTACTTTTAAGGTTATTAACTTCTTCAAGAGACTGTCTGTTTTGTTCTTGTAATAAATTAATCTTTTGGAATGCAATCTTCTTATCTTCTTCAGCCTGTAATACTTGCTCATTAAGACCTTTAATACTGTTCTCTAATAGTAGTTGGTTGTCTGCAGCTTGTCTTAACTGTGCAGCCATTTGTTCCTTTTCTGCTTCAGTCTTATCATAGTAGAGTTTAAATGAACCTGATAAAACAACTAATGCTATACCAAGCCCTGCAGTAATTTTCCCCATAGAACCACTCCTACTCGTAGATGAATTGTTTTTTAGAAACTCTTTTAGGGACACAGTACGCTGTAACATTCTTTTGACGATAGTAAGGTCTATCATTAGGACTCCACTTGCCCTGCTCTATTGCACTTGCAAATACATTGCACCTGTATACATCCTTAAATAACATCCCATTATCTGATACAACTTCTCCTTCTACAACTACTACTAATAAAAATACCATTAGCATTTATATCTACCGCATTTTCTAAGGTTACGTTGTCTTTCTTTAGCTTGTTCTAGACGTTGTTTAGCAGAATCTAATCTTCTTTCTTGAATAGCTTCGTATACAAACCAACTTGCCCATCCTATAAATCCTAAAGAAAAAATAATAAAAGCAACAGTAGCTCTTTCTTTCATTCTTTGTTGTCGTTCTTTTCGTTTTTTATGGATATCTTTTAGATACTGAAGGTGATCTCTTTCTGACTGTTTTCGTATGCGTTCAGCGTCTTTCCAAACATCTGACATCCCCATCATCATGAGGTGGTCTTTAATTTTAGTCTCTATCGTCTTGATTTCTCTACGTTTAATAGAGAGATCCATCGCCTCTTTAGGGGTTAAAGGACGTTTAAGTTTCTTTTTTCTTTCCCAATCATCTAGCTTTTGAGCAGTCGTACCAAACTTTCCTAAAAGTGCAGCAGCATCTTGAGCGTTAGCTCTGCCTTCTTTAAAGGTTGCAATAGTCTGATTGATTGCGCTGATTGCGCTAGTGATTGCAGCTAATTCTGCAAACATCTACATTATAGAGCTTCTAATCTTAGACAAAGACGTTCAGCCCTATCTCCTACTTGTGAGTGCCATCTACTATCTCTAGCTTCAGCACCTGCTAAAGACCAGTTGCGATCTTGTAAAGCAGCTATGTGTTTTAAGAACTTACTATATCTAGGTCTGCCAAGGTTAAACATCATGTTTACACATACTTCTTGTACTTCATCAGGAAAAGAGTTCCAAGTATTATAACTAAACATTACTTCACATTCGCTAATGGCTATAGCAAGATCTTCTTCAAAGACTTCCCACACTCTATCTTCACTTACAGGAGTACCTATAGGCATATGACATTCAGGATCTGACTCTAGTATTTTATGCCCTACACCAAATGTAGGTACGCCTTCTGAACAAAAGTAAGATTCATATTTAATACCTTCATCTATCTTTAATTGTTCAAAAACATTTTCTTTATTCATCATTTAAATTTACCAAGCTTTTTTTGTTCAGCTAAAACTAAAGCTTTTTCGTAAACTTCTTGCATTGAGTCAGAGTCTTTAGCTAAATCAAAACCTATTTGATTATTTAGAAGATCTTTTCGTATACCTCTTCTATCATCAAAAGAAAATTTATCTCTAAGATCTATAGCTTTTTTAGCAAAGTTTGGATTATCCGAATAGTACGCAGCAGCACCTAACATAACGTGTCTAATGGAATCACCTGTTCCACGAATTCTAGATTGAAGGTCATATTTTTTGTCAGAATCTATAGCAAACTGTAAGTCTTCTGGTTTAAATCCTATAAGTTTAGCAATTTGCCCATGTGCTATGTTTTTAAAACTACTTTGACTTACAGAACTCCCTTCAGCTTTTTTAAGACGTTGCTTATCTACAACACTTAAAACTTTAGGATCATATACTGTATATTCTAACTGACCACCTACCTGTTTAATTTCAGAGCCTGTAGCATCTTTAAGAGCTGCTTTAATTCCATACTTTGAGAATAATTCATCAGCATCTTTGTTTGATTCTTTAAGTAACTGTCTCCAAAACTTAGGTTTATTAAAGTCTATCTTTGAAGGATCTATATTTTCACCTACTATTAATTTATTAATCTTATCTTGAATACCAGGATTTTGATCTAAAAGATTTTTCCTAGCTAATAAAATTTCAGTAGGATCTAACTTAGCATTTACTTCATATAAAATAGGAGTTCCATCTTTTTTACGTTCTAAAGCAGCATCTACATACTCTTTACCATACAAATCTTTTATTTGTTTAGGGGTCATAGCTGCATAGTTCTTAGCTATTTTCTTTTCAGGAGTAAATGAAAACCCTTTTCCAAAAGCTGTTTCTTCTGCAAATTTAGAATCAAAACTATCAAAGTCTTTTCCTGCACCATGAAATAACTTTATTCCTTTAGTCCCTGCTTTAGTTGCACCTTTAACAATAGCCCCTAAAACATAAGATTCTCTAGCTACTAAACTACCTTTAGAGAATCCTAATCTTCTTAAAGGATCTGATCTATCATTTCTATCAATCAAATCTTGGTTGAATGAACCTGCAGTTACATCATAAGGTTCACCTGTATAAGGATTTATTCTTTCTTGAGGTTCTTTTGCTACATTAGAAACATTCTCTACAGTAGATCCAGTTGTAGCTAATCCACCTTCAGCTAAATTTAATTTAGCGTCTGGTTCATTTTCAGCTCCTAAAAATTTAATAGTTCCTTTTCTAAATGTTTTAGATTGTTCTTTTAAATATTCTGTATAAGCACGTTTAGCTTCAGGAGATACAAAACCTAATGCTCCATAACCAGGAATTTTTTCTCCAAAGATTCTTACAAGATCACCTCTTTTAATTATTTTATATATGTCATTACCTACAGGGCCAAGACCACTAGCTGCTCCAGCAATAGGATCTTGGTAAACTCTAGTGGCCTCTCTAGCTTTCCCCATCATATCTGCAACAATACCATTACCACCCCATCGTCTTATAGCTGCAGAGTATATTTCAAGATTGCTTTTATTTTTTTCTGATTGACCATGAGATCTAGCCCAATTAGTCCATCGAGCCATCTCAGTCATAATTAATCCTGCTGCTAATGCTTTAGGGGCATTTTGTGTAGGATTTCTAATTATGTCTTTTGCTGCATTTTTTAAAATAGTATTAGTAAATGCAATAGGATAACCAAGGAACTGAAATAAAATAGAACTTTTAGGATCGCTTGTCCAAAAAGGTTTAAGTCCACTTTCAGCAGAAGGCATAAGAATTACTTCATTAGTATATCTAGATGCACCTCTTTTAACATCTTTATAAAAAGCATCGTCTAAAGATTCACCGCCTTCTACCCACTTCAACCCTTTATCAATATCAACTCCTAACTCATTAAGTTGATCTTTCATATTTCTAATTCTAGAAGAATCTTCAACTTTTTTTAATCTGTTTATTTCTCTAAGATTTTTAGAAATTAATTGCTTGCCTGTTTTATACGAAGCAAGCTGAACAAATTTAGTCCATTGATCTAATAGAGTAAGTCTAAAAAAAGTATTATTTACTTTTTGTAATTTAGAATTACGAATTAAAGAACCTGATAATCTTTCAACTGTGTCTACTAATACAGGATCTAAATCCATGCCAAACTCTTGTAGTTCTCTCCAAGCTTCTCTTTCTGTTAAACCTTGTTTTCTAAGAACTCCTAATGATCTATCTTGTATAGTACCTCTAGCATCATTTAATGCCCCTACAAAACCTTTAATTGCGGTAGTAGGCCCAGCTTTAGCAATATTAATTCCTATCTCAGTTAAACTAGAAATAGTGGCAAGAGGCAAGTAAGCTAGTCTATTAATAGTGCCATATAAATCTAAAGCAAACCCTGGAATACCTTCAAACCTTTCTAGGTTTTCTCCTGTAGAATAGTTGTAAACTTTTTGAAGAGACTTTTTATCTCTTAATGTAAGTTGTTTCCCTGCTTTACGCATTTGCCTATCAATGCCTTCAATGTAAAACGAGGTAAACTCATCTAAGTTATTAACTCCAAATACTTTTCTTTTAGCTATAGCCTTAGATGCTTGAGCTATATAGTTAATCATTACTGCATTAACATCATTATTTAAAAAATCAGAAAATAAAGTATCGTCAGTTATTTTGTCTAAAGGTCTACTGTAGAAAAAACTACCTCCTGTGCCTCCTCCTTGATCTAACTGATTAGTTTTATCTAACATGCTATCCATTATGGATTGTGCTTCTTTAGAATTTTTAGCTTGTTTGGATTCAACTAATCTTTGCATAAAGAAAGATTTATTATCTTCTATAGCTTTTCTATTCCATTGTCTGGGAACATAATTAACTTCAACTTTATTTCTTATAGCTCCTGTTTCAAGAAGCTCATCTCCAATCTTATCCAGTAAAGTTCTTATTTGTTTCCTGCTTGCTTCTAAACTTTCAGATTCAACTGATAGACTAGGTTTTCTAAGAGCTTCTATTAAAAGATCATTAACACGATCTGTTAGTTGTCCTGATGTAGTTCTTTGTATGGGGTCTAATGCTCTTTTAAAAGTAACGTAGCTTTCCCCTAGTATCTCTTTAAATACTTCTCCAAAGTCTTGATTGTCTTTTTTTCGAGGGCCAAATAAATCTCTCTGTGCATCGTATCTAAATTTTTGTTGTAGGCTTTTTGCTACATCAGAAAACTTTGTAAAAGGATCTAATATAGATGAAGGTTTAAAAATTAAACTACTACCAAATCTATTAGCATAACGATTTAAATTAAACAGTAATTTATTTGAAATTTGTTCTTGATTTAATCCTTCAACATCAGACATGACAGCATTTATTTCATCTCTGAGTTCTTGATTACTTTTCTTACCTGCTTGACCAGTAAATTTTTTATTAGCTTCTATAACTAAAGGATCTATACCCCCTGCAATAGTTCTTGAAGGTCTACCAGCCACTAATTCTTCTGTAGTGTCTCCAGTAACATCTCCAAAAATTAAAGGTAATTCTTGCTGCTCTCTTATAAAATCTGGATCTCTTAAAGCAGCAGCTCCTCCCTCTCTTCCTCTACGTTCTAATTCTGCTTGGTTTTCAAAAAACTGATCTCTTAATTCATCTACATCATCTCTACTTATTTCTTTATCGTTAGTAGGAGAGACTTCTGTTTTAGCAGTTTTTGACTCTAAAGTTTCTGCTTCTACTTTATTTAATAATTTTTGATCTGCATTTCTAGATACAAATTCTCCTAGCTTATGTCCTCCATAACCTAAACCATAACCAAGCGAAGCTCCTGCTGCTGTAGCTGCTAATACTCTAGGGGTAGATATTTCATCAAGTCTATCAATTTCTACATCTTTAGATTGTCTTATATATTCATCTGCACCAGCCCATGCTGCACCTATCCCTGTTGCTCTAAGGGCAGTTGAACCTGCAGTTGGCCCTATACTCCCTAGAGTTACAAAGGTTTCAGGAGA
>VMHT01192368.1_pt1 | contig 13149 bp, 14 predicted proteins | sample 4693611 | NCBI WGS metagenome assembly VMHT01 (sample SAMN12280063, study PRJNA550983) | marine metagenome | isolation source: seawater sampled from same location over 5 years 0.02-0.2 micron viral filtrate | place: USA: collected off the coast of southern California halfway between the port... ... | reverse complement strand
GGTCGTACGGGCAATCCTCGCCAGTCCAATCCCAGTTGTATCCGCAGTAGGCCATGAATCGGATTTGCTTGTTTCAGATTTGGTTGCAGATGTAAGAGCATCAACTCCTTCAAACGCGATTGAACGGTGTGTGCCCGTCAAAGCAGAACTGGAACAATGGCAAGATGAATTGAATGAACGGTTGAACCACGCCATGGTCAGAACTTTTGGTGACGCAAGACGTCGATTGGTGAATTTACATGCCAGATTGAAAGTGGCCCCACTTGCAGGCATAAACGCCGGAAAACGGTCAATGTTAACGATCAATTCGAGGCTTGAACGGGCAGTTGAGGCCACATTTGCTCGTGAACGAACCCGTATTGCCGGTTTAGAAGCGGCGCTCGAATCCATTCACCCCCAGCGCGTTCTTGAGCGAGGATATGCAATGACGCAAACCGAACAAGGCGATGTAGTGACCAACGTCAATATGCTTGAAGTTGGCCGGCACTACAGCCTTCACTTTGTCGATGGTACCGCCCAAACAACGGTGACTGAGATTCACACCAATGAGGAATGAAGATGTCTGAAAACGAGCCAACCTATAACGAAGCAGCACAGCGATTGGAAGCCATAGTAGCCGCCCTTGAGCGCGGCGGCATGGGGCTTGATGAAACATTGAAACTTTACGAAGAAGGAGCGGCTTTGCTCAAAATTTGTCAACGAGAATTGATGTCAGCTGAAGGCCGTTTGAACGAACTTCGATTGGAAGACCTTGAACACGAACTTCAAGCACAGGATGCACAGTCCTCAGATTGAAGACAGGAGTCAATTGGCATGAAACCTCGACATCACAAAGCCCTGAGCCTCCGGGTGATTCGCTTGTTGAATGGATGGAAGGACCCGCACACTGATCTGCCTTACACCAAAACCAAAGCCATGCAAAGCATTGAGATTGGCAAGACGGGCGTCATTGAGATGTCCATTACGCCGCATCGCCCGCATTGCCCTTGCTGCCTGTTAGATCTTCGCGAGTTGCATCGTAAAGTGTCAAGCCTCAAAGGCGTGAGTGGCGTTGAAATCACGATTGAAGGGGTTCCGGCTGCAGAGCGCTGGACTCGCGAAGTGAATGGATAACATCCCTTCTTCGCAGGACCAGATAAACCGGACAAGACCACCCACCCACAGCGACAAGCCATGCCACAAGTGTGCCCAAAACGGGACCCAATGTGGGCAAGGACCACATGATCACCAGTGCGTAAACCGCAACGCTCACGCTGCCGAGCATCATTGGCCCTGCGGCGCCCCGGGGAACAGTCTCGCCTTGAGCAAGCCATAATGCGACCATACTCGTCAAAAAGATTGCAGGAAAAACGCTGGCCAAACCAGCCAGGAGCGGAAGGCCGAGGCCAGCCATCCAAACGGCCACTCCGATTGCAAGGGCCGCCATGCTTCCTCGGGCAAAGAGGACGGTTTTGGAAACGGCGTTGGTTCCTTTCGGTGCTGGTTGAGGGCGCCGGTTAAACCACACCGCAATGAGGAACAACAGGATCAAACCCATGGCGGCAAATTCCTGTTCCGTGAAGAGTATGCCGACAACCGTGTTCTGGAGAAGAAACCACGCGCCCATGCCCATGACACACCAAAAGGCAAGGGCCCCAATGGAAGTCAAAAGAAGCGGGCGGGAGGCATTGGAGAACCAACGTGGAAGCACCAGCCATGCCCCGAGAAACAGCGCATTGAGCAACATGCCAAGCGGCACCACCATCATGCTGGCGACGAAGTTGTCTTCACCTCCTGTCAGATAGATACCAATTCCTGCAGGAACGATGGTAGAGGGGACGGTACCAAGCACACCACCCACAAGTCCTCCCCATCGCTCGATGGCGAGTGTCACACCGGTGGCAACCAAGCCTGCGAACAAGGCGGAAAGAAGAAGCGATGAAGCAAGCATAATCACGCACCCCCGTTCAGTTCGTTCAGCAAGCGCTCAATGCTTGCACCAGCCCATTCAGCACCACGTTCCCCGTTTCTGTATAGGGCGTTGAATGGGAGCACATCCACCAGTGCCACCCAGGAATGGGTCATTTTGAATTGACCAAAGCCGGGTGCATCAAGAAGCAGTGTTCCCACCCGAACCTGACTGCCATTGAGAACGTCATCAGGTTGAGAAGTGAGTGTTTTTATCCATGCTTTACACGGTTGGCAGTCTGCCTTCCCAAGCACCAAAAGGGCCGCTGGTGCTTCGAGAAATTCTTCCCATGTGGACGGGTTAAGTTGCTCAACCTCAAGCATCAAATTCGCCTCATGTTTGAGAAGGTTGGAGCCCAATACCATTCAATGGTATGACCCAGCCCCCGTCTGAAATCACCACACGTGCAAGGGGCGTGCAGGCTCATGGTGCTGGGCAGAAGCGCGAGCACATCAACCCTGCCACTGTGGATTCATTCCAGGCGCCCATCAGAAGAACACTGAAACTACACCTTGATATGCCATGAGAGTTTGCCAAAACTGAGGCAGTATCATGAGAGGAATGGGTGAAGATAGTACAGACGCAAAGTGTCCAGTAATGCATGGGGCAATCAGTGCACCAAGCACTGGAATGAAGAACAATGATTGGTGGCCAAATCAATTGAATTTGGCCATCCTACATCAACATGACAAGAAATCAAACCCAATGGGTCAAAACTTTGTCTACAAAGACGCATTCAACAGCATGGATTACGCTGCAATGAAGAAAGATCTTCACGCATTGATGACCGACAGCCAAGACTGGTGGCCTGCTGACTACGGACACTATGGTCCGTTTTTCATTCGAATGACCTGGCACGCAGCTGGAACCTACCGAATCGGCGATGGTCGCGGTGGAGCAGGCACGGGCGCACAACGATTCGCACCCCTCAACAGCTGGCCAGACAATGGCAACCTCGACAAAGCACGACGCTTGCTTTGGCCGATCAAGCAAAAGTACGGAAACAAAATCAGTTGGGCTGACCTCTTGGTTTTGACCGGTATTGTGGCTATTGAATCAATGGGCGGACCAGTGTTTGGTTTCGGCGGTGGCCGACCTGACATTTGGCACCCTGAGGAAGACATTTACTGGGGCGCAGAAGATGAATGGCTTGGAGACAACCGGTATGGCAACACCCGCCAAGACCTCGAAAACCCGCTCGCCGCTGTTCAAATGGGATTGATTTACGTCAACCCTGAAGGACCAAACTCAAACCCTGACCCCTTGTTGAGCGCTCAAGACATTCGAGAGACTTTCGCCCGCATGGCCATGGACGACGCTGAAACCGTGGCACTCACTGCAGGTGGACACACCTTCGGAAAGGCACACGGAGCCGGCGATGCTGGTCAAGTTGGCTCGGAACCTGAGGGTTCATCGATTGAAGAGCAAGGCTTTGGCTGGGCAAACACCCACGGATCTGGAAAGGGCCGTGACACCATCACCAGCGGTATCGAAGGTGCATGGACCTCAAACCCGACCCAATGGGACAACGGTTACTTTGACCTGCTTTTCAAGCACGAGGATTCTTGGACACTCGTCAAGAGCCCTGCTGGCGCAAACCAATGGACACCTGCTAACCCAGACCCAGAAGACCTCGCACCTGATGCCGAAGATGCATCCATCAAGGTTCCAACAATGATGACCACGGCTGACATGGCCATGATTCGAGACCCTGAATACCGAAAGATTTCGAAGCATTTCCATGAAAACCCTGAAGTTTTCGCTGATGCGTTTGCACGTGCTTGGTTCAAGTTGCTTCACCGAGACATGGGTCCAAAAGCACGCTACCTTGGGCCAGACGTTCCTGATGAAGACCTCATTTGGCAAGACCCGGTTCCTGCAGGAAGCACATCCTACGATGTCGCCGGCCTAAAGGCGGCCATCAAGGACTCTGGGCTCTCGATCGCTGAAATGGTCGAAACCGCTTGGGCCAGCGCTTCCACATTCCGAGGCTCCGACATGCGCGGTGGTGCAAACGGCGCTCGCATCCGACTTTCTCCTCAGAAGGACTGGGCTGCGAACAAGCCAGAACAACTCGCCAAGGTGCTTGCTGTTCTTACCCCGCTCGCTGAGGCTCATGGAGCAAGCGTCGCTGACACAATCGTTCTTGCTGGAAACGCAGGGATCGAAATGGCATCTGGTGTTGAAGTCGCATTCACACCCGGCCGTGGCGATGCAAGCGATGCACACACTGATGTGGACTCTTTCGCAGTGCTGGAACCAGTGTCGGATGGATTCCGAAACTTCCTCCTCAAGAACTACAGCGTCAGTCCTGAAGAAATGATGCTCGACAAAGCACAGTTGCTTGGATTGTCTGCTCCAGAGATGACCGTTCTCGTTGGCGGCCTACGCTCAATGGGCGTCAGTTCTGACGATCGTGGAATTTTCAATGCTGGCAATGCATTGTCCACTGACTTCTTCACCACCCTTCTTGACATGAATGTGCAATGGAAGGCAACCGGCAGCAACTCATACGAAGCGCATGACCGCTCTTCTGGAGAACTCGTTCGCCGAGCAACCCGATACGATCTCGTGTTCGGCAGCAACTCTCAATTGCGTGCAATTGCAGAAGTCTATGCCCAAGACGACAACAAGGACAAGTTCGTCATCGATTTCATCAGCGCATGGAACAAAGTCATGAACGCTGATCGATTCGATGTCGCTTGATGGTTCTGTTTGGCTCATCGAAACGGATATACGCCGGCGGTGGTTGGCTTTAGCATGGTCAATATTGGAGACACAGCCCCCGCCTTTACCTTGAAAACCACCGACAAAAGCGATGTCAGCCTCGCAGACTTCCAAGGTCAAAACGTCATTCTAGCCTTCTACCCAGGCGCTTTCACTGGCGTCTGTGATAAGGAAATGTGTGCCTTCCAAGACAACCTTGCCTCATTAAACGACGCCAACGCTGTCGTTCTTGGCATCAGCGTCGACTCGCCATGGGCCAACGCTGAATTCGCAAGAAAATACAACCTTGAATTCACTCTTCTTTCCGACCTGGACAGAGAAGTGGTCCATGCCTATGATGCAACCTTTGTCGGCCTTGGTGGCATCGAAGGATACGTTTCCGCCAACCGTGTGGTTATTGTCGTCGATAAAGAAGGCACAGTCCAACACCGCTGGGTCGCTGAAAACCCGGGCGTTGAACCGGATTACAGTGCAATCGTCGCTTTCGCTGCATCGCTTTGAAGCGAGTTCAGTTTGTCTCAAACGGATCAATGTTGACAATTTGCTCAACATCGATTCGCTTGTAGCCTCGTTCCCTGGCAGATTCTGCAGCTTTGCTGAGCATTGCTCGCATCCACCCAAGCGACATCAGAGTCTTCATGCGCCCAATGGCTTCGATGAACTGCACGGGATTCCCACCAAGTTGAGCGTGTTTACGGATGTCCGATTCAAGTTGCTCGACGACCATGTAGTATGTTTCGAGCAATTCTTCAACCGCATCCTTGGTCACTGGCATTTTGGCATGGGTCCGGGCCAAAGAGAGCAAAGAGGATTCAGTGAGAACTCCGCCACCTTGGCTGACGACAAAATCTTCGGTTTGCACCGCTTCGACCACCTGATCTGCCTCGTCGCCGCCTTCAAGCCCCATTCCTTGAACTGCAATCTCAAGATGGCGTGGCTTGATGGTTGCCACCCTGTCCTTTTCTGCTGCAGCCTCTGCATGCTTCACAAGGGTTGCAAGATGCCGTTCGATGTGCTCAATACCACCCTGAACAGCAGCGGAGCCTACGGAGTCAACCGCGTTGATTTGGTCGATCATGAGTTCCCGAGTTCGGTTGTAATTCAAGCGGGTGCGGTGAGGGTCATCGAGGGTTTTTCGCTCGGCATCCTGCGCAAGCGTCGCTTGTTCCATGTCTGGTACGAGCCGTTCGATTTCTTCGCAGACCAGTTCAACCAACCGTTGCTTAACGGCACCTGCCAGCCTCATTTCAGTGAAATTTGAGGCAACAGCACCGATGTGTCCGGGGGAATATGGTTTGGCCATACCCTACACTCAGCGATGAAGCATATTGAACACTATGGTCGCTTTGAATGGCGGCTTCACTCGGTCAGGCCGTCTTCTCGACTCATCGCTTGGGAAATCTCCCAAGCATGGAGGCACTCATGGCCGCCAAGGAAACCACCCGCTTCGCGGCTGGGCCCGATGAATTCGGAGCCGCAGAATTGGCAAAAAACCGCAACGATTGGTTCGTTGTAATACGTTCCGTTTGGAGTGCTGCGCTTTGGAATTCGCTTTCCCACATCTTCGTGGGTCCACCCTTCAAGTTTCTCACATACATCCGTTTCAGTGTGTTCCTGTTCTGTCATCATCACCACTCCGTTATTGCAGGCCAGAGGCCATCTGCTGAGATTGGGCGCATGCCATCATCATCTCGAATCCACGTGTCTTCTGTCCCAATGCTCCCCTCTGAATGCACCACCTTTGGCTCGATGGCCATCGTAGCGCCAATGGGGAGCGGGCGATCAAATCCTTGGGCGACAACAGGTGATTCGTCGAGTTGAAGACCAACTGAATGCCCGAGAAAGCGGCTTTGGTCTGGTGCCATTCCCATGAGATGTTCGGCATGCCCGAGTTCTTCAGCCAAAGCAAATCCTTCGTTCCAAGCCTCACTGCATAATCCTCCACGGTCCAGCACATCGACAACCGTGTCTTTGACCGCTACCATATCCTCTAACCGAGAAACCCAAGTCGTGTCAAGCGAACCTGCGACAAACATCCTCGTCATGTCAACGATGTACCCTCGGTGGGCGTGGACCAGATCCACCAAAACCGGCTCATTCGCTTTAATTCGAGTAAAACCAGACCCCATGCCATTCAACGGATGGGCGCCGGTGCCTCCAACGGCTGAGTCAAAGAAAGAGGGAATACCTCCAGCCCGACCAGCTACGATTACGCCTCGGTCACACTGAAGTGGGAAACGGCGCATGTAGACTTGGCCGCCAAAGCCCTCGGATCGGCTTACAGCTTCTGCTGCTGCCACCAATTCCAATTCGGTAACACCCTCGCCGCCAACCGCTTTAACCGCTTCAAACATCCTTAGTTGTACATCTGCAGCGGCATTCAGTTGCTCTTGTTCCCAGCGAGATTTTACTTCACGCTGAGCGTGGATAATCGAGGTGGCGTCCTTGCAATCGCCCAGAGGTGAAAGGGAGGACACGAATCTGTCGGAGTAAGATTTGGGGACTTCACCGAATTGAAGAGAAGGAGCGTGCACCACACCGCGGGCGCTTAGAACCTCGGCAAATTGCTTCATGCGTGGAAACGATTCGACGTCATGAGGGCAATCGTTTCCTCCCCCCTCATGCAATGCCCGCTGCAATGAGCGGCGAACGAACAGAACAGGACCGTTACCACCTGATTGGCGACTTCCTCCTGCTTCGGCTGCCGGAATGAACATTGAGGCATTTTGTCGCCCGCCTGCAAAATAATACAAATCCACTGGATGTTGAATCAAAACTCCCGGTTGGCCTTCGTCGCGCATGCGTTCTGCAAGTTGGTGCTGGCGAGCGGCAAGTTCAGAGGCGGGGACCCTCCAATCTTCACCATCAGGGCCGGTTAAATCGGCCACATCCCAACTTGTCATCGCTTCTAGGTGGATGCCATCCGTTCAAAATCACTCCTATCGGATGATGTCAAAACAAGCAAAAAGGTGGGAGAGGCAATTTGATAGAGAAGCGTTTCCACCATCATTTATGCACATTGCAAGTAAAGTCACCCTGATCCTCGGCGCCCTCATGCTCATAGCAAGCGGCATTGGGTTCGTTGGAGGAATTGGAACAGCGATCGATGCATCAGAACGCGAGACATACTTTGCCAACCAACAGGACGGTTTGTTCACGGTTGATGGGAATGAATCATGGAGCGTCACTGTGTTTGTCAAGCATCCTGTCGATTGCGACACCCTAGAGCTGGCCATTACAGACAGAAATGGAGAGAGCGTCATTTCGGGATGTTACCTCTATGGCGGGGATGAATTTGGAGAGGAAGGGTATGAAGATGGCACATTCGAAATGTATGGTTACATCAATCATGATACTGCTGGAATGGAATACACTGTTGAATCCAACGTTGAAGTTTTAATTGAAGGCGAGTATTGTGACGAAGAATGTCTTGAAAATGCCATCGGCGGAGGAATAGCTGCCCTCGGCGGTGGACTCGGTATCTGCTGCTCCATCCCCCTCATCATTCTCGGCATCATCCTAGCGCTGGTGCTGGATGAACCACAGAAAAACGTCATGATGCCAACAGGGCACATGCCCATGGGACAAGTTGCTTATCAAGCGCCTGTCGGGCAGCAAATGGTCCAAGCCCCTGTTGGGCAGCAAATGATCCAAGCCCCCGTTGGCCAATCCATACAGCCAGCAGCTGTACCGCATACGCCAATCACGCCTCCGTTGACGCAACAGCCTGCTCAACCTACTCAGAGCCCTTGGGACAACGTTCAGCCCCCTCAATGAGGCTCAGACGGTCACTTCTGGGGCAGTCCAGGGTTCGACAGACTCAAGCCGAGTCTCGGCAATCGTGCAGTATTCTTGGGAAAGATCGACGCCGATGTACACGCGACCTGTCGATTTTGCAGCTACGCATGTGGTCCCTGAACCGTTGAACGGATCAAGCACAACATCACCAACAAAACTGTACATTTCTATGCAGCGTTTTGGCAATTCCACTGGGAAAGGAGCAGGATGATTCACTCTAGATGCGCGCTCGGTGGCAAATGACCAGATGGATTTGGTGTGCTTGATAAAGTCGTCACGAGGGATGGTGTCGATGCGCCCTTCGGCGCGTTCCTGCTTGTCTCGCTTCAACTTGTAATCACCTTTTGAGAACACGAGAAGGTATTCGTGGACGTCACGCAGGCAAGGGTTGCTGGCGCTTTGGAAGGAACCCCATGCACAAGATGAACCGGCACTTGCTGATTTGTCCCAAATGATTTCGCCTCGCATCAAAAATCCAATCTCTGACATGATGAGGTTCACGTGACTTGAGAGAGGGATGTAGGGTTTGCGACCTAAGTTAGCGACGTTGATGACCATTCGACCGCCCGGAGCAAGTACCCTGTAGCATTCTGCAAACACGCCATGGAGCAGATCAAGGTATTCGGCGAGCGATAGGTCCTCGTCGTAATCTTTACTGGCATTGTATGGCGGAGAGGTGACAACAAGATGGACGCAATTGTCTGGAAGGTCGAGGTTTCTCGAATCACCGGAAATCACTGTGTTGGCCATGGTCGGTGGCAAATCTTGCTCCTTTCCGACCTCGCGGCTTGAAACAAGACCTTCGTTCACCCGGCTGCCATAGTAGGTTGAAGCGTCGTGGCCCTCCCTTCTTGATACACCAAAGGACGATGTGCTGGTGCTGGCGCGACGGCGTGCACCTTCCAGCGATGTGTCCCTTTCGGAGCCTTCGCGCGCCATCGCTTCAAAGCGGTGTTCGCGGCTATATCACCTTTCGGCCCGAGGAGCACCTCGACACGCGCGGTTCCGAGGTGAACGAGCAGGCCCGCGCAGGGGGTTTTGGACCCGTTTGAATCAAAAACCCGCACCGACTGGGAGTTTCAATGGCGAGTGTTCTCACCCTCGAGAATGTCAATGTTGAAGGCCGGACGGTCATCGTTCGTGTCGACATCAATTCCCCGATGGCTCCTGGAAGCAATCTGTTCTTGGACGACACCAGAATCAAGGCAATTGTCCCTACCCTTAACCGGCTTTCTAAAGCGAAAGTGGTCCTTCTCGCCCACCAATCACGGCCAGGGAAAGACGACTTCACAACCACGCTTGGCCATTCAAGAGAACTTGGCCGAATTCTTGGCCGGCCAATCAAATGGGTCGAAGACCTCGCTGGCGACAGAGCAATGAGCGCTATCGAGGCATTAGAAGATGGAGACATCCTCATGCTCAACAACGTTCGGATGTACGATGAGGAGGTCAAAACTAAAGGCAATTTTGAGGTCATGGCTGAAACTCAAATAGTACAAAAACTGGCCAGCGTTGCCGACTTGTATGTCTATGATGCCTTTGCTTGCGCGCATCGTGCAACACCGTCCGGTGTTGGATTCACCAACCTGATTCCATGCGTGGCAGGTGAATTGATGGCGAATGAAATTCGCAAATTAGATTTGGCTCTTGAACGCCCTGCTCGTCCGTGCATTGCCGTTCTTGGAGGCGTCAAAGTCGACGATTCGATCGCTGTTGCAGAAAACATGCTTCGAAACGAGATCTGTGATGAAGTGTGGGTGACCGGAGGCGTTGCAAACTTGATGCTCGAACTTGCCGGGCACGATATTGGCCTCGTCAACCATGACTTCCTTGTGGGGGAATTGGGCAAACAATGGTACCCGACCGTTGAGAAAGCAAAATCCCTGTTGACCGATTTCAAGGACAGCATTCGACTTCCGGTGGATGTAGCGGCCAACGTCGAAGACAACCGGGTCGACCTATCGCTTGATCAACTTCCCGTTTCCGCACCAATCTTCGACTTGGGCATTCAATCCGTTCGAAACCTATCAATGGCCATCAAGAAGGCTGGAACCGTTCACCTCAATGGGCCAGCCGGTGTTTTTGAACTCCCAGATTTCGCTTTGGGTACCATCGAAATGCTCAACGCATGTGCAGAGTCTAATGCTTATGTTGTTGTTGGAGGTGGGCACACTGCGACCCTCATCATGAAGCGCAACCTAGCCTCAAAGATGGGCCATGTCTCAACCGGTGGAGGAGCATGTTTGGATTACATTTCTGGAAGAAGCCTTCCAGCGGTCGCAAGCCTCGAAGCCAGCGCACGTGCCTTCTCAATGGAAACTGAATTCTCGATTCACAACGAATGAAGAGGAGCCACTGGGGAGGTTCGAACTCCCGACCTCCTGATTACGAATCAGGTGCTATACCAGCTAAGCCACAGTGGCGCAAGCCGTGGGCAGCGACTGATGGACATAAGCCACACGGTCAGAAACCCAGCGTTGATGAGGGGAGGGGTCCAGCAACCACCATGGGCGAAGGCGATTCGGTGCGATACCGCAACGCGGTGCTCTATGATGAGACTGGCAACAAGCATGTTGGCGATGTCTTGCTTCATCAAGATGGGTCTTGGTCGTCCTCGAATGGAGATGAAGACGTCAAACAGGATGTTGACGGCTCGAACAGGCTCATCACACGAAGCCTACAAAATTGGCACACCCACCTTGCCATGCAATTGAACGCACGGGACTTCAGCGATGGTTTTCCATTGCATCGCTGGCTCAATGAAGCCATCTTTCCAACCGAGGCAAAAATCACCCCCGAATTTGTCAAGGTTGGTGCTCAGGCCGCCGCTGCCGAATTGATCAAAACCGGCACATCGTTCGCCGCTGACATGTACTTCTATCCCGCCGTCACAGGTGAAGTGCTCGATAAAGCGGGCCTACGAGGGCTGATTGGCGGCCCAGTAAGTGATGCTGCACTGCCTTCTCATGAAGACGCACAATCCGCACTCGATGAACTTGATTCGATGCTCAAACATCAATCACCTCTCGATAAGGTACAGTATGCAATAGCCACGCATTCTGTTTACCTCTGCAGTGAAGAGACCCTTCGACGAGCGTCGGAACTTGCTGAAAAGCGAGATGCTCGCTTGCACATCCACGTCAGTGAAACCAGAAAAGAAGTCGCTGAATGCCATGAAAAAACAGGGCTCTACCCTGTGGAGTACCTTGACAGCATTGATTTCTTCAAGCCGGGGACGATTTGTGCCCACGCCTCTTGGATGAAGAAAAACGAGATTCGAACGCTCGCACGCCATGAAGCAACAGCAGTTCACTGTCCGTCTTCCAACATGAAACTGGCCTGTGGAGGCACCCTTTCGCTTCCGGCGTTCAATGAAGCCGGAGTCGATGTGCGGATTGGAACCGACGGTGCCGCTTCATCTGGAAGCGGATTGAATCTGCTTGCAGAAGCGCGACTCGCTGCACTCGTTCAGCGCCATGATCACTGGGATCCGACCTTGATGACCGCCAAGGATGCTTTTGCAATGGCAACCAAAGGCAGCCAAGATTGGGCTGTATGGGACATTGACGACATACGCATGAGGCCAACAGGCCGTTCAAACAACCGACACATCACCAACTTGCTGTTCAACGGTGCAACATGCCTTGATTTGTGGGTTGGTGGCGATGCCGTTCGCTTTGATGGCACCACACAAACCCTCGACGAGCGCCAATCATGGTTGGACTTGGACGCGGCCGTCCAGACCTACTACGAAGGCGTTGAGTGACACTCACTTCTGACGCATCAACATCAGACCTGCTGCTTCACCGAGCATGAGGAACAAATACCCTGCAGCGCTCAGCGTCAAGTCAATTGAGTACATCAGATTGAGTTCAGTGCCGGCTGGAAGCACGCCTTCCTTGGTACCAATTCCTGCATAGAATTCGCCCGATTCGACGCGCCAATCAACGCCATCGGCTCCGTTGTCACCCTTCGCCACATAGCCTTCATCGGCGTAAGTGCAAGTTTTACTGGTCGTGTCAAACCCACTCAGACTACCGCCATTGGCAATATCATCGCATTGCTTTTTCTTTCCGTCATCTGAGATGACGAGAAAAATATCATCTCGATCCCAGGTGATGGTTGTGTCTGCGTTGAGCACAAGCGATGCTGCGTTCCCGGGCAACGGATCGTCGGCAAAGAACACAAGGCCCTGCACGTTTGGAGTCGGAACATCGTCAACGGTGCCTTCCATAGTGTAACCAACGGTCCCCCCAAGGAGAAGGAGTGTGAACAGTGCAACCAGGGCAATTCCAATTTTTCTCATTGTTCAACACCTCGATTCAAAACAAGAAAAACGCAGCACCTAAGATGATGTAACTTCCAAGCAGCATAGAGCCTTCCAGCCAATTCGTCTTACCATCTGAAAGAATAGAATTCGCTACGAGCACTGAAATGAAGGTGGCTGATGTTTCCAGAAGGCCAAACTCAAGGGTCAATGGAACACCGAGCATCCAACCAAGGATCACCATCACCGGAGCAACAAATAATGCAATTTGAACGCTTGAACCAATGGCAATAGCGATGGCCAAATCCATCTTGTCTTTGCCTGCAACGATCACAGCAGCAAAATGCTCTGCTGCATTACCAAAGAAGGGCAAGAGGATGACGCCGATGAACAGTTCTGGCACACCGAG
>VMHT01114441.1_pt1 | contig 13152 bp, 10 predicted proteins | sample 4693611 | NCBI WGS metagenome assembly VMHT01 (sample SAMN12280063, study PRJNA550983) | marine metagenome | isolation source: seawater sampled from same location over 5 years 0.02-0.2 micron viral filtrate | place: USA: collected off the coast of southern California halfway between the port... ... | reverse complement strand
GGAGGCAGTTATCAGAAAAAACATGATGGTGAGATGCTTCATGAAAAGACCAACAACAATCCTTGTTTATCACTTTCTCCTTCACGAGAGGATTTTGACCAAGTTAGAAATCCGTCTGTAAACCTCAAACCACCTAATCGAATGTGCGTGAAACCTCATTGGGGTGTGCAGGTCTGATTCAGGCATATCCCCGAGGGTTTGTCCATAAAGCCCATCTAAACGAGTTTCGCGAATACAAGGGGTTGCCGTCTGCCCTGTTCGTGCCTACGGTTATGCTCGTATGTGAACACAAGGGGGTTGCGAAGATGCCCTCACGAATACATGGAAATCAAATTATCCACTTCTTGTTAAGTCATGCTTATCATGAGAAGCTAGTGTACGGACTGTCAAACGGGCTAAACAGTCCGAAAAATGGTTTAATTTGATAACGGAGGTGTCCTGTGGCACCTTTATGAGCAGGAACGAGAAACCTTCTGAGACGTTTCAAAATCGGCCGATACGAAATTTCTTCAAACTCGTTCCCATACTCGAATGGTTCTACCCCATTGACCATCGCCGTTTGTGGAAAGATGCTTACAACGAAGCCTATCCGAGCGGAAAAACGCTCAAGGAGAGCTACAAAGCAGTATGGGAAGTCAATACTCTGGCAGCGGTTTTGGTCCTGGCGATGAATGCATCTTTGTTCTTCAATCTGCTAACAGGAGAATCCAAAGACTTCTACTGGGCCTCTACTCCCTACACGAGTTTGGCTTGGTGGACCATGATTATGGGGGGTGTCATCGTCGTCATCAATTTCGTTCACCTCAACTGTCTCCTGGTGGTTCACGGCGTATATTCGGCGGTGGACGATGACAACTTTCGGGCCATCGTCAGTGCGAGAGGGCCAACTGGCCGTTTGGCAATGATACCCGATTATCTCGTGGTCTGTTCTATGTATGGAATGGCGATGTGGTGGTGCATGCTTCTTCTTGTACACATCAAAACCATCGTTGGTTCAGCCATAATTATCGGTCTATTGTTGGCGATCGTGACGTTTTTGGTATCGTACTCGAGTTATGCGGCTCGTATCATTTACCACAGCGGGGCACACAAACCAGAGAGTATTTTCCAAGAAATCGCCCCCGACAATCTCCCACAAACCCACGAAGAATTGGGCGAGGCCATCATGCAGCGAGCGTTGAGCGATATGCAACAAACGATGGAACCGCTTAACATCGGGTCTCAAATCAGGAAAGACCTCGAGAATACCGAAGGATGGACGCAAACGAAAAGCGAACCATAACTCTGAATCTAAACCGGCAAATTCCATAATATCATCAAGAAACCGAACCAAAGAAGCAAACTCATTCCGAGGGTTTTGAGATTTCTGAGCCAATTACGAGTCGGTTGTGATGGAGACCAATCTGCACTCTGGTTTCCGAGGAATTGAAACACATTGTTGACGATTAAGAGAATGATGGCATAGGTGAAGATGGCATACCCCCAGGCGAGCCAAATCAAAATTTCCCAACCGTTTGGGGCCACACCCGGAAAATGTTCCAACAAGGGTGTGAAAATAACACTCGACGAAGAAAACAACAAAAAAAACCCAAAATAGTTCATGCCTCTTCTGTCGGCTTTTCTCGGGTGTTTACCTTCATTCTCATCAGCACTCATGAGTTGAATTTATCCATATTTCAAATAAAGTTATCACCGGCATTTACTTGAATCCACGTCTATCTTCCGAAGACCATAGGTTCCATTCAGTACATCCTTGGAAGAGATGTTGAGCCCATAAGGGCTCTCTATGGGTCATGCTCGTCGTTAGCGTGGGGCTGTGAGATAAACCAAAGAAGGGGACCTTTCTCAACCGTTCATGCCCGCCATCAACCTGGCAGAGAAATTGAACACCTTCAATGACCGATGGAGCCCCCGAGTGGTTGCAGAAATGAATGACTACCAGTTCAAGTTGGCCAAACTTGAAGGCGAGTTTGTGTGGCACAATCATGAGGATACCGATGAGGTATTTATCGTCGTCAAAGGCTCAATGGATATCGAAATGGAGCATGAAATTGTTCACCTTTCTGAAGGCGAAATGTATGTTGTACCCAAAGGCATGATGCACAAACCCTACGCAGAATCCGAGTGCCACGTCATGCTGGTTGAACCGCGTGGCGTCGTCAATACCGGCGATGCAGGTGGAGAATTAACCGCTGAGAATGATGTTTGGGTGTGAGACCAATGGGCAAGCCACTGATCGATGAGGACATTCGCACTGCGCAAACCCTCCCCTCGGCATGGTACACGGAAGTGGAGCACTTCAATCGCCTCAAATCGGTGTTCTCAGGCTGGCAATTCGCCGCCCACAAATCTGATTTCGGCGCCAACAACGTGTTGCCGGTCGAACATTATGAGGCCATCACCAGCGAATCGGTGGTGCTGCTCAAAGGCGATAAAACAGCATGTCACTCCAATGTTTGCACCCACCGGGGCATGCGTGTGGCCTTGGATTCCTGCACGGCAAAAACCCTGCAGTGCAGGTACCATGGACGGACGTTCAACTTGGATGGAACACTGAAGCACATGCCGGAATTCAAAGAGGCAATTGGATTTCCGGCAGCGAACGACAACTTGGCTGAATTTCCGCTTCAACAGTGGATGGGAATGTATTTTACTGCGCTTGATGATTCTCCTCAACTTCCTTGGGCGGCGCTTCAAGACCGGCTTGGGTTCCTCAACGCAGAGGAGTTCACCCACGATTCATCTCGCGACCGAGACCACGCGATTGAGGCCAACTGGATGCTCTACGTTGACAACTACCTTGAGGGGTTTCACATCCCTTATGTCCATCCCGAACTGAACCAGGCGCTCGACTACGAAGGCTACACAACCGAGACCTTTGAAGGCGGTGTGATGCAAATTGGAAAGGCAATGGAGGGCGATGTCAAGTTTGACCTTCCTGACGGCCATCCGGATGCTGGCCAAGACATTGCGGCCTACTACCTGTGGCTGTTTCCCAACATGATGTTCAACTTCTACCCCTGGGGACTTTCACTCAATGTGGTAATTCCTGTATCTCCAACCCAAACAAGGGTGCTCTACCGGGGCTATGTCCGGGATGCTGACCTTGCGAGCGAAGGTGCGGGTTCACTGCTCGACACGGTTGAGGAACAGGACCAATGGGTCATTGAGTTGGTGCAACGTGGGATGGCTTCTTCTGTTTACGACCGTGGCAGATATTCTCCAACGAGAGAACAAGGCGTGCATCATTTCCATCGGATGCTGGCTGTACTGGTTGATGAGAACCAATGAGTTCGGTGTGTCCTCAACCGCACTAGCTCATTGTGTCCATCGTTCCCAAGACCCAGAAACACGGTTACGAATAAACCAATTCCCACTTCCTGAAGGGAGTTCAAGATACTCGTATCCATCCTCTGAAACATCACCCTTGACATCATCACTGGGGACGGTGTCAACAGCTATGCCCTCTTCCTCAAAGGGGTCACTTGAGGTTTGGTCCATTGCTACCTTTTCGTTCAGCAAGGCCATTCGCTCATCGGTGCCAAGGGCATCGGACAATCCAAAGTAGACGTCGTTGTGAGCGATGTGTTCCAACTCATCAGGATTGGTTTTCATCAACTCATCAATAATTCGGAAGAGTTTCACCCTCGTATCGTCCTTGATTTGATTATTGGTGTACCTTGCCGTCAAATCCGCTTTCAGGTCAAGAAGTTCCTGATTGAGTTCCTCTGGGTTACTGAAGTAAGCCTGGACAACGGATTGCAGGTAGGTAAGTTCGTTTTCTTCTTCCTTTGACAACTTTGAATTGCGGCGTAGGACCTGAACCCAACGGAAGGTATCAGGAAGTAGCGATGCGACCATATTGGTTTGGAGCAAGGAGAAGATTGCGAGTAAAATGGCACCAATACCAACGGTTTGAGCGATATCACCCGACATGAATCCATCGCTTTGGGTTTGAGCTTGGGGTTCTGGTTCAGCGATGACTTCACAACCCAATGAATTCACAACAACGCCAGGAAGGGAGTTTGGACACATATCATCCTCGTCAAGAACACCATCATCATCGGTGTCCACCTCAACAACTTCTTCCACCTCAAACATGTTGGGAATACCATCGCCATCATCATCTACACAGCCGAACAAGCCAGAAGCACTTGAGTTTCCATTTGCTTCCGGGCAATAATCTGCCAAAACCGCGCCTTGGACATATTCACCAATGCCCATGCTGATGCGAGTTTGGTTCCACGAGGCATTGCCCCAGTTGTCACCGTAGCCATCACCATCAAGGTCGGACCATTGTGAAGGGACGTTGACAAAGAGGTCAGGGCTTGCGCCGTCGGGATTATCCCCGTATCCGTCACCATCGGTGTCCCTCCATTGAGTCATGTCGTTGGGGAAGACATCTTGCAAGTCAACAAATGTGTCTCCATCGGTATCGAGGAAGTTGTCCAGTAGTGGGTACTGGTCAGCATTGTCACCAATTCCATCACCATCGGAGTCCATCGTTTCTGAAGCATCGTTAGGGAAAGCATCAGCATTATCTCCAACACCATCTCCATCGGAGTCCATTGTCTCGTTTGCGTCAAATGGGAACGCATCGGCATTATCGCCAGCACCGTCACCATCACTGTCCATATACTCAAAGAAATTGAGAGGGAAAACGTCGGTATTGTCTCCCACGCCATCACCATCTGAATCCATCGTTTCATTCGCATCAAACGGGAACGCATCCCCATTATTGCCCACGCCATCCCCGTCAGAATCCATCGTTTCGTTGGCGTCATTGGGGAAGATGTCTGTGTTATCACCTACGCCATCACCGTCACTGTCCATCCATTCAGTTGGGTTGTTAGGAAATGCATCTCCTGCGTTGCTGTAGCCATCATTATCGCTATCAGGACACCCGATGAGATCTACTGTTGAGGTGCCGATTTCGTTCGGACAATCATCGTTAACGTTGAGCACACCGTCCATATCAATATCGTCCGGTGAGACATACTGGAAGGCAATCCCCAAATCCAGCGTTGCTCCTTGGTCGCCAAAGAGTTTCAAATCAACTTGCTCTGCAACAGCGCCTGCAACAGGTGTAGTCACGAGTATGGTGGTATCGTTTACCACAGTTCCTGTTACGCTCCCATAGGACCCGAATTGGACGGTGATTTCTTGTGAAAGATACATCCCTGTCGACCGGTTAGCGTATTTCAAGCGCTTGTTTGAACTGTCATAATAAGCGATGTGAACCATGTTGTCATCATCGACAAAAATATCGCTTTCATATCCTACATTGCCGATACTATCGACGGTCATTGACTGCCGTGAACCACCTGGCGCCACCATGCTGTAACCAAGGTTTGAATTCCCATTGTATTCAGAGATATGAGCGATATCAAATTGGTCAATGTACATGCTAAACGTGTTTCTTGAGTTGCCCTGATTTGAAACTGCCCAAGCAGAACCAGAGGTACCATCTGCAAAGTATGCAGTATTTCCAGCTGCATTGGAGGCGTAAACAAGGTGAAGTTCATCGTTTGAGTCTACTGCCATAGCGCTGTGGTAGCCAACCCCGTTGCCGTTATCAACGGTATAACGTTGCCATGAACCACTGATGTTTGAAGCAATCAGCAGATCCATGTTACTGTGATGTCTGTAAGCGACATGGACGAAGCCGTTTGAGTCAATCGCAATGGAAGAGTCACAACCAATGTACGTGGTTGTGTCATCCAACGTGACCGTTGTCCATGAAGACCCGTCATGATAGGATAACATCGCCGCATTGCAGATGTATCCATCCCTTGAGTAGGATATATGTGGCCGGTCATTCGCATCAAGGGCTATGGAAATTTGGTCGTTCTCAACGCTGGACCTGCTCCAGTTATTTGTCCATGATGTTCCATCATACATGGAATAGAGGAGGTATCCTGTGCCCGATATAGAGTGATAGTAAGCGATGTGTACGTTATCATTGCTGTCAATAACGAGATCCGCATTACTGCATGAAGCACAGTTTCGGATTTTCGAATGCGTCCATGTTGAACCATCATAACTGCTGTGCCAAAAATCATCACTGTCCGTATTTGAGTAGACGATGTGAACGGTTCCATTTGAGTCGACTCCGATGGAAGGATCCCAACCGCTGGATGTAACATAACTCGCTGTTGTCGTTGTCCATGTGTAGGCCTCGCCATCGCTCGTGACGTTCTTGTACGCCATGTTAAGGAAACCTGTTCCGGTGATGGTAATCTCCTCTCCACCGGTCGTCCATCCATCGGCAGGACTCACGCTGTAGGTTATTGCACGTTCACTTGAGGAGCGAACGTCTTGAGAAAATTCAGATTCCACATCGGTTTGAGGTACGTCCTCGAGCAATATTACAGGCGTCAAGGTGACCAATAGTAACAGTAGTGTAACCAGTACCGAATTGACTCGCATAAGAAGAAAAGATAGACTGCGCTAGAAAAACATAGCGCCGAAACATCCCGTTCAACTATTATTTTGAAATCAATTCCGAACATGTAATATGCTATCTTCGTTGAGAGACTAAACATGGAAGCAAACGAGTGTTTCATCGCAAGTGTAGGCAAAGACTGGCATAAAATCTCTAATTGCAACGTCCGCATGGATGTGAAGCGGAGGCTCCAACGTACGGTAATTCGCGGACAAGAAGGCGATGATTTGTTGGATGAGGGTTCAGAATCTGCCGAGTACACCATCACTGGAAACATGTCCTTGAATGAATACAAAGAAATCCTTATCATCTTCAGGTCTGGACAACCTTGGTTCCATGACCCCTTTGAAGAACGCCAGATGAAGGCTCTATTCCTTAGTATCAGCTATGACAGTGCGACGGGTGCGTTTGAATTCGTTCTTATGGAAGATGCTGAGCAAGATGAGATCATGTCTTGACCATCAGTGTCCTGCATCGTCCAGATAACAAATCCAGTAGTTGGTACAAGCCAAATACCATTTGTCAAATCATTGCACCACTTTGGATATATAGCAGGCGTCAATCCTTTGGGGTATGTGGACTGACGAGCAATTGCATGACCAAGGTTGGACTGTTGAACAAATTGCGACTTATCGTACTGAAGAGGCTTCAGAAGTGATTTCTGTAGTCCCAGAATCTGTAATCTCTGAAACAGTTGCGCCGGGAAATGCACCAGCATTGCTTGAAGACACATTCGTGGCTTCGAAGAAGGCTATTGGGCCCATGATGTCCAATTCAACCATGACTGCGATTTTAATGGCTGCTTTACTTGCAATCGTACCGTTTTCACTCTATTCAATTTCCAATGCAGAGGGCACACAAGGCCCGTCCGGAGATGCTGGGATTTCAGGAATGAACGGTAGCGACGGATCAAGTTTTCATCTTGTGACATCCGCAGATTTACTTCCGACATGCGATGATTCAATCAACAATCAAATCTTTTTCATCGCTGTTGATGCGGCGTTCCAAGTGTGCCAGAACAACATATGGACATCGGTTGACCTAACGGGTCAGCCTGGAATCAATGGGACGAGCGGAACTGACGGAACCAACGGCCTCAACGGAACAGACGGTGCCGACGGTACCAACGGAGTGGATGGAGCGAATGGCCAAGCAGGTGCAGATGGTGCCGACGGCTCATCAGGAAGCAACGGGCTTGCCTCACTGATTGCAACTCGTACCGAACCCATTGTCGAGGGCTGTCAAAATGGTGGGACCATTGTTGAAACTGGAGTGGATGATAACGGTGACAACATGCTCTCCCCAAACGAAGTTGATTCGGTGGTCGTTGTTTGCAACGGAGATAGCGGCCAGGACGGAGCAGATGGCGCTGCCGGCGCCGACGGAGCGGATGGTGCCGATGGAAGTTCGACCCTTACGATGATGGTCGCTCGTCTTTCGCTTGCACCGTCGCATCTTGGGTGCAATGGAACAGGCCAGTTGCTTCAGCAGGGCATGGATAACGGGGCAGGTAACGGGATTGCGCTGAATGGCGCACTGGAATCTGGAGAAATCATTTCAAGCATGTTAATTTGCACCACCTTTGAGATTCAACTCGTTGAAGATATCAATCCATCAGGGCACAGTGATCCGTCGAACTTCGTTTCGATTAATTCAACGATGTACTTTACCGCAAACAACGGTACTGCAAGTGGAATCTGGGCCTATGAAAATGGAACCATTTCGCTGGTGTACGCTGGCAGCGTTCTCTCCATGCGAGCGATTGGTTCACAATTGATGTTCGCAGGACAAGGCCAAGGTTTCAACGTCAAACCGTATGTCTTTGAACCATCCAACGGAACAGCATGGCAAATTACAGAGATTTTCCCCGGAGGATCAAGTTATCCTAGCGAATTTACGCTCATCGGGACAACAGTGTTCTTCGGAGCGCGAGACAGCTCGGGTTCCACCGGCACTGGTTTGTTTGACCTTTGGGCGTATGAAACTTTGAATTACAGTGTGTGGAAAGTTGAGGCAGACATCCAACCATCATCGTTGATCGCTGTCAATTCTGACCTTTATTTTTCAGCGGGGGTGAACAATGGGAATGTCGAATTGTGGAAACATGAGACAACCACAAACACCACCTTCATGGTCAAGGACATCAACCCTGGAATCCTTGCATCTTCGCCGACAAATCTTGTTTCAATGGGCACGACAATCTACATGTCAGCAAACGATGGCAGCGGTGCCGGCACTGAATTACATGCCTATGACATCAACAACAATTCAACGTGGGTGGCAGCCGATATCCGCCCCGGCGTTGCCGCCAGCATGCCCTCAGACTTGGTCGTTATCGGCACACAAGTGTACATGAAAGCCTCATCGGGAACCTATTTCGAACTCTGGGTGTACGATTCACAGAACAATTCATTCTGGGAGATATCAGACATCCAATCAATCAGTGGCCCTGGTGGCCCATCGGGACTCACCGTGAATCAGTACACCGTCTATTTCTCTGCCGATGATGGAACCTCAGGCGAAGAATTGTGGGCCCATAATTCAGTCAACGGAACCACATGGCACGTCATTGATTTGAAACCAACTGGCGGCAACATCGGTGACATCCATGTCCACGAAGGAAATCTGTATTTTTCGGGCGAAGATAACTGGGACGGTCGTGAATTATGGCGTTTGACCTTTAGTCAAGAGGTCTCCTTCATCTGACACTTTAGATGTTGAACTTGTTCGCTCCGTTAGCCACCGAAAGGGGGAATCATGAAGCAACAATGTTGTAGACGGCCTTCACAGATGTGAAAGTGGTGATTGCATAAATTCACGAAGCAAGGTAGTTGCATAACTTCCTGAACTGAGGACAAAACGGAACCGAATACATGCGCCTTCTGGATGCCAGCGGTCTCCTTCTTGTGGTCCAGCATCCCAACGCTTGCTCAAACTGCTTGCTTCGGCGATGGGGACAGTGTCAACACTAAACTCTTGGAAATGGCTGACAAGTGAGCGACGGGTCCCTTTGCTAGAAAGCCTAGGAATCGCTTCAACTGCCCAACTCACATTCCCGAGCCCTTCTCCCTCAAGTGTGGCTTGTTCCAATTTACCAGGCTCTCCCTCGCAGGTTGTAATTTCACTACCGGGAAGCGGCCCCGTAGTGATCAAGCGACCGAGTTCACAGTTTCGTGAAATTCGGGGAAGGGTGCGGTCTTCAACAACAACACAAGAAGGAATGTCAAGTTGTCCTTTATCATCCAAGCGACCAACAATATCACCTGAAACAGGGCTTGAAAGCGGGAGTCCTGCTTCTATTCGTTGGAATAGAGACTTGTTGAACACAATCGATTGGAGCGCATGAACCGTCATCAATTGCAAGTTCCCAGGGAGTTTTCTGAATGCACCCACATAATCATCAGGCCGGGCCAGCAAATGCTCAATCATTTTTCGCTCAAAGCCCATCCATCGGGGGAGCATTGGAATCACGGATTCATCAACACCGTTCTCTCTGATGTACTTACGGACCTTTTGAGCTGCCTCTTCTTCGCTCTTTCCTTCCATTGACAAATAAGCCATGACGGCTTCTTCCCACTGGTCACGAACGACGTGAGACCCTACAACTGGTGTCACAGGACGTCCTGAGCCGAATCGTTGTGGTCCAATCCAATTCGGGAACCGACCATCTCCAAGCGATGCCATCATGTCAGATTGTATTCGCTCAACTTCTCGCATGGCGTCATCGTTTGAAAGGGGCTTCCCGTTTTCGTCACAGCAACCTCGCACGACGATTGTGAAGCGATTGCCTCTATGGTTACCAAACCCTATCTTTTGATGGGAACGGCCAAGAACCTCAATGTCTACATCAGCAAGTTCGACCGCTGAAACTTTGTTCATTGGTGCATCAATGACAAAAAGTTGGGAAGTTACCGCTCGCTTATCCTTTGTTCCTGCGAAGAATATTCTGTTTCGTGGAATTTTTAGGGCTGCTGCAAGTTGATTGCAGAACCTGTTCGTTTCCCAATTTGTGAGCGTGACCTTGGCTACAGTAAACCTGCCACGATTATCAAAATGAATGGGAGTCGCAATTTCTTCAACACGAAAATCAGAAACTCGTGCCTTGATAAGACTGCCTATGCCGTCTGTTTTGGTTGCATAGCCAATCATGCCGATGGCTTGAGCGACCGAGTCCATGACGATGACCTCTTCAGAGGCTGGCGTCAGTAAATTCCTTGGCGACGCCGCTGACGATGTCCTTCAGAACTTTTTCAACACCGGCCTTGGTGGTTGTGCGAATGTAAAATTCAGGATCGTCGAGTTCTGGGTGCCCTGGGAAATAGTTGGCGTAATCCACACTTTTGTGTGCGTTGAGGCGTTGACGGAGGACTTGAAGAGCAGTGTGGCTCTCACCGATAATTCGGAGTCGCAGTTCATTCTTCTCTTTCTTGAGCACTGTAACAGACATGATGACCGGTCGTTCCACCGGCCAACTCGTTTTGAACCTTCTCATCAAATTCTTCCAAACCTACCGGGTCGTGAAGGATAAGAAATGGTCAAGTTGACCGTGTTCGTTCCCAAGAACACCTCTTTGTTTTTGTACCAGCATGAACGGGGAAGTTCATGGATACGGCACGTCTTGAGGAAAGACTGGCCTCCGGTGCCGGCCAATTTAGGCGTACTGCGCCATTTATTGTGGTGTTTTGCGTTGCCCTTACGGTGCTTTTACTCGCCCAACTTGTCTTGTCGCCCCCGACCTTTGAAACCGACCTCAACGATTTCGCACCTGAATCCGAATCCACGGCCACACACAATGCCATTCACGAATATTTCCCTGATGAGACACGACCAATGTTCATTCACGTTACCGTTGATGACGGGTCCAACGTTCTAAGTATGGAATCGTTGCAAGCCATGCAATCGGATTTGAGCGTGTTTGAAAACGAATCCGTAAAGCGTCAAAATCTCGTTCATGTGTGGACGACTGCTCCTGGAATCCTGCAGTTAAGTTTGGATGAGGAAGGCAACGGTGAGCGCATCAGTGAGTTGAACGCTTGGACCGAAATACTTGACATTCTGTTCGATGAAAACGAGACCTGTGGCCTCACTGCAGATGACCAACTGCTTTCTGCAGCAACCTATGCATCCTCAGCACTCCTTCACAACGACCTTTCTATTGACCCTGCATGCGAATATCTAGAAAACGGGCTAGGTAACGGTTCTCCTACGGCTTCATCAACACTTTGGGTGTTGGAAGTTGACCCTGAGATGGACGAGAATCAGCGTAAAGAATTGCAAGACCAAATGAGGGATGTATTTACTCAGCAATCAAAAGACTCAATCATGGATTACAAGGCCATTTCAAATGACCTGCTGGCTCACGATATTGATGAAGGTACATTTGACAATCTCATCCTTCTCATCGTTTTGGCTTCCGTTGTTGTTGTTCTCATGCTCGCCGTGGCATTCCGTTCTGCAAAACGGATCATCTTTCCCTTGATCGGTTTGTCAAGTGCGTTAATTTGGACCTATGGAATTCTCAACGTTACAGGTACCCGTTTTACCGCCCTTGAGGCAACTGTAGCCCCCCTTGTTCTCGGCCTTGGTATTGACTATGCGATTCACCTTCAGCGCTCTCAAAGTTCGTTCTCTGATGAATATCCAGACCCTGCTGAATCATGGCTGCGGGCAACAGCCCATCTTTCAATTCCTCTCTCACTGGCGGTCATAACGACGGTCTCTGCATTCCTGGCCAACATCATATCTCCTCTCCCCCCATTAGCAACTCTTGGCTACGCTTTGTCTCTTGGTGTCATTTGTGCCTTCCTATCTTCGACGGTATTCGTTGGCGCACTGCACGTGATGTTCACGAGTCAATCTTCAACGGGAAGTGTTTCACCACTGCGCCTTCCAACAATTTCAAACTTCATCGTCAAACTTCAACAAAAGCAACAGTTGGGCGTCATTCTAGTAACCATCCTTATTTCTGGGCTTTCCATATACGGAGCAGCATCTCTTGAAACTGATTTTGACTTGGGTGACTTCGTTAATGAGGACCTTGAAATTATGACCGTTCGCGACGACCTTGCCACAAGCTATGAGAGCGCCGGTTGGAAGGTCATCTATGTCTTGATGGAACCTGTTGAGAACCAAGAATCAATCCCCGGGGATGACCATCTCCTCACAGAATTAAGGAACCTTCACAGTGACTTACAATCAAATAACGACGTTGTTGGAACCGATTTCAGAATCTCATCACCTTCCTACGACGGCCCGTATACCATCGTCCGGGATGCCGTTCTCCGCAATGCGACATTTGGTGAAGAACACAACATGGAAGTCATTGATGCAACGGGTGATGTCTATTCCATTGATAGAGACCAGGGGATTAATCTTGGACTCTTCTTTGCAGCCCTTTCCGACAACACATCAACCGCTGACCCACTCACTGGTGAAACATGGGGCGAGCGAGTGTTAAATTCGGTTCATTTAGAAGGCACGGACATCACCTATCTGAGACATGAGATACGTGTAGAAGCCTCTACATCTTCACAATCAAATAGGGTCGTTGAAAACTTCCATGAAACCTTGGGTTCAATCGATGAATCGGGAACGCTCAAGTATGAACTCAAAGAACATGCTGAACTCCATGTCACTGGAGATTTGGTCGTCCTGCAAAGTGTTCTTGATGGCCTTTCACTTTCTCAAATTGAAAGTACTGCCATCTC
>VMHT01076778.1_pt1 | contig 13153 bp, 2 predicted proteins | sample 4693611 | NCBI WGS metagenome assembly VMHT01 (sample SAMN12280063, study PRJNA550983) | marine metagenome | isolation source: seawater sampled from same location over 5 years 0.02-0.2 micron viral filtrate | place: USA: collected off the coast of southern California halfway between the port... ... | reverse complement strand
TCTCTACAGAAAATATTAAAGTTATTGGGTCTACTTTTATTAGAAACAAAATAATATTGTTTGGTTCATCTAGGTGTAAAGACAATGAAAATTGTGAGGGAGAATATTTGTACGGAATATATGTGATAGATCAAGATAGAAATGCTATAGTGCTAGACGCAATATATGAGGGAGAAGATTTAAATTTTGACGAAAATTCTACTATAGAGGCTATTGGTAGATATGAAAATGAATTAACAGAAAGAGTTTATTTTACAGATAATATAAACCCTGTAAGACTTATAAATATTCTTGATCCTGCTCCAAATGCTTTTCAATTAAATTTAATTCCATCTGTAAATTTCCCAGAACTAAAAGTTAAAAGAATTTTATCAGGAGGAAATCTTCCTGCAGGTGTATACCAATATGCTTATAGATTAAAAACAAAACAAGGGTTAGAAACAAGGTTTTCAACTTTTACTCCGCCAGTTCATATTGTAGATTCAGGTAATTATTATTGGAAACACGAAGAAGATCCTGAAGATAGGCTAGAAATTAATGGTAATCCTCCAGGGACAGAAACAAATAAGTTAGTAGAGTTAGTTGTAAAAGATGTAGATCAATCTTACGATTATATAGAATTTGCTGTTATATATAGAACTACTAAGTTAGGTGTGCAAGATGGTAATGTATATATATTTGACCAAAGAGAAATTTTATCTACCACTACGATTATTAAACATAGTAATAATTCTTCTTTACAAACTATTTCTTTACAAGAAGCTCTTGCTTTTGCTTTTTCTGTTGATACAGCAAAAACAATGACAACTAAAAATAATAAATTATTTTTAGGAAACTTAACAGAAAAGCAAGTAGACTTACAAATAAACACCAGAGCATATAGGTGGAAAAGATATGATAGAATACATTATCCTTATAAACCTACAAACAGCGTTGTGACATATGTAGATAATTGGGATAGCGAAGAAATATCTACTGAAGATCACATAAACCCTTTTAATGATATAGATGGTAATGATATACGCTCTGATAAAAAATTTAAGTACAAATCAGATGGAGTTACTTTAGGGGGAGAAGGAAAATACATATCTTATAAATTTACTAAAAAAATAATAGAAGGAGATAATCTTGCTGGGGCAGCTCCAGGTAGCCCTCCTTTTGTATCTTCTAGTGTAACAGACTCCCAGTGTTCAACAGAAGAAGGGTACAGCCCTGAAGATTCTATTTTAGATTATAAGTCGGGACAAACTAATATGTTTAAAGGTTACCAAAGAGATGAAACATATAGATTTGGTATTGTATTTTATGATTTAAAGGGTAACCCAGGATATGTGAACTGGATTGCTGACATTAGATTTCCTGCTGTAGATGATGTAGATATAACTAGATTTTATAATTCTAGTGGATCTTTACAAATGCCTACAGCATCAATACCTTTTAATCCTTTAGGTAATTCAGACAATGATAGTCCTATGAACTATTCATTATCTCAAACTCAAATTTCTCAAGGAGCTAATTACTATATGAGTATTGGTAATGGTGCACACAAAGATCTTACAGAAGAAGAAGGCTCTGATTTGCAAGTAGCTCGTCTTTATAATTCTGGAGGTATGTATACTTCGTCAGGAGTAAACTCTGATTATTATGCAGGTGTAGGTAATGATCAAATAAATCAAGGTAAACATTATTTATACGCTTTAGGTATTAAATTTGATGTAAATCTCCCTGACGAATTTAAAGAAAAAATATCAGGCTATAAAATAGTTAGAGTTCCTAGAGCTGAAGAAGATAAAAGTGTGTTAGGTGTAGGACTAATTAATTATTTTCATAAATTTTATGATATTGTTGGAAACGAAGTTTCAAGGATGGTTCTAGGGCATAATAGAAATTTATATTATAAATTAGAATACGGAAGTCCTAAGTTATATTATGGTAATAATGCATTAAATAGTTTATTAAGCTTTGATTCTCCAGAATTTCCTTTTACACAAAATTATCCCACTGCAAATGATTGTACATATTTTGAATACTATGGATCTTTAGCAGATGGTCGAGAACGAAACGCTTATAGAGATTCGTTTGAAGGTACTACTCATATAAATTATAGAAAATATTTAGCACATATTGTTCAAAATGTTAAGCCTCACCATTTAAGTGGGCAGGCAGAAGTATATACACCTGGCGATTTAGGGTGGGAAGGTGTTCAAGGATATAATGATGTACCTACAAGATTTAATATACTTAGTATGTATAAATTAGGGCAGGGAGAAACTCAAAAAGCTAATTTATATACAGGGACAGACTTTAGTGAGTTTGATACAACTACTGAGTTAGAGCCTGCTGCCGAATTATACAACTATTCTTTGGAAACAGAATTTAATTCTATTGTAGGAGGAGGGGAGTTTAATTATGGGGGTATAAGTACAGGGGAAGAAACATTATTTATACAACTTCCTCAAGGTTATATCCAAGATAGTAATCTTGCTCCTTTTAGTCCTAACTGGGCTGAAAATGGGCAGGTGTCACAAATAAACCCCCCAAACATAGGATTGCATTTTACAAATTGGATGCCAAGATATACTTCTGACGGGTTAGGTTTTAGCGCTCCTGCTGCATACCAACAAACTGATCATCATCCAGATAGCGAGCCAGGCGCAAATAAAAGGAATGTAATTAAATATGAGAAACTACTAGGCGTATTAAAAAAAGATTTAGGAAACGGAAAAAATAAAAATCAATATGGAGGACCAACAGATGAAGATAGGCAAACCAATATTTATATATCAGCAGGAAATTTTGAATTAAAAGACACTGAAGAAACAACTGTTTTTGGTGGTGACATTTATGTTACTTTCTACGATTTAGAAAAAGTAAGAATGTTTTCAGCTGCAGGAGATAATCCTGAGTTAGGAGACCATCATAATACTACTTTTGGCGATGATGATATACCTGTAAGAGGGTATTCTTATGTATTTCCTGTAGAAACTACTATAAATACTACGCTTCGTACAGGCTATCATATGGCTAATAAACAAAACTTTACTTTAAATGAGAATACTACAATGCTAAATCAATTTTTGTATGAGACAACTTATTCTGCAGAAGATGATTTACAAAAGTATTATCCTAAAAATAATAATAGATTTATACCTGAACAATTTGATTTTAGAATAGCATACTCGGATGCAAAAGATGACAGTGAGTTAATAGATAGCTGGAGAAACTTTAAACCTTTAAACTATAAAGACTTAGAAGGAAGTCAAGGAGGAATAAATAAACTAGCTGTAGTAGGAGAAAATATGGTTTTCCTGCAAGATAAAGGGGTGGGTATGATAAAAATTAGTCCGCTATCTACTACTTTAGATCAAACAGGTACTTCTATAGTTTTAGGTAAAGGAGAAACAATAGCAGACTTTCAATACTTTTCTAGGACAACTGGTTTGCAAAATATTAATTCTTCTATTGCAACAGGCAACTCTTTATATTGGATAGATGAAATAGATAATAGTTTATATAGAATAGGGAGCCAAGGTCTAGTAAATTTATCTGACAGTTTAAAAATAAACTCTTTACTAGGCAACAGTAATAAATCAATGCGTTTTGGGTATGACCATATAAATAATGAGGTACTATTTAATACGGGAATAGATACAACACTTGTGTTTAATGAGCTAACAAATTCATTCACTTCTATTTATACTATGCATACAAATTTATTTGTAGAAAGCGCTCTTGGTTTATACTCTTTAGGCGTTTCTTACGGAGGGCATGCATCTACAAACTATTTATTCTCACACAATAATAGCTCTAATTACAAATGGTATGGAGATGACTTTAATAGTTCTATAGAATTTATAGTAAATAAAAATCCTATACTACCTAAAGTATTTGATAACTTAGAATGGTATGCTATAGGAGGGCTGCCTGAAGAAGATTTATTTGAGCACGCAGAATTTAATAATTCACACGAAACTGCTAAAGTAAATTTTGAAACTAACTTTCCTTATAAAAAAGTAAAAGAAAAGATGACTAAAACTCCTATACCTAGAAATCAAAATAATGGTAGGTTTAGAGATACATATTTAAAAGTAAAATTAGTAACTGAGAATACTAAGAAGGTAGTATTACACTATGTAAAAACCTTATTTAGAATTTCTAGAAGATAATAAAATATAGTACCTTGCGAAATTATGGCTAAGAAGAAAAAAAATAAAGGAAATTATAACTATGCAGCTGCTATAAAAGCTGGATTAAAACCAGGGCCTGATGGCCATTGGGACAGTGTAGATCCTACTACAGGTTATTTTCTTAAATCTAAGCAACACCCTTCATTACATGAAGAAATAAATTGGTTTAAATCTCAAGGCAAAGATTCTACTTTTGGGCCACATACACATAAAATAGTTACAGATCCTACTGGATATTTTGGTGAAGATCAATTAAGATATATACCTATAGGAAATTTTATAGGGCCTAGTGAATACTCTCACGGAGGACCAGCGCCACACCCAGAAGAGTCTAACAATCCAGGTTGGTTAAATTGGTTGCAAACAGGATTAGATGTAGCAGGATTAGTTCCAGGTTATGGAGAAATTTTTGATGGTATTAACGCAGCTATATATGCTGGTAGAGGAGATAAAACTAATGCAGCTTTATCTCTTGGCGCTATGGTACCACTTGCTGGAGCAAGTGCTACATTAGGTAAATTAGGAAAGAAAGCAAAAGAATTTATACCTACTGGATTTATTGATAATATGTCAAGTTTTAAATTACCAGAAAATGTAGTAGTACGTCATGGTAGTAATAACCCAGATCTTAAATTAGACGATATAAATTTTACAGATCCTTTTAATGCGCCTAATAAACTTGGATCATCTAGACCAAGAAAAGGTAAAAGAATAAGAAAACAAGTAGGCCAAGGAAAATTAGATCCTGCATATAGCCCTGCTGGTTTTTACACCTCTCCTTTTAAAGAAAGTTTTGGAAAATTAAACATACCAGAAGGAACTACTCTTTTTCAGCCAAAAAGTTTTGATGCAGCTTCTAAATATAATATAACAATACCTGGAGGAACTAAAGTTTTAAACTACCCAAGAACTACATCTGCTATATCTTCAGGAGATTTAAAACATATTTTGGATCAAGGTTATGGAGCAATACTAGGTAAAGACCTAACAGGTTCTCCTGAGTTTTTACCTTTAGCTAAACGCTATATAAAAGATTTTAAAAAAGTACAAAAATATGGAGGACAAGTTCGTAGCTACCAAGATGGTGGGCCTACTGATCCGCCTATTTATAATGCAGACTTATTAAATGTAAGTAATCTATTACCTGAAGTTACTGTAACTGATCAGTTACCAAATAATGTTCAAGCGTACATGGAAAACTTAAGGAGAACAAATCCTATAGCATATAGAGCCACTAGTGCTCAAAATAAAGCAGGACAATCTATTACAGATATAGCTAATTGGTTACCTGGTTCGGGGGAGGCTATAGATGCAGGGTATACAGCTGACGCCTTATCCAAGGGGAACTACGGAGATGCCGCACTATATGGGGCAGGATTAGCATTACCATTTGTTCCAGGAAAGTTTTTTAAAAATATTGCAAAAGAATTAAAAAGAACTGTAAAAAATAAAGCAACAAAAAAACTTAAAAGTAGAGACAGAGATAAAGCTTTAACAGAATATTTTGGTGAAGAAAATGTTACTAATATAGGCACAGATAATATAAGATATTCTAAAGCTTCTCCACTTACAGGTACAGAACTTAAAACTAATCAGATTATAGATGATGCAGGTAATGTACAACTAGGGCATCATTTACTCGATTCTAAAAAAACGGATCAAGTAAAAGATTTTGTCAATACGTTAGGCAGTGGTGCTGATGCTATAAATGCTAAAATATTAAAAGAACAACAAATACTTAATCATCCAATACAGTTTGAAAAATTAGTTCAACAAGAAATGGGAAGATTAAGACTTAATCCTGAATTTAAATTACAGGCAAATCTTCAAAACTCTGATTCTTTTTTTAGAAATATAGCAGAAAAAAATGCACGGACACAAGTAGATGCAATGTCAAATATACAGCTTTATAATGACGCAGCTAACGTGTATCCAAAGCAACATTTCTATGGGCCTACTTTATCAAAAAACTCACCGTTGTTTAACAAGGCTGATAAGCTCAGTGATAATGCTTTTTATAACGCCCCCCCTTTTACTAAAGCAGAAGCAGGAATAGATGAAATGAGAAATTTTACTGGTAATACTAATAAATATCCTTTCCAACCTGGCTCAATAGGGTTAGGGTATCCTTATATGCATAATATTGAAGATATAAATCGTGTTACATCTCATGAACTAGGACATTTGTTTGATAAACCCGTACATCCATTCAAAGGCAGTCTTACTGAAAGCGTTAATTTGGGGAAGCAGTATAAAAGACTTCCTCTACAAACTGAATTAGGAAATATAAGATTAAAACCTGATTCAGAATTAACAAAAAATCTTAAAAAACAAAAAAACTATTTCCAAACAGGATCTGATTTTGGTGAGAGAATTCCTTATGCTAGAGAGTTAAGAGAAACTCTTGTAGATAGAGGGCACATGAAACTAATTACTGATAGTAAAGGTAGCTATTATCAAGATGTAACTGGAGAACAACTATTTAAAGCATTCAATGATCTTAAAACAAATCCTGTATCAACAATTATAAGAGGAGGAGCTAAAGGTCCTAAAGTAATGGATCACCAAAGGCTATTTAATATTATGGTTCCTGACATGGAAAACTTTAAGTCTTTAGCTACAAAAATGAATAAGCTGCCTGCAATAGTACCAGGAATGTTAGGCGCTAAAATAGCAAAAGATTATATACAAAATGAATCTCCTGAAGGAGCATTAAAATACGGAGGAAAAGTTATGAAAAAAATAAATAAATATGCAATCGGCGGATTCTCATACCAGCCAGATGAAATGTCTGGAGATACAGTAGGTATACTTGGAAAGACAGCAGACCAGTTAGGTTTAAAACCTCAGTCTCAACTAAAACATGAACGTAAAAATAAAATGTTAAAAATATTACCTGGGTTAGCAGGTTTAGCGATTGGAGGTCTTCCAGGAGCTAAAATAGGTATGGGAGTTGGTGGTATGTTAAGTGGCGCACATAATCAAGATTTGAATGCTGGAACTTTTTTACAAAGCGGTATGGCTATGGCTTCAGGGCTTCAAGGCCTTGACTCTGAGTCTTTATTAGGTAAACTTATATATGGTTTTAATAATCAAGAGGAAGGAGGTTTACCAGACAGTAGTACAGGTCCTTATTATAGCCACGCAATGGGAGGTAGAATAGAAGCTGAAGGTGGAGAGTTTTATGTATCTGATGACGGTATAGATCCTGTATCTTTAGGTAGAGGTAATCTTAAAGAAATGTCTGATGGTATGTTTAAAATAGGAGGACCTAGCCATGCTAATGATGGTGTAGATATGGGTGTAGGAGAAGGTTATATACATAGTAAAAGATTCTTATCTGATGCTGATCTTGGAAAAAAATACAATGCTAAAAGTAATGCTCAAGTTGCTGAAAATATTGCTAAATTAAAAAAGAAATTAGAAGCTTTTGGAAATGCAAAAGAAGACGTAAATACTAAAGCATTAAAAATGGCTGAGTATGACAAAGATTTAATAGCACTAGAAGATAGTGGAGAACAATATAAACAAATGAAAGGAATAGATAGCGCAGGCAATAAAATAGCTGCTTATGGTGGTAGATATATGCCATATAATCAAGGCGGAGACACTCCTATGGATTTTTCTAAATACTTACCAGAAGGTGGTATACCTAAATCTGTGCAGCTTGCAAAATACATACCTGCATTAACTAATTTATTTGCTCCTACACCAGATCCTATAAGAGTAGATAGACCAGTTAATAAAATGGAAAAAATGGATTTTAATCCTTTACTAGATAGATATTTAAAAAGCATCGGAGATAGTGAGTCTAATTTAATCAGAGAAATAGGGCAAAGCGGTGTAACTGGAGGAAGAGGTTTAGCAAGTAAAATTGCTGTAGGTGCAAAATCTGATAAACAAAGAGGTAAGGCATATGAAAACATAAGTCAGCTAGCTCTTAGAGATAAATCTATGATGGATAGATTAGGATTTGGATATGATAAATTAGACAGTCAATTAGGACTTCAAGAATTAAAACTTAACTTAGGTCAAGAAGCAGCAACTGCCGCACAAAAAGCTAAAGGGTTACAACAATTTGGTACTAATTTACAAACTGATTTCTGGGATCCTATTAAATTTTCTGCTACAGGAACTACTAATTTTGATCAAATGGGATTACAAAAACAAGTATACGAATATTTAAATCAGCTAAATAGTACTCCTAAAGTAAGGGCTATGGGCGGACCTACTAGCTACATAGATTCGTATTACACTAATATTTTAAATGAAAGATAATGGCTAGACGAGGAAGATCCATAGGTACAGTAGGAGATGCTTACGTACCTGTACCATTTAAAGAAATATTTCAATCTAATTTGCAGCGTGAAAAATCTTTTGATGCGGCAGAAGATGATATTACAGATATAGAAACTTTATTAGCAACTCCTGGAGGAACAGCTGGAGACCAAGACTATGCTAGAGAACTAGATGAGTCTTTTACTTCTGGATTTCAATCAGCATTAGAAAATACAGGAGGTAACTTAATAGAAACGTCTAGCTTTTTGAGAAAACAACTTGGTAATATTACACAAGCTAGTTCTATTATAGATTCTAATAGAGAAGCAAAACAAAAGTTTTATGATGAGGTAGATAAGTCAGACTTAGATCCTGCAGTAGCACAGTATATAAAAATGCAATCTGATGCAGACTTTGATGCTAGAGGTGGTTCTAGAGCAAAGACTAGTTACGCAGGAATGCCTTATGTAGATTTAAATGCTAAAGATGTAAGAGATCAATTGCTTACTCTTGGAGCTAAAGTTCCTGAAAATATAAACATAGAAGGAGTGTACGATTTATATAATGCAAACGGGGATAATATATATGATATACAAGGTAGAATAAATAGTATATCAGACCCTGAACAAAGAGAAGAATTTGTAAATAGTTTGTATACAGGATGGGATCAACCTGACCAAAATATAAATGGAGGGTTGCCTATCTTTAGTATGGAAAAAACTAAACGTAAAAATATAAATAAAATTGCAAATGCGATAGGGGCTTTAGCTGTGCAAGATCCTAGAATGATGCAGTATTTTCAACAAGGAGCAATGGCTAACAATGCTTTGTATCCAGATCAAACTACAGATGCTCAAACAGGATTTGAAACAATGATAATGGGTGTATCTGATCTAATAGATATACCTGAACAACTAGTAACTAAATCATTCCCTAACATGTCTGCAGGTACAGATAGTGACGACGATGATGACAAAGATAAAAATACAGTACCTAGTTCATTTAAAACTGCTACACCACCTATAACTCAATATCCTGTGTTTGATGATTTAAAAACAACTTCTTCTGCAGACATGAAAAATGAGATAATGAGTATGAATATGAGCGATGCTGATAAATACTTCTATAACAGTCTTGTAGATGTTGCAAGAACTGGTACAAATGAAGGTATGCAAATTGACTTTACTGAACAACTAAGAAACGCTGCAAACAGTCCTTTATTTGAAGAGTACTTTTTAAAAGAAGATGGGTCAGTAGACATAGAAAAAATTGACACTAATAATTTATTTATTCCAGGGTGGATAGGTGAAGAAACTGAAGGTAAAACTGAAAACACAGCTGGAGATTTTAGACTTAGAAACGAAGTACTACAATTAAAAGAAAGGTTATCAAATTCTTACGATGATTTACTAGGAAGTGTGCAGACAGAGCAAGGATCTTTTGCGGATAATATAGAAAACATGCGTAATAAAATAGATCAGCAAGTAGAACTTCTTACTGTAGATGACACAAAAGCGGGTAAAGAAAACACTCTAGCTTTAAATATTCTTACAGACCCTAATTTAAATGAAGGCGGAGTATTTAGAGAAGAAGCTAATAAATTTGAAAAGAAAGAAAACATAGGTGCTCTTAGTAATGCTTTAATATCAGGTATCGAAAAGTATCCTGTAAAAGTAGACGGCGAAGAATATAGAGGAATACAGTTAAAAGCAAAGGGAACTGGAACAAATGCTCCTATGCTTACATATAGAGTTAGAATGCCTGAAGCTCAATATCAAAGCTCACTTGTAAATAGTGGTATAATGAAAGAGTTTGATCCTAACTATGAAGAATATAAAGGTGTGGATAAAGATCAAATAAGAAATATAGCACAAGCCCCTAACGGTGCAACAGTTATGCTACCTCAAACAGAAGCTATATTTAATGAAAAATTAGACATGTATCTAAATGAAGTAGGTATAACTGCTACAGACAGAGAATTTAAAGCTTTTATAGAAAGAAAAGCAGGAGTAGAACCGTATAATTTACAAATAGGAGTACGCATTGGAGACGAAGCTAATCAATTTACATTTGCAAGTGATGAGTACAATTTTGCAACAGAACAAGCGGCTGGAAATGCTATAACTAACATTGTAGATGCAATACTAGAAGACTATAATACTTTTCTAAATAAAAAATAATATATTTGACAAAATAATTACATATGCTACAACCTGATAAGTCGGCAAAAAGAGTAATAGCTGAGGGCTACAACCGACAATTTGAAGAGATGAGCAATGCAGATAGAGCATTGCTTGAAGCAAAAATAAAATTCTCTGATCAAACAGCACAGATACAGAATGTGTACAGCCAAGATCAGTTAGACAACTTCACACGCGAAGGACTATCCCCTAGTTTATATGCAGACATGGACAAACTCTTAGGGCAAAGCCAATCAGGTTTTGATCGAGGGTTTAATGTTATTGCCAGAGGTTTAGGAAAATCTCTTTCTGCCCTTGTGGAGCCTGTTGGGTATGGAGCAGACTATATAGCAAATAATGTGTTTGGGGAAGTAGCTGAAGGAGAAGAAGACTTTACAAACTCGTTTAACGATTGGTTAAAAGGGTATGAAGAAGACGTAGATAAAGCCTTTCCTGTATTTACAGGAGATATAGAAGATGAACCCTCTGTATTTAAAGCAGGGTGGTGGGTTAAAAACGGCGATCAAATTCTTAGATCTTTAGGTTACTATCCTTACGGCATGGTAGCAGGTAGAGTTTTAGGTGCAGGTATAACAGGCCTACTTACAAGAGGGGCAGCAAGCACTGCATCAACACAAACCGCAACTCAAATAGCTAATCAAGCACGTAACATTGAAAGAACTAGTAGAGGTATATCTGCAATTGGTACAGGAGTTACACAAAATTATGCAGAACATATGCACTCTGCAGCATCTATTTTTCAAGAAAACTACGAAGAATACAAATCTCTTTTTAAAGAGCAAGACCCTGAAGCTTCAGAAGAAGATATTGACTTAAAAGCAAGAATAAAAGCAGGACATGATGCGTCTAATGTAGTAAAAATGGGTAGATGGAATTTACTATTTGAGATACCTACAAACTATATGTTATTTAGAAGTCCTGCAACAACTAGATCTTTGCAAGGTATAGCTAGTGGAGGTAGAAAAGCTACTACGCAACGGTTAGGTATGGCTGCATTTGAACCTACGCAAGAAGCAGGTGAAGAAATATGGACAGGATTCTTAGAAAAAGAAGGTAGACGACAAGTAGGACTTGAAAAAGGATACTACAAACAAGATCACACTACTATGTTTGATAGATGGTCTAATCATGCACTGTCTTATGAAGGTTATACAGAAGGTCTGTCTGGTGCTATTGGTGGTGGTATATTTACAGGATACTCTTTAGCATTTGCAGATAACAAAGCAAGAAAAGTACAATTAGAACAAGAGAAAGTCAATGCAGCCTTTGCAAACGACATGGCTAAGTATAGAAATCTAAACGAACAGTCACTCTTTGAAACTTTTAGATCTAATGCGCAAAAAGGAACATACGAAAGTATGATAAAACATTTTGAAGATATAGCAAACCTAACTCCTAAGCAGGCATCTGATAGAGGATTAGATGAAGACTATAAAGAAAAAGCGCAAGAGGTTATAAAGAAAGCCTTGGATTACGAAACAGATTACAATGCAAATATATTTACATACAAAGATCCTGTAAAAGCAGAGATACTAACTCGTAGTAAGTATGTACAAAATTATCTTAACGGTCTTATAGGAGAAAACGAAGGTAAATTAGCAGAAGCAAAATCTGAGTCTGCATCTTATATAGATGCCCAAGGATTACCTGCAGAAATGGTAAATGTATTTGATGCTACTAGTAAAATAGAGGCGTTACGTGCATCTGTAGATAAAATTACTTCAGACATAAATGAAGCTACAGCTGCAGTTAAAAACAACAAAGAAAGAACTTTAGATAAAGGCGAGACTGCTGCAGATATGCAAAATCGTTTAGATGTAGTACAAAAACAATTAGACGAAGCAATCTTATCGCAAGAAGAAGCTATAAATATTTTAAAAGATACATCAGGTTTAACAGATGAGCAAATAGCGTCATCACTAATAAAAGCATTTAAACCAGGAACACCTTTATACAATCAGGCAGTAGCAGAAGAAAGTATTATAGACGCTAAGTCTAGATACGCTACAGAAGTAGATAGATACTCTAACTTTATAGAGAACCCTAGCACATTAAACTCTGAAGCTAAAAACATTAAAGACAAAGCTGCTAAGATAGAAAAGGCTAGAAAAGAAAATGTTAAAAAACAAAAAGCACAAGAGAAAGCTGAAAAACAACAAACAAAAGTTAATGCTAAGAAGCAGCAAAATGTATCTGATAAAGTAGAAGGCGAAGGTAGTACTAAAGAAAATATAAAAAACAAAGAAGAAAGTAAAAATACATTAGATGAAATATTAGCGCAAAGCCAAGAAGCTCCTGACGAAGTTAAACTAGAGGCAGAGGCTTCAATAAATGAGCAGTTAGATAAAATACTTGAGGGCGATGTTGAGTCTATGAAAGCATACCAAATGATGCTTGAAGGACAGCTATCTGAAGAACAGTTAGCAAGACTACAAGAAGGTATACAAGCAAAAGAAAACAACAAAGAAGTTGCAAAGCAGACTAATG
>VMHT01033753.1_pt1 | contig 13155 bp, 10 predicted proteins | sample 4693611 | NCBI WGS metagenome assembly VMHT01 (sample SAMN12280063, study PRJNA550983) | marine metagenome | isolation source: seawater sampled from same location over 5 years 0.02-0.2 micron viral filtrate | place: USA: collected off the coast of southern California halfway between the port... ... | reverse complement strand
GAAGGCGGTGATTCGTTCGACCTCAGTCTCGAAGATGAGGATGAGGCAGAAGCGGAAGCCGGTGATGCCATTGCCGAAGCAGAAACCTATGTTGCTTACGGTCGTCACGATCAGGCAGCCCAGGTGCTCGAGAACGCCATTTCACGTGAGCCCAGCCGTACTGATCTGCGCCTGAAGCTGTTGTCTGTGTATGCGGACAATCAGGACCGCGACGCGTTTGAAAAGCAGTACCGTGAAGTTGAAGCGCTGGATGATGAGGCAGCTATCCAGGAAGCTGAATCCCTCCGGGAGCGCCTTGCTGAAGCTGAAGCGATGCCCAGCATCGACGACCTTGAATCCCAACTGCGCTCGGATTCGTTCGGCAGTCAGCCAGAGCAAGAGCCGGCCACCGAGCATGCTTCGGATGACTGGGATATCTCTGACGAGCTGAAAGCTGACGAATTTGAAGCCACTTCAGAGCCCGCTGATGAAAACGAGTTCGGTGAGCTGGAGTCCGATGTCAGCAAAGAATCCGATGGCCGGGATGACATGATTGAGTACGATCTGTCCGGCATTGGTGAAGAACCGGAGTCTGAAGACGAGTCCGCCACCGAAACTGATTACGCTTCACTTGATCTGGATTCCGGTCTGGATGAGGCAACCGGGACTTCCGAATCCAAAGAAGAGGACTTCAGTCTGGATTTCGAGTCGGCCTTTGAAGACGACGCACTCGCCGGTTCAGATGAGCCCTCCTTGGAAACCGATGAAGCGGAGCCGGTTGAGGCGGATCAGTCTGGTACCGTTTCGGATCAGGAAGACGATCTTGAGCTGGGCTTCGATCTTGATGACGACCTTGAGCCGACGGAAGAAGAGCCAGTTAAGCAGGAAGACACCGAGGTATCGGATCTGGACCTGGAGTCTGATTCGCTTGACGAGTCCTTCCTGGACGAGCTTGATGCGGAGCTGGATAAGGTTGCCGGCGAGGACGATGAGCCTTCTGAACTGGAGCTTGGAGAATCCGATCTGGATGACCTGGAGCTGGATGTGTCTGATGAAGATCTGGCGCTGATGGAAGAGTTCTCTGATAACGGAGAGCCTGCAGGTCCTCAGGAAGACGAACCATCCCTGGAAGATGAGCTTGGGCTGGAAGATGCGCTCAGCGAATCCGAGGCTGATGAGCCGGGCGTTGACCAGCAGAATCCGGAAGAGCTGGCGGAGCAGACAGAAGAGGTTGCTGAGGCCGAACCGGCTCCTGAAGAGCTGGAGGACGAAGTAGTGCCTGTGGCGTCAGACTCACTCGATGAAGGCTCCACTCGCAGTGATAGCGGGTTGGATATTGATGAGAGCGCTCTGGACGACGAGGATGACTTTGATTTCCTCGCCGGTACCGATGAAGCCGCCACCAAACTTGATCTGGCACGGGCCTACATCGAAATGGGTGACAGCGACGGTGCCAGGGATATTCTGGAGGAAGTTGCTCTTGAGGGTAACGAAGAACAGAAGGCAGAAGCACAAGAGCTTCTTAAAAATCTCTCCTGATTCGTTATAATCAACTAACCGCGGCAAGCGCCGGCCATTGAGCCGGCGTTTTGCTTTTTCAGTGGACAGCAATCGGGTCAGCACTTGTTCCTCACGCCTCAGCCTCTCACCACAGATAACGCCATTGGTAATGGACGGGTTGCCATCATCTTTGAGTACGACGGTCAGGCCTTTCATGGCTGGCAATTGCAGAAGAGTGGCGTGCGTTCGGTGGAGGCAGAACTTTCCCGGGCCGCGGCCCGCGTTGCCGACCATCCGGTCGACCTGGTGTGTGCAGGCCGCACCGACGCCGGCGTGCATGCCAGTTTTCAGGTAGCCCATTTTGACACGCCATCGGTTCGAAACCTTCGTTCCTGGGTCATGGGAATGAACACGGCATTACCTGATGACATTTCTGTGCACTGGGCAGGGAACGGTCAGGGCGATTTTCACGCCAGGTTTTCCGCGATTTACCGACGTTACCGGTATGTGATCTACAATCATCCGGTGCGCCCGGGGATCCAGCGTGGACAGGTGTCCTGGACCTTTCGTCCGTTGGATGCCGAAAGAATGCATCGTGCAGCCCAGGCACTGGTCGGCGAGCATGACTTCTCCTCATTTCGCGCTGCCGGTTGCCAGTCCCGGACTCCGGTTCGGTTTCTGGAGCAGATTTCGGTAACCCGATGCGGAGAGTTTGTCGTAATAGATGTGCAGGCCAACGCCTTTCTTCATCATATGGTACGCAATATTGCCGGTGCCTTGATGGCGGTTGGTAATGGTCAGCAGCCTGAAGGCTGGATTGGTGATATTCTGGAACGCCGTGATCGCAAACTTGCCGGTGTGACCGCCCCTCCTTACGGGCTCTACCTGGTGGATGTCGGTTATCCTGAGTCCTTCGGGATTCCCAAGGCATTGTGTGGACCGGCGTTCGTTACTCCCTGGTTTGACCCGGCCAGCAACGCGCCGATCACACCAACTCACATACACCCGAAACAGGGAAAGGCTCCTGCATGACAGCCCGCGTAAAAATATGTGGCCTGACGCGCCCGCAGGATGTGGAAGCCGCGGTAGCCTGTGGCGCCGATGCCATAGGTCTGGTGTTTTATGCGCCGAGCCCTAGAGCGGTCGATCTGGAGCAGGCCCGAATCCTGGCCGCCAAGGTTCCTGCGTTCGTGGCGGTTACTGGACTGTTCGTGAATCCTGAGCGGGATTATGTCGAAGCAGTTCTGGATGCTGTGCCACTGGATCTGCTGCAGTTCCATGGCGATGAGAGTCCGGAGTTCTGCCAGTCTTTTGGCCGACGCTGGATCAAGGCCGTCAGGGTGCGTGAGCCCGGACAGATCGAACAGGCGTTTGCCGATTATCATCAGGCTTCCGGTTTGTTGGTGGACGCCTGGGATCCAAACCGCTATGGCGGTACCGGCCAGTCGTTCAACTGGTCACTGATTCCTGAAAGCAGGCCCTTGCCCCTGATATTGGCCGGTGGGTTGTCATCTGATAACGTAGCCCGCGCGATTGAGCAGGTACGCCCCTGGGCTGTTGACGTCAGCGGTGGGGTGGAAGAGAGCAAGGGTAAGAAAGACACCACCAAATTGTCTCAATTTTTCAAAGAGGTTCACCGTGTCTGTAAAACTGACTGAAGAAATGTTGAAGGCGCTTCCTGATGCGAGAGGTCACTTCGGTGCCTTTGGTGGACGGTTTGTTTCAGAAACCCTGATGGATTCTCTGATGACCCTGGAAAAGGAGTACCTTCGGTTGAAGGAGGATCCGGAATTCCAGGCGACTTTTGATAATGACCTCGCCGATTATGTTGGCCGTCCCAGCCCGCTGTATTTCGCAGAGCGCCTGACTCGGGAAGCCGGTGGCGCACAAATCTGGCTCAAGCGCGAAGACCTCAACCACACCGGTGCCCATAAGGTGAATAACACCATTGGCCAGGCCCTGCTGGCCAGTTTTCTGGGCAAGAAGCGCATCATTGCAGAAACTGGCGCCGGTCAACATGGTGTAGCCACCGCCACGGTTTGTGCCCGTCTGGGCCTTGAATGTCACGTATTCATGGGGGCAGAAGACGTCAAGCGTCAGTCCCTGAACGTGTACCGCATGAAACTGCTGGGCGCGACCGTCCATGCCGTTCAGAGCGGTACGAAAACCCTTAAGGATGCCATGAATGATGCCATGCGCGACTGGGTCGCGAATGTGGATGATACTTTCTACATCATCGGCACTGTGGCAGGGCCGCATCCCTATCCTTTACTGGTGCGTGATTTCCAGTCGGTGATTGGGCGAGAAATCCGTAAACAGGCCATGGAAAAAGTGGGTAAACTGCCGGACGCACTGGTGGCCTGCGTCGGTGGCGGTTCTAACGCCATTGGTATGTTCTATCCGTTCCTGGCGGATGAGTCCGTGGAGCTTTATGGTGTTGAAGCCGGTGGTCTGGGGATTGAAACCGGACAACATGCGGCGCCGCTTTGTGCCGGTCGCCCCGGAGTGCTGCATGGTAACCGGACCTACCTGATGGAAGATGAGAATGGCCAGATCGCCGGAACACATTCCGTTAGTGCTGGTCTGGACTATCCCGGAGTGGGGCCCGAACATGCCTGGTTGAAAGACATTGGTCGAGCCAATTATGTGTCAGTGACTGATGACGAGGCCCTGGATGGCTTCCGTAAACTGACACGCGTGGAAGGGATTATGCCGGCGCTGGAAACCGCGCACGCCGTGGCTTATGGCGTGAAGCTGGCCGCAACCATGGACAAGGACCAAATGCTGGTGATCAACATCTCCGGTCGCGGCGACAAGGATATTCACACCATTGCCCAGCTTGATGGCATTGAGATCTGAAGGTATCAGGAGCAGGCATGAGCCGAATTGAAGGCGTATTGAAAGCATTGAAAGAGCAGGGCCGCAAGGCGCTGATTCCCTATATTACAGCGGGCGATCCACATCCGGATCAGACGGTCAGCCTGATGCATACCCTGGTCTCTGCCGGTGCTGATATTATCGAGCTGGGCGTGCCGTTCTCGGACCCGATGGCTGATGGTCCGGTGATTCAGCTGGCCTGTGAAAGGGCGCTCAAGCACGGTACGTCGCTGCGTCAGGTGATGGCGATGGTCAAGGAGTTCCGCAAGACCGATCCGGATACCCCGGTGGTGCTGATGGGTTATCTGAACCCGATGGAGGCCATGGGCTATGAAGCGTTTGCAGATGCGGCAGCGGACGCAGGTGTCGATGGCGTTCTGACGGTTGACCTGCCTCCCGAAGAGGCTGATCAGGTAGCACCGCTGTTTGCCGACCGCCATCTGGATCCGGTTTTCCTTTTGGCGCCGACAACCACGGATGACCGGATCAAGGCGATCAGTGAGCACTCATCCGGCTATGTGTACTATGTTTCTATCAAGGGCGTGACCGGGTCCGCAACCATTGATGTTGATGAAGTCGCGAAGAAAGTGGCCCACGTGCACGAGCTCACGGCGTTACCGGTGGGTGTGGGCTTTGGTATCAGGGATGCGGAAACTGCCGCTGCAGTAGGCAGAGTATCCGATGGTGTAATTGTTGGCAGTGTTCTGGTCGATACAATAGCCCGACATCAGACAGATCCTGACGCTTTGCGTAACGCACTGACGGATCTGCTGCACCCGATGAGCGAAGCGCTGGACAGCCTCGCTCACTGAGCGGGCATTATCCAGGCATCAAAGGACAGGACGAGAGCATGAGTAACTGGCTGGACAAAATCATGCCGAGCAAGATTCGCTCGGAATCACGGCAACGTACCGGAGTGCCGGAAGGGTTATGGAAGAAATGCCCCAAATGCGGCGCATTCCTGTACAAGCCGGAGCTCGAGAAGAACCTGGACGTTTGCCCCAAGTGTAATCACCATCTGCGGGTGTCTGCACGTCGTCGACTGGATATCTTTCTGGACAAAGACGGGCGTGAGGAGCTGGCAGCTCACCTCGAACCGTCAGATCGGCTGAAGTTCAAAGACAGCAAGCGCTACAAGGACCGACTCGCGGCGGCGCAGAAAGCGACCGGCGAAAAAGATGCGCTGATTGCCATGCGTGGCACAACCATGGGTGTCCCTTTGGTTGCCTGCGCGTTCGAGTTCAACTTCCTGGGCGGTTCGATGGGTCAGGTGGTTGGCGAGAAGTTTGTCCAGGCAGCGAATGTGGCTCTTGAGCACCGGATTCCCTTGGTCTGCTTTTCCGCCAGTGGCGGTGCCCGCATGCAGGAAGCCATACTGTCTTTAATGCAGATGGCCAAGACCGCGGCGGTGTTGGAGAAGCTCAAGCAGGAAGGCATACCATACATTTCAGTGATGACCGATCCGGTCTTTGGTGGTGTATCGGCCAGCCTCGCTATGCTGGGTGACCTCAATATTGCTGAACCTTACGCTCTGATCGGTTTCGCGGGCCCACGGGTTATCGAGCAAACCGTGCGCGAGAAACTGCCGGAAGGTTTCCAGCGCAGCGAATTTCTGCTGGAACATGGTGCGATTGATATGATTCTGCATCGTCATCAGATGCGTGAGCGCATCGCCCATCTGTTGGCCAAGTTTACTGCCCAGGAAAAGCCCGGCACCGAAGCCCCCATCGAATTTGAAGTTACTGAAAAGCCGGACGTTGATGAACCAGAAGGGCACTGAATCCTCCTCAGCCCCCGTTGGGCCTCCGGCCCTCGGGGCGTCTGTTCAAGAATGGCTGCACTGGCTTGAAGCCATTCATCCCACAGAAATAGATCTCGGCCTGGACCGGGTACTGGTGGTTCTGCGGCGGTTGTTCCCGCGCAAGCCTCAGGCTCGCATCATTACCGTGGCAGGGACCAATGGCAAAGGCACCACGGTTACGGCACTTGAGTCGATTTTGCTGGCAGCCGGCAGGAGCACCGGGGCTTATATGTCCCCCCATCTGTTCCGCTATAACGAGCGGGTTCGGATTGGTGGCCAGGAGATTTCCGATGCGGCCCTGGTGACCGCCTTCGAGCGGGTGGAGGCGGCTCGCCGCGGGGTGACTCTGACCTATTTTGAATTCGGAACGCTGGCCGCTTTTGTCGCATTTGCAGACGCCGGCGTTGAGAATTGGGTGCTGGAAGTCGGGTTGGGAGGTCGCCTGGATGCAGTCAACGTGCTGGACCCGGACTACGCGGTGATCACGTCAGTAGATATCGATCATATTGGTTTTCTGGGGGATAACCGGGAAGTCATTGGTTTTGAAAAAGCGGGGATCCTCAGGCCGGGTATACCCGCCGTTTGTGCGGATCCAAATCCTCCATCCTCGGTCCTTCAACAGGCCGCGGCGCAGAAGGTGGCGCTGAAGCTCACCGGCCGCGATTATACGCTTGCGCCCGGTGCTCCCGGACAGGTTGTGCTCACTATTGGCGACGAGAAGATAGAGTTGCCAGCCGGCCCCTTGCCTGTCCAGAGTGTGGCGGCTGCGGCGGTGCTCTCCCGGCAACTCGTACCGGAGCTTTCACTGGAAAGCCTTCAGCATGCGATACATAGCGTGCGGGTTCCAGGCCGGTTTGAAACCATTCATCACGATCCGGATGTCATTATAGACGTTGGTCACAACCCCCATGCTGCTGCCTGGCTCGTTGACAACCTCCGTAGCCTTCGATGTGATGGTGATGGCCACGGGCGTATCCTGGCTGTGTACGGCGCGTTGGGAGACAAGGATGTGGAGGGTGTGGTCGGTGCCATGTCGTCCGTCGTTGATCAGTGGTACCTGGCGGGCCTGAATGTTGCCAGAGGGCTTGATTCCGACAGCCTGATGAAGCGTATCGCAAGCGTGCCATTTCGGGGAACGCCCGGCGTTTTTGATTCTGTGTCTGAGGCTCTCGCAGCGGCCATGGGCGAGGCAGTGTCCGGTGATCGGGTCGTGGTGTTCGGTTCGTTCTTCACGGTTGCTCTGGCCAGGGAAGAGCTTCTGCCGGCTTCGGAAGCGTCTTAAAGTTTGTCCATAGGCCCCTGGGAAGCTTTGAGTTCTGGCGAGTGGCCGGTTAGTATCGTGATCAAACAGGTTGTTAACGGGAGCCCTCTCAGGTGGATGGACTGAAGCAGCGGATCATTGGCGCACTGGTGCTGGTTTCACTCGCGGTTATTTTCGTGCCGATGATTTTTGACGAGCCCCATTCCCAAAGACAGTCAACCCCCATCACCATTCCCGAGGAACCTCCGTTCCCCGAAGTTGAGATGCCTGAATCTCAGTATCCGGATAACAAGACCGTCGGCGCAGAGGCACCCAGGAGTTCCGCGCCGCCCGTTAACGACGAGCCGGCGGCCGGTTTTCGGATCATCGAGGAAAACGCTGTTGCCGAGGAGGAGCCCGCCCCGGAGCCAAATTCCCAACAGGTGGAACCAGTACCGGCAGAATCCTCCGCTGAGCCGGAGCCTGCGGCGCCAGCCGAAAAACAAGATGCTGCCTCCACAGGCGCTGCAGAACCTGGCGATAAGGCCGAGTTTACGGGTTCACTTGAAGGTGCGTGGGTGGTGCAGCTTGGCAGTTTTGGTAACCAGGACAACGCCCGGCGTTTGCGGGACAAGGTTCTCGACATGGGGTACGGCGCCCACCTGCAACAGGTTGATCGCGGCGATAGCACCCTGACCCGGGTATTCAGCGGCCCGTTCGTCAACAAAGACGATGCCCAGAAAGCCAAGGCGGCCCTTGATAAAGCCTTCGGCTTGAACAGCCTGGTCACCACCGGCGACAAATAACTGGCCGTTGCCGGATTTAATCTGGCTTCGGCAGTTTGGTGTCACCCGGTTTCCTGTTAGAATCCGCCTTTCGTTTTCTCCACCGGGTTTTCCATGGAAGCGCTGATCTGGATAGACTGGGTCATCATTGCCCTCATTGCCGTCTCCACGCTTATCAGTCTGAAGCGGGGCTTCGTCCGTGAAGCGCTGTCGCTGGTTACCTGGGTTGGTGCATTTATCATCGCCCGGACGTTTCACCCCCAGATGCAATCTCTTCTGGAGTCCACCGTGGAAACACCGCTGGTGCGGTTGATTGCAGCGTTTGCCATCCTTTTCTTTGGCACCCTGATCGTTGGCGCGATCATCAACAATATGATCGGCCACCTGGTGCGTGCGACCGGCCTGTCAGCAACGGACAGGGTGCTCGGCATGGGGTTTGGTCTTCTCAGAGGGGTTGTGGTTGTGATTGTCGCCATTGCCTTCACGCGCTACACGCCGCTGGCCGAGGATACCTGGTGGAGAACGTCGGTCATGATTGAACGCCTTGCGGTAGTTGAGGATTGGTCCAGGCGCACGCTCGGCGACGAATTTGCCCGCTTCCTCGGTCCGGAGCAGGGCGCTCAGACAGCCCCGGAGGCGTCCGCAGAACCTGAAGGCGTGGAACCCGCGTCTGCATCCCGTTAACATTCAGTTTTAACACTCGGAGATATATCCAGCCATGTGCGGCATTGTCGGTATCGTCAGTACTTCCAACGTCAATCAGCTTCTTTATGATGCACTGACTGTTCTTCAGCACCGTGGCCAGGATGCGGCGGGTATTGTTACCTTCCAGGACAACCGATTCTTTTTACGTAAAGACAATGGACTGGTGCGGGATGTTTTCCATACTCGCCATATGCGCCGGTTGGTGGGTAACGTGGGCATCGGGCATGTGCGTTATCCCACGGCGGGTAGCTCAAGTTCAGCGGAGGCCCAGCCGTTCTATGTAAACAGCCCCTACGGCATTACCCTGGCGCACAACGGCAACCTGACCAATGCCGATGAGCTGAGCAGCGATCTGTTCCGAACCGATCTGCGCCACATCAACACCAACTCGGATTCTGAAGTTCTGCTGAACGTGTTCGCCCACGAACTGCAGAAGCTGGGTAAGCTGAACCCCACCAAGGACGAGATCTTTTCCGCTGTGCGCGCAGTGCACAAGCGTTGCAAAGGTGCCTATGCTGTTATCGCCATGATCACCGGTTATGGCATCGTCGGTTTCCGGGACCCGAACGGTATCAGGCCCGCCTGCTACGGTGTCCGGGAAAATGAAGAGGGCCAGAATGAATACATGATCGCGTCGGAAAGCGTCGCCCTTAATGCTGCCGGTTTCAGCATCGTTCGTGACATTGCTCCGGGCGAGGCCGTCTATATTGAAACCGATGGCACCCTGTATTCAGAACAGTGCGCCGAATCACCCAAACTCTATCCGTGTATTTTCGAGCATGTCTATTTTGCCCGTCCGGACTCGATCATGGACGGCGTTTCCTGTTACAAGGCCCGGCTCCGGATGGGCGAGGTGCTGGCAGACAAGGTCCTGCGCGAGCGACCCGACCACGATATCGACGTGGTCATTCCCATTCCGGACACCAGTCGTACGTCCGCCATGCAAATGGCCCATCAGTTGGGCGTGAAGTACCGCGAAGGCTTTATCAAGAATCGATACATTGGCCGTACCTTTATCATGCCCGGCCAGAAAATGCGTAAGAAATCGGTACGCCAGAAGCTCAACCCGATTGACCTGGAATTCCGTGGCAAGAACGTCATGCTGGTAGACGATTCCATCGTACGGGGCACTACCTGTAAGGAAATTGTTCAAATGGCTCGTGATGCCGGAGCGCGCAATGTCTATTTTGCGTCAGCGGCTCCCCCCGTGCGCTATCCCAATGTGTACGGCATCGACATGCCCTCGGCCAGCGAGCTGATTGCCCACGACCGCACTGTAGAAGAAGTACGTGATCTGATCGGAGCTGACTGGTTGGTGTATCAGGATCTGGAAGACCTGATTTCCTGTGTCAACGATGTCAATGAAGACATCGACGGTTGGGAATGCTCGGTGTTCACCGGGGATTACATTACCGGCGACGTGGATGAAGCTTACCTGACCAGGCTGGAAGATCTTCGCAAGGATGAGAAGCGCTCAACCAGTCAGGTCGCGAATGACGACAACGCCATTATTGACCTGCACAATGATGAAGACTGACACCCGCAATTACGCCAGGAGACTGTCATGACGTTCGGCCGAGAAGAACACGTTTGGATTCCCGAATCGGACCTGGAAGGCATGTCGGTCGATACCCTGGCCGTGCGGGCAGGGCAGATTCGTACCGGGCAGCTCGAACACAGCGATGCAATCTTCCCGACCTCCAGCTTCGTCTATGGTAGCGCGGCCCAGGCGGCTGCCCGTTTTGGCGGTGAAGAGCCCGGTAATATCTACTCCCGGTTTACCAACCCGACGGTTCAGGCATTTGAAGCCAGAATTGCTGCCATGGAGGGGGGAGAGCGTGGTGTTGCGACTGCTTCAGGTATGGCTGCCATTCTCAGCACCTGCATGTCTCTGCTGAAGTCCGGCGACCATGTGATCTGTTCCCGAGGTGTGTTTGGGACGACCAACGTACTGTTTCAGAAGTACATGGCCCGGTTTGGCGTGGAAACCAGCTTTGTGAGCCTGACGAACACCGATGAGTGGAAGGCTGAGGTTCGCCCCGCCACCCGGATGCTGTTTTTGGAAACCCCGTCCAATCCGTTGTGTGAAGTGGCGGATCTTGCGGCCTTGTCGGCCATCGCCCGTGAAAACGATGCTTTGCTGGTGGTCGACAACTGCTTCTGCACACCCGTGCTGCAGCGGCCACTGGAGCAGGGCGCCGACATCGTTATTCATTCAGCCACCAAGTATCTCGACGGCCAGGGCCGTTGTGTCGGTGGCGTGGTGGTTGGGCCGGCGAGATACCTGGACGAGATTTATGGTTTCCTCCGTTCCGCCGGCCCGACGATGAGTCCGTTCAATGCCTGGGTGTTCCAGAAGGGCCTGGAAACCTTACCGATTCGTATGCGCGCCCATTGTGACAATGCGTTAGAGTTGGCGTTGTGGCTGGAACAGCAGGACTGTGTGGAGAAAGTTTACTATGCAGGCTTGCGGAGCCATCCGCAGCACGAGCTGGCGAAAAAACAGCAGGACGGCTTTGGTGGCGTGCTCTCCTTCCTGGTAAGGGGTGGCCGGGAACAGGCGTGGAAGTTTATTGACGCGACCCGGATGATTTCCATCACCGCCAATCTGGGGGATGTGAAAACCACCATCACTCATCCGGCGACAACCACTCATGGACGCCTCTCTCCCGAGGACAAGGCGAGGGCAGGCATTACCGAGAACCTGATTCGCCTGTCAGTCGGTATCGAATCCATCAAGGATCTGAAAACCGATCTGGACAGAGGTTTCCAGGCGTTGAAAGATTAACAACCGGACGGTTTGAGCATTCATGGCGGAATCCGCGAAAGCGAAGAAAGCAGTAGCCACAGAACTGACCGACAAGCAGAAGCGATTTCGTCGCCTGATGGCTCAGGGGGCCAGGGAAGGCGCGGTCATTGCGTTGATTGTGCTGTGCATCTATCTCGCCATGGCCCTGTTTACCTTCAATCCGGCTGACCCTGGCTGGGCCAGCATTGGCCACGATATCCGTGTTCAGAATTACGCAGGTCGCACCGGTGCCTGGCTGGCGAGCCTGTTCATGGATTTCTTTGGCCATGTGTCCTGGCTGTTTCCCGTGATGGTTGCCGGTTACGCCATCATGCTGATTCGTCGCCGGCATCAACCGCTGGATATGCACTGGCCGCTGTTCATGGTCCGCTTTGGCGGTTTTGTTCTTATACTGCTGTCTGCCACCAGCCTGCTTTCTCTCTACTCCGTATTTGGCTTGGGCGCCTCCTCTGGCGGCGTTTTGGGTACTGCCGTGTCTGAAGCCATGGTGCGGTTTTTTAATCTTCCGGCGACCACGTTGCTGCTGATTGCCATTTTTCTCTTTGCCCTGACGGTGACTATCGGCCTGTCCTGGTTCCGGTTGATGGATCAGGTGGGCGGCTTGACCCTGAAGTTTGCCCTGGCCGCCAAATCGCTATTCGCCGGGGCAGGGAAGAAGGCTGAAAAGACCGCCGGCCAGGGAACCTCGGCAGCCAGGGTGGAAGCACCAAAGCCGGAACCGGAACCCCCGGTTGTGCGTGACAAAGTCCGGGCTCGCGAGAAGGGTAAAAATGACCAAAAGTCAGGCCAGCAGAGCTGGTGGCAGCGGATATTTGGTCGTCGTGCAAAACCCGCAGAGGATATCAGGGCTCGGGAGCCCCAGCGCGAACGGAAAGAGCCGGCTATCGAAGGGCTGCCTGCATCCATAGCGGAACCAGACCACCTGGAGAGTTTCAGCTCTCGGGATGTAAAGGCAGAGCCATCGCCTCCCCCGGCTGAAAAGGCAAAGGCCCGTTCCCTGAAGATATCGCCGTTCCAGAAAGAAGAGCAGGGCGGCGCGCCGAAAAAGGGTGATGACCGCCAGGGCTCTCTGCTGGAAGACATTGAAAGCCCGATTCCGCCGATTTCTTTGCTGGATCCTCCCGAGGAGCACAAAGAACGAGGTTATTCGGAAGAGTCTCTGGAGCATATGTCCCGTTTGCTCGAAGAGAAGCTCAGTGATTTCGGGGTATCGGTTGAGGTGGTCGAGGTTAATCCCGGCCCCGTGATTACCCGTTTCGAGATCAAACCAGCGCCCGGGGTCAAGGTCAGCAAGATCTCCAACCTGGCAAAAGACCTGGCGCGATCCCTGGCCGTGCTCAGCGTGCGGGTGGTCGAGGTGATTCCGGGCAAATCCGTGGTCGGCATCGAGATTCCCAACGAGGAGCGTGAAATTGTACGCCTGAGCGAAGTGCTGGGTGCCAAAGTGTTCACCGAATCT
>VMHT01014494.1_pt1 | contig 13155 bp, 25 predicted proteins | sample 4693611 | NCBI WGS metagenome assembly VMHT01 (sample SAMN12280063, study PRJNA550983) | marine metagenome | isolation source: seawater sampled from same location over 5 years 0.02-0.2 micron viral filtrate | place: USA: collected off the coast of southern California halfway between the port... ... | reverse complement strand
GTTAAAGTAAAAGTTGTATCACTACCGTCACCATTAAAGCGTTGTACAACAGGGGTGCTTTCAAAAATCGTAGCAGGATTATTCCCATAATACGGCATCAGGTGATCTCCATTATACTCGCTACTGTATCCAAACTATTTGCAGTGTCTGATTGCAGGATCAAACTGTGGCCTGTTTCCATAACGATTTTGTTGCCACCCATATACTCAAAACTAGACGCGGCAGGGATAGGTATATCTTTTGCAAGAAATACAACCTGTCCAGCATTGAGTTTTATATCTACAGTGATTTGGCTAGAAGACGTATTCGACAAAGTCAAACCAATAACAACTGTAGTAGTGCTACTAGGGACAGTGTACACCGTCATATCACTATTAGCTGTAGTGTTAGACCCATTAAATACTTTGTTTTTAAAGGTGTTAGCCATTGCTACCCCCTATCAAACATCGTCTAAGAGAGCGGCTACAATACAAGTAACAGTTCCTGTAGAAGATATTGCATGAACATCAGCTACCGTGGCATTAGGCAATCTAGCAAAAAATGTTTCAGAAGGACCTACTGTAACTCCATCACCAGCAGAGCTAGAAGCAGTTCCCGCATAAAACACCATAAAAACACTGGCTGTAGTGCTTTGATTTTGAACAAATAAGAACTTTACCTTATCGCCTGTCGCTACCGCCGTAGGGGCTGTATCATCATCTACTGCTGTATAATCAAGAAAATAACCAGCTATCAAATCAGTACTAGCATTAGAAACACTCGTTAATTTGTAATACCATTTATCATTAGCATCTGCCGGAGTTACCGTTAAACTCCCTGATAAAGTGGTTGCTATCTCATCAGGCAACATTGTTGCCGAAATAGATACATTTGCTGAATCTGCCATTGTTAACTCCTATCCTAAAGCTATGGCTAACGCGGTCGCGGTGCCAGCTACTCCAGCACTACTCCCTAAATTAAAGGTAGAAGCAACACTTGTAACCGCTCCCCCTGACCCAGCACCGTCACAAAAAACAATGTCTGAGGATCCGTTTGGTATGGATACTGTTGCACCCGACCCTTGTTGGATAGTAGCACTTCTACCACCAGTTAAAGAGTTTTGAATGATAAAAAACTTACTAGATGTGTTAGGCGCAATCGTTACGACATTTGTACCACCTAAATCAGAACCACTGTCTTTTAAATTTATGACAGAAAACATTCCTGTTTGAACATTGCTTTGCCCAGAAGTAGGAGAGGCTGCTCGTATAGTAAGATCTGTTGTAAGATCTGAAGCTGTTAAATCCGCTGCGCCTGTTATACGATCAAAAATATCGAAGTTAAAGTTGGTAACATCGCCCCAACTACCAGACAGTTCACCCGTGGCTGGCTTTTCTATGCCTATATTTGTACTAAACGAACTAGCCATACATTGCTCCTACGCCGCTATATCGGTCCACAAAGGCGTTTGTGACGGGGTATCCTCGGTCCAATTTATTGTTGCCCCTGCAACAGACACCCAGTTAGGCGTTTGCACGGGGGTAACATCTACATACACAAGAACTATACCAGCATTTGCTGTCGCTGTAACCCCTGTAACTAAATACTTGACTTCTACCACAGTTGTACCAACTGCGCCAGTGCCAACATTACCCGTGACAGAGACTAAAGCTCCCGCATCGACAGACGCAGAACCAAGTGCACTGGTTCCAACATTACCCGTGACAGAGACTAAAGCTCCCGCAGTGACTGCTTCTTCACCAAGACTTGTTGTGGCTACCGCGCCAACACCAACAACATTTGCAGAACAATTTGTCTGCTCTTCACCAAGGGCAGTTGTGCCAGCTACACCTGTTGGTGCAACTACACTTGTACCAATGACAGTGACAGAGTTAATTAAAGCAGTGGCAAAAACACCTGTGGCTACACCGTCAATAGATGGTATTGCGGCGGCATTTCCTACAGATCCTGTAGCAGAAACACCCGTGACAGTGACAGGTATGGCTTGGTTCCAAGCGTCTTGGCCCCAAGTGCCGCGTCCCCAACCCGTTACATTAGCCACGGTTAACTCACTACGCTATGCGTATGATAGCGTTACTTGCGTCTGCTGTTGGAAACTGGATAGTAAAAGTGCCCGAAGTAGACGTTTTGTTTGAAGAAAAGTCCAACGCTGCAACAGCTTTATTACTATTGGTGCTATTATAAATTAAGGCACCCATCGCTGTGATGGTGGCTGTTGTAAAGCTAAGATCCGCAAAATCAGTAAATGCCGTGGTTCCAGATGTGGTTGGAGCTACCTTAGTAAGCGTCCCGCCTCCTGTTGCATAGGTTCCGCTAGAGGCCACTTCACCTGTTGTGGTAAATGCGGTGGTAGCAGCACCCAAAGTTGCAGTCGTGCTAGACTTTCCACCACTACTCTCTGCGTACAAAGCAAGCTTAAAAGCGTTACCATTGGTTGCGAAGTTGTGCGTACCCAACATCAATTCTTGCTTGAATGCGGTACACATTGCTTGTGCTATTGCCATTACAGTCTCCCTATAGCGTCAGCTAGTTGATGTTGACCCGCCTCACGGATCTTCGCGCAAATTGTAGCACGTTCTTCCCTTCTAGCCAACTCTACATAATATTGCACTAAATTTCTTACTCTATCTTTAAAAGCTTCAGCCTGTAGCCGAATAGGCTCCGGGGCTTCGTCAGATACATACATTATCTTGTTTGCGGCCATGTCCGCAATCTGATCATTAGATAAACCACCGTTGTCAGACGAAACAACATTAACGGACCCCACTGATCCAACATTAATTTCAAACATTATCATGTCTCCCAAAAATAATAGGGTCTGACTCCACCGGCTCTGGCGGTTTTATCTCAGACTGTCTTGTAATCAAGATGTTACCCTCTTGGACTGTTTGCACCAACGGATCGTCCAATCTATGATAACCGTAAAGTTTTTCATTTTCCGGAACATTCGTATCCAACAGGCCAGAACGGTGTGCAATTTCAAGTTTAATTCCTTTAGATGCCGCAATCGCGCACCAGAACTCTACGCAAGCTCTACCTGACTCGGCCATGTTTACGTTTTTATAAGTGAAATCAATGCCGTACAAACAAATCTTTTTTGCTTTTTTCCATACAGCGTAAGCCATAGCGTAAGCTACGGTATTGTTAAAATAACAATAACCTGTTGATTTTACTACTTTTTCTAAAGGATACTCTTCAATAGCAGGAAAATCAGGGTGTTTTACACAGGAATATATAGGGTTCTTGTTTTTTAACAAAAACGCACGAGCTATACCGGTTTGCGATCCGGCATTTTCTGTATCTATAAACCTTGTGACAGGGTCCATCATAAAGGTACGATCTACATGTATGACCCCTCCTATACAATTTATCCCCCATATTTCATCAAATTCTTGAGAAGCTACTCGCGCCGAAATATAGTCAGCGTAGCTGCCTCCTAGTCCAATAATAGCAATTTTCACGAACGGGCCCTTCTTGGTAGCCCCTGTCTGTTAGCATCATCGTTTTCACGAGACTCGCCTAAATCCTTCAAGCGAACCAAAGACTCCACAAATCTTTCGCTGTACATCTTTAGTACATCCGGCTCACCCTTCATAAAAGTGTAAGCCTCCACAAGACTTCCGTATAGCATCGCGTTAGGGGCATTAACGCTTAACCAAGTAGTAGTAGAGTCAGCGGAGGTAGATACCACCGTTCCCGTAGCCCCGCTCGTCCCACCAGTGACCGTTTCTCCAACAGTTAGGTCAGTGCTAGGAAGAACAATTCTCATAGTCGTAGATGTTAAAGCCTCACTTATCGTGGTTGTAGCTCCACTTGTGCCACCCGTAATAGTCTCATTATCTACAAAGGTTCCAGTTACGCTGCTCACGGTTAGAATGACAACGGTCGTAGTCAGACTAGCCGGTCTGTAGTAATAATGCAGTTCGGCAGAATATGCAGCGTCCGGCGTGGGCGATAAAAGAAAGTTTTGGTAATCATACACACCATAATATTTGGGTGTACCTGTTGCAGAATTGGGATTGTACTCTTGCAAAAAGTTTACATCTTTAAATAAAAGAAACTGTTTTACCCCGGAGTTTTCCACAGATACGCTAAATGATGCTAAGTAATCATCTGGAACAGCCAAAAACTGATTACCAGAAGTGGTTGTTCCTGTTACGTTTTTACGAAAATACTCTAAATCTACGCTCTTAAATATCCGCTCTTCTGCGGAGGTAATAAAATCAACGAGGTGCTTAACAAAAGTAACCTCTTGGTTTTCGGTGTAGTCTTTAATAGCAGACTTTAATGTAGTGTATGTATAGCTCATGGTGTATTCGCCTGTCCGCCCATACCACTGTGGTTGGTGCAATAATAATACAGGGTTGGCGCTCCAACGGCTACAGTTATTTGAGTGTAAGCTCCTGAAGAGCCGGGAGTCCCGTTAGTAGTAACGCCTGTTGTATATTGAGAGCCACCCCCATGTGTGCCATCAGAAGTTGTTGATAGCCTTAAAGGATGACTTGAATTACTGCTGTCGGATTGATCGAACCTGTAAGTGCTTCCCTCCGACAAACTAACGGTATCTTGCCTAACTCCATCAATATAATATTTATTAGCTCCAAGATAAGAAGCAACTGTAACAGTATATGTAGCAGCTATACTGGTGCCTGTTCCAGAAGCCGTAACAGTGCCTACAGAACCTGTTGCGATAACGCCTGTAACATCGGCATCAGTAGGGGTTACAACATCCCCGCCAAAAGTTACCGTTCCCACAAACCCGTAAGCTCGTGGAACTAACTCGTATTGTAAAGTTACCGTGCTAAAAACAGGAAATTTTACAGTAACAGGTATGCTATTATTGTTGGGTCTAGGATCTTTTAAAGTTTGAGGATCGTATACTTTACGAAAAGGACCAAGTTGTGGATGTTTTCTTTCAAACTCATCCTTTCCGACTAACAAACCGTTCCACTCTTTACGCATGTCTTTATACCGATACTCTAAACCAGAACGGTCAGATATGGCTTTTGCATGTTTTCCGGTGGCGTATCTAGCCATTAGTTTGTCCTAAAGTAAGCGTATTCGGGAGTAACAGTAAAGCTAGACCTGTCGCGGTCCTCTCCCATAGCCCTTTCAAACTCTTCTTCATATATCGCTTTTAACATCTGAGTGCGATTAGGTGCTCTTTTCAATGAAATGTAATAAGCTAGCCCCGCAGCCAAACAAGGATAAAACCGAAAAGGTACGTCCATCGTGTTAATTGCAGTATCGCCATCATCAATACGAGTTAAAGCATTATACACGATAACATCTGTACTGTTATCAGGAGTAGGCCATATCCGTAAACTAGGCGTTACTTGCCTGTCCAAAAAGAATTGTGTAGGACGACCTTCTGTAGACTTACTCGGAATGTTGAGATCATCATCTCGGCTGACGCGAGTTAATGAAAAATCAGTGCTGCTTCTTGTTACTACGGCGCTCAATATATCAATTACATCCGCAGCCAAAGCATATGTTCTTGTACCGGAAGTTAGAGCTTGAGTCCTTTGTGCAATAGTCCACTGGTTTAACCCTCTGTTAGCCCATTCAGCCAACATAAGGTTCAAAGAACGCCTTGCTGTAGTTAAATCGTAGCCTGTCCTTACCTCCAAGCCACAACGCTCAAAGGCTTCTTCAACGTATTCAGCTACATCTAGCTCAAAATTTACGCTTCCCGAAACAGCCATTATTTGTCATCCGCATACAAGTTGTTAAAAATTTGATTTACATCCATTGTATAGTCTAAATCAGATTTTGAATAGTGTATATGCTGTGATGGCAAGAAGTCAGGAGCGCCTTGCCCTGTTTCAAACCATGCTGGATGTGTAACACGAACGCGGTTATTTGGCAATGCAACGATGTTTCCAGTGTACTCTCCGGCGTCCAAAAGCTCTAAAACATGGCTTTGTTTATGCTGCGCCGGATCATCTGCTATCTCGCTTTCCGTGTAATCAACGGTAAAATAGTATTTAGCCGGAAAGAAGTCCGGTCCCACTTTAGCTAACCAAGGACAAGGGTGTGCCCGGTCCATGCGATAAACGGCATGAGTGTGAGACATGCAATCCCACGGTTGAGCCAAGTGAACCGGCATAGGCTCCGGCCACTGCTCAAAAGGGGTATCTCCAACAAGGGCTGTAATTGGCATACGAGCCCACATAGCACCGCCGTGTACGTTAGGGTCATCCGTGCCATCAGTTTCGCATCCGGTAAAAATCATTTGAAAGCTTAAACAACGGCTTGGCATGGTCGTGACCGCAATAGCCATGCCGTGTAAAAACTCGCCATGATAGTTAGAATGATTGCACGTATACTCTCTTCGCACCCAGCATTTAAAGTGCGGAATATTACTTTGAAGATAGGGCAAGCTACTTTACCTTGCCGCCTTTTGCCATGCCCTTTTTCTTCATGCCAACGATGCCACCTTTAGCATAGCCTTTTTTCATCATCATGCCGCCACCGGCCATTTTCTGGACCTTACCGCCTTTGGCGTAGCCCTTCTTTTTCATGCCGACTGCACCGCCTTTAGCCATGCCTTTTTTCTTCATGCCACCAACAAGGTTCATTGCATAATCATTCATTGTTGGAAATTCATTAGCCATTTTACGCTCCTATGTTTAACTTACAGAACCACTGGTTCTTTTCCTACGATTTGACATAACGGCACCACAACCTCGTGCCACAACCGTTCCCGGAACAGACTTACCGTTAAACGGACGTTTTGGAGCGGTTGCGCCGCCCCTACTCATTTTCCTAACTTTTGCAGCCTTTGTATTAGGGACAACAGTTTTTCCTTTAGATCCTGCCCGCTTCTTCTTACGAGCCGTTGTAGCTCGTTCGCTTTTCGACAAGCTGTTAGCTTTAGCTCTAGGCAAGCAACGATCAGGGTTACTCTTATCTTTTGAAGTACCACATTTACCTTTGATAGAGCCATCTGATCCAATCCTAACCCAGTCCTGTTTCACCCATTCTTTTAGCTGACCCATTACTTACCCTTTGATTTTTTGGCGTAGTTGGGGTCTTTACAATACTTTGAGGCTGCCATGTTTGCATACGCTGACGGGTATGTGTCAAATGTACGTTTGGCCCACGCTTTCCCCTTGGGACAGATCTTACCACCACTTTTTACCTTGCCCCCTTTTTTCATGCGAACAACGCTGCTTTTACGAGTTGGGCACTTTCCTGCACCTAAATTTACTGCACTTGTCATAGTAACCTCTGCAAAAATGGAGCAATAATAACTAGACCAACGATCCACCAAAGTCTCTGATCTAACTTTGTCATGTTTGACTTCTGGTCGTCAAGAAGCTCTTCAATACGTTTGTATCGAAGATTACACTCAGCCTCATGCTTGGCTAATTCTGCCATCACCTTGGATGCAGTAATTGTTTCTTTTTTTACCGACATTTCCAACGCTTCCTTGCTTGACGCAAACGACTATTTGGATCTTTAGCCGCTTTAGGAAATTTCTTCATCTGACCCTCAGAGCGAGCACAATAAGACTTACGTCTCTTTGCATCTTTACTGCCGGGTTTTACCTTACCAGTGACCGCTGTTTTCAGCTTACTGCCGGGATTTTTACGCCTGTACGCCTTTACCCCGGCATCCGTCATTCCCGCCCCAGCTTTTGTAGGACGGAAATTTTTCTTGTTACGTTTTGGCATCGTAGCTTTACGAGGGGCCATCTAATTACCCCCTACGCATACTTCTTACGCATGTACAACAAGATTGTATAAGTGTCCGCAGAAGTGTGGCCGACAGTTGTAAATAAAACATCCCCCGTCTTACCGCTGCCTGCATTATTGGTTAAACCGCCAAAAGCGTTATAATCGTGATGACCACTTTGGTTTTCACCTAACTCAATACAAAAAGCGTTAGATGTAGCGTCAAACAGAATCTGAACTTTCATTCCGTTACACTGCCACCAAATACGTTCTATGACGACTTCACTACATGCAACACCGTCTAAACTACTGGATAGAGCCGATACATCTACCTTCTTTACAGTGGATTCGCCGGTTCCGTCCGATACATTGGTAAACTTCATAACAGCATGTTTAGGGCCGTCAATCAGAGTTTGTGATGTTACTGCATCAGCCATTTAAAACTCCTTTAAAAGGAAAGGGAGCAGAACTCCCTTTCTATGAAATCAATTACGCAATCTGAACGTACTCAATAATGAACGTGAACGAACCTGCTGTTGTGGCATCTACAGTGTTTGTGATGTTACAGTAAATAGTTCTTTCAGTGTCTGTGTACTGAACAGAAGCTGGGGCTGTTGTGCCATCTTGTGTTTGAAGAACCAAAGTGGTCACCGTTACGTTGTGAGCAACAACGGTTGTTCCACCATCAAGGATTTCATCAGTTTGAGCCGCAACAATTTGTGCGCCAGAAGAAGAAGTACCAACTTCGTAACCGATATCGCCTGTCCCAATAACGGGAGAAACGTCACAAAAGATTTTAATGTCGGTGATGATTGTGTTTGCTGGTTGTGTGAACTCACCAATAGTTGGGCTATCACCCGCTGTTGTATTCACAGTAATACCAGTGGCGTAGCCAACGTGCTTTACATATTTGTTGGTAAAAACACCAGTAGAAGCAACAGATGAGGTTTCTGTTATCGCACCCGTGGTTGCGTTTTTATTGATAACTTTAAAACCATTTTCAGAGCGTACCGCTCCATTGAATGTAGTTGTAGCCATTTCATTCTCCTGTCTTGGCTAATGTCAGCCACAGGATGCGGCTGTCAGGAATTAAAAAAACTATACAATAAAAAAGAGCGGCTGTGAAGCCGCTCTTTCTAATCTCTACGGGAGAAGAGATTTTAGGCTGCGCCCGGTGTTCCAAACACTGAACGCCAATCAGAAACGCCGAAGCTATAACGCTCACGGGCCTTAAACCGCATGTTTCCGGTGTCAAAGTCACCTTCCATAGCAGTCTTGATTGGAGAACGGTTAAAGTATTTGAAACCGTTAGGTGCATCGGTCTTGATGAAGAACGCATCTGTATCAGTCAAGAAATGGTTAACTACTGCCCCTTCAGGAAGCATACCCATGTTCTTGATAGCATTTGCATCGTTATCAGCCGTTGCTGAACGCAAGTTTGAGTTAATCACACGCTCTGCAATGAACTGCAATTCTTTTGGAATGATAAGCTTCATTCCACGAACTGCAATCTTCAGACCACGCTCATCAGTCAAACCAGCAATATCAATCAACATCTGCTCAAGTGAAGTTTCGTTCAAGTCAGCGGCTGTTGAAAGAAGGTTGCGTTGGTTTCCTGTCAAGGATGGGTGTGATGAAGAACAAAGTGCTGCACCATCGCCGATTGCAGAAGAACCTGTGCTGAACGCATTGTTCAGAATAGATGCTGCTTTAATCTGCTTGGTCTGGGCCATAGAACGGGCCAGAGCCTTGGTGTAGCGTGATGCCAAACGGTCATACAGATTATCCTCAATAGCCTCTTCCGTAATAGAAAACGCCAAAGCGATTGTCTCATGTGTGTACCGTGCAGTGTATGTCTCTTGAGCATCGTCAAAAGAGATGGCTGCGCCTTCCTCTTTAGTCGGTGCTGTTGAGAAACCACCCAACATCACTTCTTCTTCAAAAGAACGATCTGAAGACTCTTCAGCGAAGATCTCCGCATGTTCGTTCTCATAACGGTCGTACTCAAGCCCAAAAAGTGCATTTAGACCGGGTTCTAGCTCTTTAGCTAGTTGTGCTCTTGAAATAGCCATTTGCTAGCCTCCTATATACCGGTTGTAGCGTAGGTGCCAACCGCAATGGTCGTACCTGTGTTGAACGCACCATTCAAACGAACGATGTACTGATGACCAAGTGCGGAATAATCCGTGTTGCCTGCCTCTTCATAGAGACCGACGATACGAACATCCAAAGTGTTTGTCGTAGCTGCTGTACTGATATCAAGCATGTCACTTGATTGACCAGTGTTTGTGCTACCATTGTTAACACTTGCCATGTCACAGTTGATGAAAACGTCTGCCAACGCGGTTGCCCGGTCGGTGTTGCTCCCATCGGCTGCCACAACATATAGCTGCATTGGGTCATCATACACGTAAGCTTTTACGGGATGATTTGTATCAACGCTTACTGCGTTTGATCCGGGCCAGTAATTGAGGTGTGTCGTCTTACCGGAAACGGAATCAACGTACTCAACACCACCTAGAACACCCAATGGAGCTATCGCCTGATCGGAGATAATAATTGTTCCACTGGAGGCAGGACATACGATCCCACCGTTGTAAATAGCAGTTGTGTAGTTGCTGGCAATCTCATACATCGTTGTAGCGTTGTTATTGGGATTACCGCCCGTTTTACCAATAGGACGAAGGCCGTATCCACCTGTCAAGATGTTTGACATTAGTCTCTCCTATTTGACAAAAAGGTAGTCATCATCTCTGAGGACCACCGAAAGTTACACGAGATTGACGATCAGGTTTATTGATCGTCATGGTCGAATGAGCATTCTCACGCATCATATCAGAGTCCACAGCTTGCATCTGGTCATTGCTTCTTTGATTAAAGTAAGCTGTCCGTTCCGCAACTGTCTCATCCGGTATGCGAGCAAGAATAAGTCCACCTACTCCAAAAACACCTTCATATTTACCTGAGTCTAGTACCGGGGCCTCAAAGTCTGGGTACTCGTCCTTGCGAACAAGTTCATAACCTTCGCGCATCTTCGCGCTGATGTTTTTAGTATCGTCAAAACCTCGGGTTTCAGCCCTGATCCAACGATGCTTAAAACCATCCGGTGCAGGTGGTGCATCCAACATAGACGGGGGAGCCCACGGCTTACGCTGCGCCGTCTTCTCCCTAGTTTGGTTAGCGCGAGCAGTACGTTTTACTGTACCTTCAAACATTTCGTTCTGTTCTTCAGACATTTAACCTACTCCTTCACGTATTTCGCGTATTCTTCAAGCGGCACACCCAATTTCTTTGCTATCGCAACTTGGCTAGGGGTGAGTCTAACCTTTTTCCCACTACTGCGCCCAGATGACGAACGGGATACGGAAGCTACGGTCTGAGCGGGCCGCCTGCTTTCCCCGGTTTTAAGCTTATGAGGGAACTCTTCCTTCATGCGCTTATCTAGTTCACTATAATACTCATTTGACTGCGGGTCAAACCCTTCGTTTTCAACAAGCTTTTTATGTACACCAAATGCGGCATAGGTCATGGCCTCATCAGAGCCAAACCACTCGTTTCTGGCGGCCCAATCTTCTGCTTTGGGATCGGGTCTACGCGGCTGTTGCTGCGGCATAGGCTGCTGAACCTGTTGTTGCCGTTGAGCTTCCTCTTGTTGAGCGTGTCTCTGCTGCTGCATCTTGGCTTGGTTTGCACGATCATTCTCAATAGCTAACTTGGTGATGCTACGTTGAGCTTCTACCACACCGTTGGTGTCGCCAATTTCTATAGCTCTGGCAAGCGCCTGTTCCGCCGTACCCATCTCACTCTCAACACGACTACTGTATTCGTTGACGTAGTTGGTGTCTAAAGTGTTCATCCGGGTTTTTAATTGCTCCGCTTCAGTTTTTACGTTCTGAGCGTATCGCAAGGCTTCTTCTTCACGGCGTTCAGCCTCACGCATTTTCTTGGTCAAACGATCAATTCGCTTCTGCGTGTTGCTTTCCGCCTTTTCAAACTGATCATCTTCTGCCGCTGCAAGAGGCGCTTCATCCTCTCCTGCGTTAGAAACATCTATTTCTGTTTCTTCGGCATCATCCAAATCAAGTTCAATCTGATCCGCTTCTTTTAAATTTTCTTTCGCCATTATTCTCTCCTAGAAATGAAGAACATCTTCGGGTTCTTTTATCTTAGCCAAAACCTCGTCGTCATTGAGTATCCTGACTTCACCACCGTCTATCTTGAAACGAGATCCGGAATAACGGGCAAACATCACCCAATCACCCTGATCACACCAAGGTCCCATAGGAAACTTTTCTGCATCTTTGTAAGCTAGCTCGCCAACTTTAAGTACGTAGCCAACCTGTGTCGAAACAGTTTGCTCCTGAACAACAGCATCCGGAAGATAAATACCTCCGTCTGTTTTGCCTTTACCCCGATATGGAAGAACCAGAATGCGCCACCCCGTAGGTGCAGGCATTCTTTCTAGAAGAGACTCCCCGATAGCTTCGGGGTCTAATACTTTGTCAGTAGGCTCTTTGTAAGCCTCTGCAATAGTTGCAACACCTTCTGATGCCGCAGCTAAGTCAACTGCTTTAGTCATTGCTTCGCTCCTGTTTATCTAGCAGGCCCTTGAGTTCCTGTTCCACATGATCTAGGGCTTTTAAATTACCCATGAGCTCACGATATTGCTCTATATTCTTGACGTTGTCATAAATCAACAAGTCTTGAATGCCTTGTCGCCGTTCTTTTATTATGCGAAAAACAGCTTCCGCAAAGTAAACTTCATCCACTCCGATAACTCCGCATTAAATCCTATGTGTTCTTATAACACACTATTCGGATTCCGCAAGAGCTCTCATCCTGTCCACCAAACGTCTGGCCCGGTTTGGGACCTGCGTGTACCAACGCGAATCTACCATCTCGTCGGCTGCGGCGTTCCAATCACGGGCATCCACACCAGCCTTCATACCTTTAAACTTGCTTAGTCGAGGCCGACCCATATTGAACATCATATTACAAATAATATGTTGCGCCTCTTCCGGCAAGTCCTCAAAGTCTGGGTACAATACTTTGCACTCGTCAATCGTTACAGCAATGTCTAAAGAAAACAGGTTTCTAACTCGTTCCTGTTCGACAACGGTGCCAACGGGCTTGCCATATTCTTCGTCATGCTCAGTGATTAAATGACCCACACCACAGGTCGGTAGTGCTAAATGGTCTAAATACACCTCGTACTTGCAGCCCTCGTCTTCGGCTATTTCTTCGCGTAATCTGTCTTTGTTCATTTCTTAAATCCTTTTAGGCCCCGTATACCAAATGACGCGCCAATGCTGGCGTACATCGCCCATTGAAACCATTCTGGTGTGCGAGACAACGCGGCAAAACCATCTTCAACATACTGTTGAGTAAACGGAATGAAGCACATTGCAATTATACAAATAAACAAAATAGTCCATGCTTCGTCTTTCCACGAGTTATCCGAGGCTTGCGCCATTAT